>Ga0224535_1000123_pt1 | contig 23760 bp, 18 predicted proteins | sample 714E13034metaG_FD_179898 | JGI IMG/M metagenome (GOLD analysis project Ga0224535, IMG submission 179898) | Peat soil microbial communities from Stordalen Mire, Sweden - 717 E1 30-34 | ecosystem: Environmental > Terrestrial > Soil > Wetlands > Peat | place: Sweden: Norrbotten County, Stordalen... | reverse complement strand
CTTCGCGTCGTTAAACCACTTCACAGTACCTTGTTCCATTTTGCACGTGTTTCCTAAATTGAATTGCGCTGGATGAATCGGAGCGACCACTGGCAGAATCTTGCTTGGTTGGGCGAGTGCTGCTCACGCCCGCTTCGGTCTAACGCTGACAGCAGTGTAGCATCCCTTTTCAAAAAAAAGGAGCGAAAATTGGCGCGGTCTGTGACATTTTTTTCATTTTTAGATTTTGGAATCGATTGAAATGGAACACCTTAACGTCGTACCCTTGTGTGTTACCGAAAGAGGTTCCCATGCCCCAGGATCCTGTCCCATGCTTGTTGTCCAACGCCACAGCGCTGCTTGAAAAGCAGTTCGGGGCTTTGCCCGCCTTCGAGCCGGCCTTGGAGTCCGCAACCGACCAGTCGGCGATGGCGCGGGTTCTAGAGAAGGTGGCGCTCCGGATGGGCGACAACTACCCCTACTTTCATCCACTCTATGCCGGACAGATGATGAAGCCGCCGCATCCGGTGGCGCGGGCCGCCTATGCGCTGGCCATGACGATCAACCCCAACAACCACGCGCGCGACGGCGGCCGGGCCAGTTCAGAGATGGAGATCGAGGCTGTCCGCAGCATTGCCGGAATCTTCGGATGGACGGATTTTTTGGGTCATCTGACCTCCAGCGGCACCCTGGCCAACCTGGAGGCGCTGTGGGTGGCCGGTCAACTGGCGCCGGGCAAACGGATTCTCGGCTCCGAGCAGGCACACTATACTCACCAGCGCATTTCAGGCGTGCTGAAGCTGGATTATGCGCCCATTGCGGCTGACAGCCGCGGGCGCATGAGGATGGAAGCGCTGGAAACCGAACTGCGCAAAGGCGATGTGGGCACGGTGGTGGTAACGCTGGGCACGACGGCCATGGGGGCGGTGGACCCGTTGGACGAAGTGCTGGCGCTCCGTGAACGGTACGGCTTCCGCGTGCATGTGGACGGGGCCTACGGCGGCTACTTCCGGCTGATTCCGGAAGCCCTCGATGAACCGGCGCGGCGGGCGTACGCGGCGGCGGATGAGGCCGACTCGATCGCGATTGACCCGCACAAGCACGGCTTGCAGCCCTACGGCTGCGGGTGCGTGTTGTTCCGCGACCCGGCGGTGGGGCGCTTCTACAAACACGATTCTCCGTATACCTACTTCACCTCAAAGCAGTTGCACCTAGGCGAGATAAGCCTGGAGTGTTCGCGGGCCGGAGCCGCGGCAGTAGCCTTGTGGGCCACGCAGCAGCTTTTGCCGCTTAAGCCGGGAGGCGAGTTCGCCAGTGGGCTGGCTCGCGGGCGGGCGGCTGCCATGGAACTGGACCGGCGGCTGCGTCAGGATGCAGCCCGGTACTTTCAGCCGCTCCTTGCCGGAGCGCCGGAACTCGATATTGTGGTGTGGAAGATGAAGGCGGAGACGCCGGAACGGGCCTCGGAACTGGCGCGCAGCGTATTTGATGCGTGCGCCACGCAGGATTTGCATCTGGCACTGGTCGAATTGCCGCTGAAATGGTTTGAGCCTGTGGCTGGGTCTCAATCGGCAAGTTGCGCGGCAAACGGCGCCGGATTGGTGACTTGCCTGCGCTCGGTATTGATGAAGCCAGAGCACGAAGCGTGGCTGGACCGTATTTGGGAGAGGTTAACCGCGGGCTGCGCGGAGGTGATGGGAGAATAGCGCGGGCCAGAAGCGATTGGAATTGGGGCTGCGAAGGAATGCGTTCTTATTTTCGGCCCGATATGGGCCACCGCGGGACAAACAGCGGCAGTCCAAGGGTCTCAGAAGCGTTCCTTGATAAAATTGAAAGGAGTTTGCCCCGATAACGGCCAGGGAAGAATACTCGTGCCTGGCCGGTCGTACAGTATTCTCTATTTTCCGTGCGGCGCTTCTCAGCGCCGTGGAGACCCGAAAACCATGCAATCAACAGCATCCGCGTCATTTTCCTATCAATCCTTCCCCACCTCCGGCCAGGTAGCGTACTTCTCGATGGAGATCGCGATCAACCCCGCCATGCCCACCTACTCTGGTGGCCTGGGCATTCTTGCCGGGGACACGCTGCGCTCCATGGCCGACCTGGGCGTACCCCTGGTGGCCTTCTCGCTGGTGCATCGCAAGGGATACTTCCAGCAACTTCTGGACAGTACCGGTATGCAGAGCGAGGAGATCCAGCCGTGGAATCCATCGGACTTCTGCACCGAGGAAAAGGCGCGGGTTACGGTTTCAGTGGAAGACCGCGTTGTGACTATGCGCTGTTGGCGCTATGACATGGTGGGCTGCGGTGGGCACGTGGTGCCCATCTACTTGCTGGACACGGATCTGGAGGGAAACTCGGGCTGGGATCGCGGCCTCACCGATCATCTATACGGCGGCGACACCAACTACCGGCTACAGCAGGAGATTGTGCTGGGCATGGGCGGGGTGCGGATGGCTCACGCGCTGGGCTACCGGATCAATGTGTACCACATGAACGAGGGACACGCGGCGCTGCTGACGCTGGGCCTGCTGGAAAGACAATTGGGCGGCGGACCGCTGGGCGGAGCCACGGAAGCCGACATGGACCAGGTGCGCAAGAAGTGCGTCTTCACCACGCACACCCCGGTTCCGGCCGGCCACGACCGCTTCTCCACCGAGCAGACCATTCGTATCCTGGGCGGCGACCGGACGGCGCGCCTGGAAAAGCTGGGCTGTTTCCGCGATGGAATGCTGAACATGACGCTGCTGGCGCTGCGCTTCTCGCGCTATGCCAACGGGGTGTCGATGCAACATGCAAAAGTTTCCCGCGCCATGTTTCCGGAGTTTCAAATCGACTCGATCACCAACGGCGTTCATGCGCCCACCTGGATCTCCAAGCCGTTCCAGCAAATGCTGGACAAGCACATTCCCGCTTGGCGGCGCGACAATCTCTATCTGCGGAATGCCATCGATCTGCCTGAAAAGGGAATTCTGACAGCCCATAAGGATGCCAAGGGCGTGCTTCTCTCCGAGGTGGCCGAACGCACCGGCCTGGTGCTCAATCCCAAAGTGCTCACGCTGGGCTTTGCCCGCCGCGCCGCCACCTATAAGCGCGCCACACTGCTGTTCACCGATCCGAAGCGGCTGGCCGATATTGCCACCGCGGCGGGCGGATTGCAGATTCTCTACGCCGGCAAAGCCCATCCCCAAGACCTGCCTGGCAAGGCGCTGATTCAGCAGGTCGTGGCGAAGGCCGCCGAGCTCTCCAACGTTGTGCTGCGCATCGTTTACCTGGAAAACTACGACTGGAGCCTGGGCGCAATACTCACCGCGGGCGTGGATGTGTGGGTGAACACGCCGCGCCGGCCCTACGAGGCCTCGGGGACCAGCGGCATGAAGGCCGCGCTCAACGGCGTTCCCAGCCTGTCCGTTCTGGATGGCTGGTGGATCGAGGGCTGCATCGAGGGCTTCACCGGCTGGGCCATTGAAGACGGCGCCGACGATGCCGCAGAAGCCAACTCGCTCTATCAGAAACTGGAAACCGCGGTGGTTCCGCTCTTCCGGGACGCGCCGGAGAAGTGGGCCCGCCTGATGCGCACTACGCTGGCCTTCAACGGCTCCTACTTCAACACCAACCGCATGGTCAAGCAGTACACCCGCAACGCCTACTACCCGGTAAAGCTGATCGAGCGGGCCAAGACGGATAAGTAGGAGCGGTTCTCCAATTTCTGTTCCCTGGTGGGTGGTTTCGCACCATTGAATCCGTGCTTTCACGGGGCTGAGAATCCAGACGTGAGGCACCCAACACCTGGCGTTGCCAGGATGAGAGGTTAGCCTGTTTCCACAGATTCACAGCGTGCGTGTTCCCGTGAAAAAGGTTCATATAAACCATTCATTTTGGATGAGTTAGATAGGGGCCCGCAGTATTCATGTTTTTGTGTTTGCGTGTCTCCGTGGAGTCGGCTCCTGGAAACGCTTGAAATTGAACGGGTTAGATGAGGCTCCACAGTTTCACCAGTAAAAATTGAATTATTTTTTCGGGCTGTTCCCGTTTGACCGGGCCGAAGGGGCCCGTTGAAGCTGTTCTCTCCCATCGCTTCCTATTTGCTATTGTCCGCCGACAGTCTGATATTTTCAGCAACGAGCGGGAGCTGCCCCTGGGACACCGAGTCCCCTTCGCCGCTCTCGCTCCTGATCAACGAGGCTGATTGGGATTCGTGGTATCCCATGTCTGAAAATCCAGACATGGGGCACCCTCACTTTATTGACGAATCAAGGGTGGAGCCCCCGGCTCTTTTCGGCACGACTAAAGTCGTGCCCTGACACAAAGCCGGTTCCCCAGGTCTCGCTCGATTCTGAGACCTGGGAGACCAAAACTGCAAACTTGCCGCCGGACCACTCGATATGTTTCTTACGTGTGGTCGTAGAAGCGGAAGAAGAGAGACTGCTTCGCGACCGGTTCGGTTCGCTTCACCAGCTCCGCTGCCTGACTATCGCTGAGGGGCGTAAACTCGCGCGCCAGTTGCACGTTCTCTTCCAGTTGCGCGATGGTGTCGCAGCCGATGATGACCGTACTCACAGGGCGCGAGAGCGTGTAGTACATGGCTTCGCGAATGGTGAGCGCGCCCGGCGTCTGGGCTGTACCCTCCCAGGAGTGGTTTTGTGGGTCAACGGGCGGCGGCGTCCACGTGGAGAGAATCCTGCCGCGCGCGGGGATCTTCATGCCGATAATGCCCATCTGCCGCTCGACTGCCAGCGGCAAAAGCTCCTGATTGAAGCTGAAATGATGCGGGTCGGCAGCGTTCATGGCCATCAGAATCGTGTCGAAGGGGTGGCGTTGGAGACACTCCATCAACACATCAGGCCGAAAATGGCCGGTGACGCCCAGAAAGCGCACTACCTTCTGCTGCTGCATCTCGATGAGCGCTTCCATCGCGCCGCCCTTGGCAAAAATCTGGTCCACATTGGCCTGGATGCCGACATCGTGCAACTGCCACAGGTCCACGTGGTCGGTGTGGAGCAATTGAAGGGATTTCTCGATCATGCGCAGCGAACCGTCGCGGGTGCGCTCCTTGGTCTTGGTGGCCAGGAAGGCCTCGTTGCGGCGGTGGGCCATGACCTTGCCCACATATTGCTCGCTCCAGCGCTCAGGACCGCCATAGACCGACGAGGTGTCAATGTAGTTCACGCCCAGGTCGAGCGCGCGCTCGATGATGGGCACGGCCACATCGAAGTTGTTGGGCTTCTCGATGGAGGCCTGGCCGCCGAGCGAGAAGATGCCCACGCGATAGCCTGTCTTACCCAGGTTGCGCGTCGGCATGGCCGCGGGCGTTCTGGGGTTCCATGGCAGTCCGGGCAATGTCTTTGTTGTATCGGCCAGCGCCGATGGCGTCAGCAGCGCGGCCGTGATTGCACCGCTCGCCTTGAGGAATTCACGGCGGCCCTGCTTTGCTGTAGTAGCCGGTAGATTTTTGCTCATACGACCTCCTCGGGAGTGGGCGTCCGGCGAGACCGCGCATTGCACGAATCTTTGCATGGGGAAGACTCATGCTTCCGGCAACCCGCCGCGCACCCCACGATGATCCATCATAAACCGGCGGTTGAAGCGAAGAAAAGTGTAATGAAGCGCCAAGGCAGGGCGCAAAGGAAAGGCCGCATCCGGGTGGATGCGGCCTTTGTTGTTGAGTGAGGGAGGGGAGGGAGAATTAGTCTCCGGCGACCAGCTCGGATTCCTTTTCCTCGACAGGCTTCGCCGGGGCAATCGAGTCAAGGCGGACCAGGCCCTCGACCGGCTTTTCGCCGAGGATATGCTCGCGGTAAAGCTTGGCCATGCGGGCATTCTCCGCATCGCTCAGCACCTTGGTATCGCGGGCGCGGATTTTTTCTTCGCGGGCGGTCTTGGCAATGCCCAGATCGTCGAGCGTGTGGTTGGCTTCGGCGTTCACGTCCACCATGTTGAGCGTCAGATCGTGGCCCACCTCGGGCATATTCACTTTCTTTCCGCCGGTGAAGATCTCATGGCGGCCGTGCTCCTCATACCATTTGGTGAGGGTGGCCGTCATGTGCATCTTCTCGATGATGTTGCGCCAGCCGATGCCGGTGTTGTATGCGCAGAAGCTGATTTCGCCTTCCTGCGTAGCGTAGGGGATGGTGCACTGCTCAGTGCGGCGGAAGTCGTATGTCCAAAGATCCTGGAACCACATACCAGCGATGAAGAGGAAGTTCCAGCGGTCGGCGCGGCGCTTCTTGATGTCTTCCAGAGTGCGCGTGCCCTTGACGCTACCGTAATCGCGGCCGGTGGCGCCGAAGGTCTTGTCCATCTTCTTCATCATGTCAGTGATTCTGAAGTGAGTGGGCGACTTGAAGGGATCGTAGTTGCGCAGCAGAGCCAGGGCAAAACCGATGCACGAGAGCAACCTGCCGCGGGCCGCGTCGTTCACCTTGGCCAGATCCTTTGAGACCTTATCCATGTTCAGGAAGGAGGTCACCGGGGCGGCTTCCTTGGTCTCCTTGTCAATCATCAGCGCCATGCCGACGCCGCAGTTGGGGTGACAACCGCAGTTGAGCTGTCCCCACTCGGCGTTGGGTCCGTGAATCAGATCGGCCCAGTCAGTGAAGATGGACATGAAGCTGATGGGGAACCAGTCGCGCGCCGGCTCGCCGAAGCCCATCTGGTCCTTGATGTCGTGGGCCATGTGGCTGAGGGTGTAACGCTGCGCCATGCGGCGCTCGTCGGAGATGTCCTCGTCGCGGCCGGTAAAGCTGACCGGCTGGAAGCTGAGGAAGCTGATCTTCTTGGGGTTATCGAGGGCGAAGCGGATGATGTGGCCCACCTGCTCGTTGTTGATGCCGTTGATGATCGTGGTGACCGGAACGATGTCAACGCCGGCTTCGTGCAGGTTATTGATGGCCTGGAGCTTCACATCGAAGAGGTTGCCCACCTTGCGGTGCGAGTTGGCGGCGTTGCCGATGCCATCGAACTGAAGATAGACGTAACGCAAACCGGCTAAAGCGGCGGCACGACAAAGTTCCTTGCTCTTGGCGAATTCGATGCCGTTGGAGGCTGCCTGCACGCTGTTGAAGCCCACCTTGCGGGAGTATGCGATGGCATCAAGGAAGTAAGGCGACAGGGTCGGTTCGCCGCCGGAGAACTGCACGCTCATCTGCCGCTTGGGCTTGATGGTGATGGCGTTGTCCAGCATGGTCTTGATCTCGTCCCACGACAGTTCGTGGACGAAGCCCACCTGGTTGGCGTCCATGAAGCAGGGATCGCACATCATGTTGCAGCGGTTGGTCAGATCGATGGTCAGTACCGAGCCGCGCCCGTGGGTCATGGTCGAGGTGCCGTGGTGGTGCAGCTTGTCGTCGTTGTGGGCGCGGATGTCGCGGCCGGGGAAGCTCTCTTCAAGATGCTTGAAGAAGGCCGTATCGATGGACATCACGTCTTCAAAATGCCCGTGCTTGGGGCAGTCCTTCACCATCAGGATTTTGCCGTCGCGCTCGATGATCTGGGCCTTGATCTCGCCCACCTTTTCGTTCAGCAGGATTTCCACGGGCAGCTTGCCGTCCAGAATCTGCTTGCGAATTTCGGGCACGCACTTGGGGCAAAGCGAGTCCGTGGTGCGTGGCCAGCCTAGCGGCGGTTTTTCCTTCTCGTAGCTCTTGAGCAGAGGCTTGTCACTCCACTTGGGCGTGAACCCAGGGTTCGGGCTGATGCGGTTCAATCGCTCAAATACAACCCACGCGCCCTTGGCCGCGTAGACGACGGCTTTTTCGGCGTACTTGACTGCTTTGGACATAATGTTTCGGTCTCCTCGAATAAATTGGTCACCGACAGCGGTCTCTCGCCCGGCCCAATCCAGGACTTCCGGAAGACGGTAGCCTGGGGACTGAAAATCCACTACTAGGTTAAGCGTGGCCGCCGGTCAACCCAACGGTTGTGCAGCAAACGGCAGAATCAACCGTTGAATGGCAATTTGGAGGCACCGAGCGGAGAGGTAGATGGGAGAAAACAGCGGTCAACCGGAGGCCCTGGAAAGCGCATTCCGCTTACGGCGATCCTGCCCCTGGGGTTCTGGCCGCCTGGTTGATGATCCACTGGAAGAGGACGACACGGACGTGAATGCGGCGGGCCACGTCGGGCAGGAACTCGGTAATGAAGTTGTCAGCGGGCGCAGTGGCCAGAGTGACGCCATAGCGCTCGGTACTGGACGGAAGATTGGTCTTCTGGCCGGGCACATAAAGGTTGCCGATCTCGTCGTCGATGGCAAAGCCGACCACGTTGGCGTAGTTCACCATGCCCTTGCCGTTGTCGCCCTGGGTCCACACCACCTGCGCTATGGCGTGACCCACTCGGCGGGGAATCGAAGCGGTGGGCATGCGATGGTAGTGCGGGTCCTGGTGAACGATGGACGGAATCAGAAAGGTGCCAAAGAATTCGCCGGTGATGTCCTGTGTATAGCTGACGCCCACGTAGCGGCCAAAGCCGGTCATGCCTGGGCCGTATGCGGAGTGCGCGTTCGCGCCCACGGCGATGGCTGAACTGCCCAGAATGGTGAGGGCGTTGAAGGGGTCCAGCACATTGCGCACTGCCAGCCGCGCCTTCTCTTTGGGCGTCAGCGGCTTTACCTGCGGCCCGTTGATAAAGCGTTCATACCGGTTTCTGGTGGGCTGGGGCGGGCAGGGCACAGGTTGCGCGCCGGTTACCGCTTGGCAAGGCGCGGCGATGGGGGTGGGGTTTTGCGGTTGAGGAGCTTCTGGCAGCGGCGGAGTGGGGCTTTCCGCCTGAGCGGCCCAGGCTGAAATCGCGGGGTGCAGCAATCCCGCAACAAGCAGCAGAACAGCACAATTCAACCGCGCCCGGCTCGACTTCCATCGACCGGCGGCGGGTTCGTTCGCGGCGTTCTCTCTTGAATTGCTTTTCAAGAGGCAAGTCCTCGCTGGCGGAGATTGGACGGCGAACGCTTCCGGAAAGACCCGTTCGCTGACCGATCGGCCTATGGAGAGCAATGCGCATCCCTCCAATCGCCATTCTGGTACATTTGTTGAGCCTGACGCAATCCTGTTGTGAAAAGTAACACGCGAAGGCCACAAAGTGGCCGGTGCTTAACCGCCTCAAACCGCTTCCGGTATTGACCATTGCGGCACATTTTGACGTTCGGCGATTGACGCGCCGCGGCGCGCATCGCAGACTGAGGAAGAGATTGTTTCAAGGGTCTCCTTGCGCGAGGTGTACCGCCATGAGCACAAATTCCACTCCCACTCCCGGTCCAGGCATCGGCAGCGTTGGCGCGCGCATCGAAGAGGCCATCGAGTTGATCGAGATGGAAGTGCGCCACACCATCGCCTACGTAAACGACGCGGTGATTCCCCAGGTCCGCAGCGAATCAATCTCGGCCCTGCGCACCGTGGCCGACAAACTGCGCGATCTGGCTGACCGCTTTGACCAGAACAGGGGTCCGCGAGGCTGATGAAAAGATCGGCTCAGGTTGGTGGTTTCCCAGGTCCCAAAATCGAGACCTGGGGCACCCAATTTTTGTGGCGCATCCGGCGCGGGGCCTGGTGGGCTGTTGCGCTTGTGGTTCCGCCGCTGCTGATTCTGTCGGGCTGCGGGCATCGGCGCGCGGTTGCCCCGTTGCCCGCGCCTGAAGCAACTGCGCCGGAGGCTCAGGTCTATTCCCCTGCGCCGTCGCCTACGCCTATGCCGCCGGCCCGCATTGCGCCCACCCCAGCGCCGCCGGGCGGAGTCAGCGCTGAAGACCTCCACTATGTGAAGACGCACAGGCCCATCCTGACCGAGGAGGGGCTGGCCACCTGGTACACCGCGCCGTACAAGGGCCGCAAGGCCGCCAACGGCCAGGTCTTCAGCGACCACGCCCTGACCGCTGCCCACCGCACCCTGCCCATGGGTTCGCTGATTATGGTGACTAACCTGACGACCGGCGAGTCCAGCGCCATGCGCGTTACCGATCGCGGTCCGTTTGTGGAGGGAAGGCTGGTGGATCTCACCATTGCCTCAGCCAAGGCGACGGGCATTTACCGGGCCGGCTCCGCACGCGTTCGGGTGGATGTTTACCGGACCCCCAAGCCGATTGAAACCGGCGGCCGCTGGTGCGTGCAGATCGGCGCCTTTACCAGCCAGCACAAGGCTATCAAGCTCAAGGAGCAACTGCTGCGCAAGTACCCTGACTCCAATGTGATCGAATTCCCCGGCGAAAACAGTTACTGGGTCCGCATTCGTCCGCAGGGTGACAACCGCGAGCAAGCTGAATCCATCGCTCACCGTCTGCGCCCCTCCGAGGGCGAAGCCTTTTTAACGCGGCTGGACTGAACAGGCGCTGCCGGGCAGTTACAAATCCGTTTGCAATTCAGCCCCGGCAGTCGGCAGCGGGATCAAAAAAACGTGAAAAATGGGGCTCTTTGGTCTTGTACTGAATCTCAGTCATGGGATGTGGAGCACCTGCCAACTGTGATAAGCCTTTGCACAATCAGAAGATCACCTGTAAGAAGCTCGTCTTCAGTGGGCCTATAGCCGCAGTCGTAACACTCAAAGAAACAGTCGTCGTACTCATTCGTTTGGTATTCGAGTAGTTCTATACTGCCATCTTCTCGAATAACAGGCGTTCGAAGGACATATGCATCCGTATAGTGGTGCACATTCCGGCTCCCGCATTTTGGACAAGCTATCTCTTTCATTCAATTCCTCCTAATTCGGCATAACCTCCATGTGTAGTAGACCCTTTCGTGACATACTACGACGCTCTGTATAACACCGGGATTATCTGATAATCATGTACCCGTCTCAGCGTTTGGTCAAATTAGTAGCTTATAGGTTCCGCCTCCGCAGAACTCCAGATACCCCAGGTCGCGCAAGACTTGCAGCTGCTGCCTCATTTTCGCCTTTATATTGTTATTCTCCGGGTAGGATGCAGAAAATAATTGCTCCATGGCATAAATTTCGTTGAGCGAGAACTCCGATTTCTTAAGGTTGCGGACTATTCGCAGCATCATTGTTGCCCATCCTCGTGAATTAGTCGGAATGCTCTTGAGACGGCTGAATCGCTGAAACTTCTCTCGCACGAGTTCCTGGCTGACTAACTTCCTCTGATGCACGACTTGAATTTGCGCATCTGGGACAATTAAGTCAAGACGGATATTGCATCCGACCCAGCCAGCCCTACGAGCAGTCGGTGATAAAGGCTTCCGCTTCTCAATGACCTCCGGCGTTAGAAACATATGATGAATGGCAGTTAGGCCCTGGATTTGCCATTTTTCATTCCGCTCAAGGAGCATGAGAGTGGGAACCGATTCGCTCTGGATTCGTGACATCAACGCGCTGTATGCGCCGTCCACTAGCGTACGAACGGGCCTAGAACGAAACGTTTTCAGCTCATAGCTCTCGTTGCAATTCTGACACACAAAATCTGAGGCTTTGGTATTTGCTGGTGTCTGAGATAACTGATCACTATCGCAGGAGAGACAGTATCCATTATCTTGAAACCACTTCTCAGAGAGCACTCTCGATATCTGGGGCTGACTTGTATATCCGGCAGCAACCGAAACGTCACAATCGAGTTTCACTTGGTGTATCCTAGTATTCGCCAGCCTCTTGTGCCGAATCGAGCCACCAGTCTTTCTTGTTGGTCGTTTCGGTGAGATTCTCGCTTACATGATTTGACTTTATCACTTCGCCCTCATGCCATTTTTACTGTCTGTCATAAGGCATCCTGCCACAATTCTGCCGTGGGGACTAGTTTTTTCATCTTCCAGGATGGAACTGTGCCGCGGCGGAACTGTGCCGGGTACTCCATCCTCGAATCGTCCCAAAATGGGGGCGTCCTACTCCGGGGGCGGATAGAAGGGCAGCTTGTCGTTCTTCTTATTGGCGCGGCGGATGGTTACGTCATCGACGAGCAGCGCCGGCGCCAGCACCGTTTCCGGCAGATCCCCGAAGTAGTTGGCGATCCACAGTTCCTTGCCCGCGGCCACGATGCCAGAACGCAGAGCCCGCTGGTCCAGATCGTCCAGCATGGCGCCGCGCACCAACTCGCGCTTGCCGTCCTGGCTCAAGCGATAAAGCAGCCGCGGCGATTGATTGGGGCCCATGGTGGACACGTAATAGACATTTTTAAGACCGCGATCTTTGGCCAGGTCCAGAAGCTTGCGGTTCAGTTCCTTGTCCGTCAGTCCTTCCCGGGAAGTCATCTCCATGACACCGATCACCGGCCTGGGCGGCGCGGCAAGGCCGGCGCGTCCGTGGCCGTTCGACTGAGGAAAGTCGCGCACAGGCTGGCGACCGATCAAATAATTTTCCAGCTTGCCCGCTGTGATCAGCTTCACCGCTTGTGCGGGGACGCCCTCGTCGTCCACGTCATAAGCGCCGACGAGCCCTTTGCCGTCGTAACTCTTCAGGCCGGGATTATCCACCACATCAAGAAAATCGGGCAGCACCCGCGCATGGTAGCTGGAGGCAAATGGGCCATTGGTGCGCGCCTCGGTGCCCAGCTTGGGCCGCGTCGCGGCCAAACCGGTAGAGAGCAGGGCCGTCGCAGTGTCAGCGCCGGCGTCGGAACTGAAAAGCACCGGGCCGTGATATTCCTCCTCGACGATCGGCGCGTTGCGCAGATCGGTGAGTGAGGCGATCTGATCGAGAGCGTGTTTTTCAAAAACCTCAGGAGAATCCACGTCCTTGAGCGTGGGTCCGGCTGTCGAATAGGAGCGGTCCAGCCTCATGCCGTCAGCCGCCTGCGCGCCCACCGCGAAAACCTCCCCGTAATAGCCCTGCGACTTGCGCAGGATGGTTCCCTCGCTGTTGACCAGCCAGGTGGTGGTCACCCGCGCGGTAAAACTACCGGCGGAGTAGCGCACATCGCGCTGGCCGTTGCTGACACTGGCGGCGGTGCGATAGAGACCGCTGTCCCGCGCCACCCTGGCCTCCCAGGCAGCTTCGTCCACTTTGAGCCGGAGCGGCTCGGCCAGAGAGATCAGCGGCGTTTCCTTGCTGAAGTCGTCGGCCTGCGGCGACGTTTCCACCTGCTTCAATTCAGCCTGCTTCTGCGCATAGGCCGCCAGCGCGCTCTTGTACGCCTCATCTGTTGTCCACCACAGGACAGAGCGCACCGCGATCGGGTCGTCGTCCAGAGCCGCGAGTTGGATTGCGCCGTCGCCCTGGCCTCCTGAGCTGTCGGTCTTATAGTCGCCCACCCTCACCGTGACGCGCGCCACACGGCCGTGGCCGCGCTGGGAGCTGCTGGTGGCTCCAAACTGCGCCTTGGTCTCGAAGTTATCAACCTCCTCAATGCGGTATTGGATAAAGAACGGCTTCTCAAATCCCTTCAACTGCAACTGGCTCTTGCTGCGGTCCAGCTCTTCGAGCATGGCCTTCAACATGGGGTCTTTTTCGGCTTGGGCGCGGGTCTGGCGGGCTGATGCCTGTCCAGCCGCGCTCAGGCAGACGCCGCCAAGAATAGCTGCAAGGAATCCTGCTCCAGCGAAGACTGCAATCGGTCGAATTGAGTTCATGACGCCTCTGTTCTCTGAATGCTGACTACAACGTGTTAAAAATGGCTCGGGAGATGTCTGTTTGTAATTCCCCAGGGGCTAAAGCCCTTTGATTCCCGGCACTTTTCCGGCACGACTAAAGTCGTGCCCTGACACAATGCGCCTTTTCGAAACATACTTCACGAGTTTTTCCGCAGCCTGTAAAGCCCTTTGATTCCCGGCACTTTTCCGGCACGACTAAAGTCGTGCCCTGACACAATGCGCCTTTTCGAAACATACTTCACGAGTTTTTCCGCAGCCTGTAAAGCCCTTTGATTCCCGGCACTTTTCCGGCACGACTAAAGTCGTGCCCTGACACAATGCAGCTTTTTGAAACACGTTTTACTGTTTCGCCCCGGGAATCGGCAGAATCGGCGGCCTGGCCGTGCCTTGCGGCTGACGCTGGGTCTCCATCTCGCTGACGAGCATGGCCGGGGCCACGGCGCTGACCGGAATGGTGCCCGACTCCGCGCCGCACTCGCCGTTGAAGACCTCGCTCTTGTCGCCGGTGGCCAGGATGCGCTTCATGGCCGCCAGCGGTGTTCCCACAATGCTGACGCCGCGGACCAGCTCATCTGGCCGTCCGTCCACATAGACTCGCCAAACCACCAGCGGAATCACCTGAAAAGCCTGCGGCGAATTGCGCTGGGTGACGGCAAATCCTGAAGAGATGTCCTCAAAATAAAGCCCGTACTGCTTGCCCTGTTTTTTGGCCAGCTCGATCAACTGCTTGCGCAGTTTGGCCTCGGAAACGCTTTTGGTCGAAGTCACAATCAGGTTGCCCTGGCGTCCGGTGGGCATTTTGCCAGCCTGGGCGCGGCCGTGGCCGTTGGAGGCGCTGAAACTGGCAATGGGCAGACGCGACATCAGGAAGGTCTGCAAGACGCCGTCCTGAATCAACTCCACGCGCCGCGCCTTCTGGCCCTCGTCGTCATATTGGTAGTTGCCGCTGAGCCACGTATTTCCAAATGTTGTCAGTGTGGGATCGTCGGCCACGGACAGGAACGTGGGCAGCACCTCCTTGCCCACTTCCTTGGTAAAGGTCTGGCCTTCCTCGTCGCCGCGCTGGCGCTGGCCTTCAAGCCGGTGGCCCAGCACCTCGTGGAAGAAGACCGCGGCCGCGCGGCCGGAGAGAATCGCCGGTCCGTCGAAGGGCTCGGTCACTGGGGCCTTGCGCAACGCCTCCAGGCTATTGCCCAGATCGCGCATCGCCGCTTCCATCTCCGCCTGCGTGGGCAAACCCTCTACCGTTTCGGCCTCGAAGGTCTGCGCCCGGAAGAGGTCCATCCCGTCCTCGGCCCTGGTGACGGCAAACGCCACCACCCGCGCCTGCTGGTGCGGCGCCACCACCCGTGAACCCTCCGACGAGGCAAAGTAGTCGGTTTCGTTCTGCGCCGTCAACATCACCATGTTCAGGTTCACATCGGGGAAGTCGCGGAAGACCCGCGAGAGCGCCCTTATCCGCTGCTCCCACGCCGCGCGGTCTATTTTTACTGGTGGAGCGGGCGTGCCGATATGCACTTGCGGCGATTCCTGGCTAAAGTCCGGCGAGTTGTCCTCTTCCTTGGCACGCACCTCAGCCTCGGTCTTCACCCGCATATAGTTGTCCAGCGCATTTCCATAGCCGGTGTTGGTGGCCAGCCACAGCGACCGCGCCAGTGCCTCCCGGTCATCGCCGAGCGGCAACTCGGTGCTGGTCACCGCGGAACCGCGATGGGCGCCGTGTGTGTTATCCAGCTTGGGGCTTCCCAGCCGCACCTGCACGTCGGCGACCCGGATGTGATTGGCTGAACTGTCCAACAGCGCCCCAAATTGTGCGCGAATCGCCACCATGCTGGCATCGCTGGCCGCATAACTGAGGAAGTAAGGCGGCAACTGCTTGTCCGATTCCTGCTTGCCGAGCGACGTAAAGGCGCGATTGAGTTCGGCCGTCATTGCGTCCAGAAGCACCGGGGTTCCCGCTGGTTGGGCCTCGTTCGCTGGGTGGGGCACCGGCGCGGCCTGCTGCTGCGCTCCGGCAGCCACGGGCAAGGCCAGCGCCAAAAGAGCAAAAACCGCACGGATACCGGCTCTGGTGGCCGCCCGTCTACCGAAAAGAAAAGAAATCTCTGTCATAGGCTTAAAAACCCGGTAAAACATCTTCACACGGAATTGTCTCAGAGTAAGCTGCGATAAAGGAAACTATCCATGATGTTTGCGCGCCAAATGTTGCTGACGCTTTGCCTTGCCCTCCTGCTCACCGGCCTTGATTCGCAGCTTTGCCGTGGCCAGGCAGCGCCCACCCAGCCCGCGCCGGCAGATACTGCCGTCCCATCGCAACCCGCCAGCACGCAGGCCTACTCCCTGCCGCCCGACAAGCTGGCCAAGGCGATTGCCCTCAGCCACATTCACACCGCCCTGGACATTGCCGGCTCGCTCTGGGGGCTGGCCGTTCTCTGGCTGCTGCTGGCTTTCGGCTGGGCCGCCGGACTGGCCGCATGGGCTGAGCGGCTGCTGCGCCGCCGCTGGTTGCAGGGACTGCTCTTCTTCGCCGTATTTCTGGTTGTCACCAACCTGGCCAGCCTTCCCCTGGATGTTATCGGCCACATGGTCAGCCGCCATTACGGCATCAGCGTTCAGGGCTGGGGCAGTTGGCTGGGAGATCTGGCCAAAGCCCTGGGCCTCTCGTTGCTCTTTGGGGTTCCCGTTCTGCTGTTTTTCAACTGGATTGTCAGCATCTCGCCGCGCCGCTACTGGTTTTGCATCTGGCTGGCCGTCCTGCCCCTCATTGTGATTTCCACCTTTGCATCTCCGCTGCTCGACCCCATCTTCAATAAATTCGAGCCGCTCACCAAGAGCCATCCCGCCTTGGTGACAAAGCTGGAAACTGTCGTTGCCCGCACCGGAACCCGCATCGCTCCCGACCGGATGTTCCTCATGAAGGCCAGCGAAAAGAGTACCGGCCTGAACGCCTATGTCACCGGCCTGGGCGCCACCAAGCGCTTTGTCATGTGGGACACCGCAACTGATCGCCTGCCCGACGACGAGGTTCTTTTCATCTTCGGCCACGAGAGCGGCCATTACGTTCTCAATCACATTCCTCAGGAACTCGCCGGCTCGGCCGTTGGCCTGTTCTTTGTCTTCTGGGCCTGCGCCGCGTTTGCCCGCTGGCTGGCGCGCCGCTTTGGTGACCGCTGGGGGTTGTTGGGCGGAAATGACGGAACGACCGCGCTTGCCAGCCGCCAGGGCTTCGTGGTGCTGCTCTTCGCGCTCTCCATCGCCGGCTTTATCCTGCAACCGGCAGGCAACTCCTTCAGCCGCCACTTCGAGCACGAAGCTGATGTCTACGGGCAGGAAGCTATCCACGGCATCGTCGCCGACCCGAAGAAAACCACCGTCTCCGCCTTCAACCATCTTGGAGAAGCATGGCTCGAAGACCCCAATCCCAGCCCTTTCATCGAGTTCTGGGAGTACAACCACCCCAGCGTGCAGACACGCGCCAATTTTGCCGCCCATTACAATCCGTGGGCCAACGGCGGGCGGGGAAGGTTCTTTGACAAGTAGGGATCCGAGAGAACCGATCGACGATTTCTTCGGCTACTCCGCCGTTGTGGGATCAATCACCGCTCGAATGCGCGAGACACGATTGGCGGGGAAGCCACCTTGTTGTGCGTGCGCGCGTACTGCGTTTTCATCCGGGGCGATGTAAATGCAGTAAACTTTGTTGTCTGTGACATAGCTCTGAACCCACTGAATCTGTGGGCCCATCTCTCGCAGAACACCGCACGATGTCTGCGATATCGCCCGCAATTGCTCCGGCGACAGCTTGCCTGCATCGGGAATCTCTCTTTCGATTACGAACTTTGGCATGGTGAAGACCTCCTTGTCTTGGTGCCAAGTGCAGAAATCATATCGCAGCCGGGACATTTCTGGTCGGATGGCCGGGGTCAACTTCTGGCAACCACAATGGCGCGATCCGCGAATCTGATGCACGAACCCTCCATGCCAGAAAGCCGACCTCTTTTCCCTGTTTCCTAATCCCTCCGTTTACAATCGTTCCATGCAATTTTTATCCCTTTCCCGCCGTCGTATCGACGCCTTTCCGCCTGAAGCCTTTACCCCAGAGTTGGCTGCCCGCGAGAGCACGCGCGTCAAAGAAATGTATGCCGCTGGCATTCTGCGCCAAATCTGGCGCCGTGGCGACATCCCCGGAGCCGTCATGCTCTGGGAAGCCGCCAGCGAAGCCGAGGTCCGCGCCGCCCTGGGGAGCCTTCCCATCAATCAGGCTGGAATGCTGGAAATTGTGGCTCTTTTGCCCCTTCAGCCCTATCCAGCCTTTGGCCCAGCGCAGTAGGCTCACCCGCTTGAGGCGCCCGGTTTTCTTCCCGCGCGCGTACTGTTTCCCAGCAGCCCCCCCAGGTCGTACACTGGGTCTTCGCTTTTTGGAGGAGTGGAATCGTCATGGCCTATCCCGCAAACTACCGTTACACCCGCGAGCATGAATGGATTGAACTCACGGGCTCCATCGGCGCCATCGGCATCACCGATTACGCCCAGAACTCACTCGGCGACATCGTCTACGTGGACCTGCCCAAGGTGGGCGACGCGGTGACTGCCAACGCCACCTTCGGTTCCGTTGAAAGCGTGAAGGCGGTCAGCGACCTCTACTCGCCCGTTACCGGCACGGTGACCGCTATCAACGAGGAGCTGAAGAACGCGCCTGACAAGATCAACGAGAAGCCCCACGAGACCTGGATCATCAAGGTCGAGCTTGCCGACCCCGCGCAGGTCAACGCCCTGCTCGACGTCGCCGCTTACGAGGCCTTCATCTCGGAAGAGACAGAAGGCTAACAAGGAAGGGATCAGGGGTCAGAGATCGGGGATCAGCCGGCGCCTGGACGACCAGGAACGAATCAACCCCGTTCGGCTTCAGGTACCAGCAGCAAATCCTCGTGACCCGCTCACGCGATTACTTTCTATCGCGTGAGTGGGAAGCACAAATCAACCGACAGCCCCTGATTCCTGATCCCTGATCTCTGACCCCTGCAAAGGACACCATGCGCTACCTTCCCAATTCTCCCGCCGAACGTGAAAAGATGCTGGCCGCCATCGGCGCGGCCGCCATTGACGATTTGTTCGCCGTCATTCCTGCCGAGCATCGCCTGAAGCGCGACCTTGACATCCCGCAGCAGCACGCCGAGAGCGAAATCATCGACTACTTCCGCGCGGCGGGCGCGAAGAACGCCACCGATTACGCCAGCTTTCTCGGCGCGGGAGCATATCGCCACTATCGCCCGGTCATTATCGACTCGCTGATCCAGCGCGGCGAGTTTCTGACGAGCTACACGCCCTACCAGGCGGAGATCGCTCAAGGCACGCTGCAGGCTATCTTCGAATTTCAGACCATGATCGCCGAGTTGACCGGCATGGACGTGGCGAACGCGAGTATGTACGACGGCTCGACGGGCGCTGCCGAAGCGGTCAGGATGGCCATGCGCGTCACCGGACGTGAGAAGTATGTGGTGGCCTCGACGGTTCATCCCGAGTACCGCGAGGTGATGGACACCTACGGCAAGCACCAGGGTATGCCCTCGACACTGTTGGGCTACGACCGGGAGACCGGCCGCGTCGATATGACTGCACTCAAGGCGGCCGTGACGGAAGAAACCGCAGCCGTTCTGGTGCAGAGCCCCAACTTCTTCGGCATCATTGAGGACATTCCCGCGATTGCGGAACTCGTCCACGCCAAAGGCGCCCTGCTCATCGTCTCCATCGCCGAAGCAATTTCGCTGGGAGTTGTCCGTCCGCCGGTTGAGGCCGACATCGTCAGCATGGAGGCGCAATCGTTCGGCGTCGCGCTGAGCTACGGCGGCCCGTTCTGCGGCGTGCTCGCGGCCAAGGAGCAGTTCGTTCGCCAGATGCCCGGACGCCTGGTGGGGCAAACCGTCGATGGCTCCGGTTACCGCGGCTTTGTGCTTACGCTTTCAACCCGCGAGCAGCACATCCGGCGGGAAAAAGCTACTTCGAACATCTGCACCAATCAGGCCCTGGTCGCGCTGATGGCCACCATCTTCCTGAGCGTCTACGGCAAAGAGGGAATCCGCGAACTGGCCGAGCACAACCTGGCCAAGGCGGATTACGCAGCCAAGACCCTTTCCGCCCAACCCGGAGCGAAGCTGCTGTTCAGCGGCGCGCCGCGCTTTAACGAGTTTGTGCTGCAAACCAAGGAGTCTCCAGCGAGCTGGAGCCAGCGCCTTCTGGATGCAAAGATTGTCGGCGGCATTGACTTGAGCCGCTGGTATCCCGAACTGAGCCATTGCACACTGTGGTGCGCCACCGAAATAGTTACTCGCGCGCAGATCGATGCAGCGGCCAACGCGCTGGCAGGCAGGTAAGGGCAGCGATGAAGTGATCGTGGCTGGCACGGCCTGGTTTTACATTCGCGAATGGAGATGAGTAAGTGTTTGATAACTTCAGATCCGCGGTGTTCAACAGGCAACGCCTGAAATGGGAGAAGAAGCGGAAGCATGGCAGGCGATCGTTCATTCTGTACCGGGGAGTGCTGAAGTGGGGCGGCATCATGTTTGTCCTGACCACGATCACGAATGTGCTTGCGCGGCACAGACAACTGAGTTGGATTCTTGTGGTAAGCACGCTGGTCGCTTGTCTTTTCGCGGGATATGTTTGGGCGCGGTGTGTGTGGGTTTTGAACGAAAGGCGCTATGCAGGCGCCAGGAAACAACAAGATTCGATCAAGGAAAGTTAGCCTGGACAGGCTCAAAGAGTTAGCAGCGAGGAATGAAAAATGGCAACATCTGAAGTTTCAGCAGGAAGCACCATCAAGAAAGTCCGTCCCCACCCGACGCAGAACGAGGCGCTGCTCTTCGAGAAGTCCTCGCCCGGCAAGCGCGCCTACAAGCTGCCCCCGCTCGATGTGCCTGCTGTGAATGCCGAGGCTCTTCTTGGCTCCGCATACCGCAAGGTGCCTGGTGAACTGCCCGAACTGAGCGAGATCGAGATTATCCGCCACTTCACGCGGCTCTCGACGTGGAACTACGCCATCGATCTGGGAATGTACCCGCTGGGCTCCTGCACTATGAAGTACAACCCGAGAGTGAACGAGCTGGTGGCCCGCATCGAGGGTCTCGCCGAGGCGCATCCTTACCGCCCGGACTCTTTGGCGCAAGGCTCCCTGGAAGTCATCGACCTGCTGCAGCGCTGCCTGATCGAAATTACCGGCATGGACGCGATTACGCTTCAGCCGGCGGCCGGCGCGCACGGCGAATTTACTGGAATTTTATTGGTTCGCGCATGGCACGAGTCGCAGGGCAATGCGCGCAAGAAGATTCTGATTCCCGACTCGGCGCACGGGACCAACCCGGCTTCCGCGGCTATTTGCGGCTACACGGTGGAGAGCCTCAAGTCGAACGCCGAGGGCGGCATTGACCTGGAAGCCCTCACACGGCAAGTGGATGAAGAGACCGCCGCGCTGATGCTGACCAACCCGTCGACGATTGGAGTTTTTGAGAGCCAGATCGAGAAGATTGCCGAAATCCTGCACGCCAAGGGCGCGCTGCTTTACATGGACGGCGCCAACATGAACGCCCTGGTGGGCAAGGCGCGGCCGGGCGACTTCGGCGTGGACGTGATGCACCTGAATCTGCACAAGACCTTCTCGACGCCTCACGGCGGCGGCGGTCCCGGTTCCGGCCCGGTGGCCTGCAAGGCGTTTCTGGAGCCGTTCCTGCCTGTTCCGGTACTCGCCCAGGACAAGGACGGTACGAAACACTGGAATTATGACCGGCCGCAGTCCGTAGGCCGTGTTCGCGCCTTCTACGGCAATGTGGGCATCTTCATCCGCGCCCTGGCTTACATCCTGGCCAACGGCCCCGACGGCCTGCGCCAGACCACGGAAGACGCCGTGCTGAACGCCAACTACATTCGCGCCAAACTCGAAGACATTTACGATCTGCCGTACAAGACTGCGTCGATGCACGAGGTGGTCTTCAGCGACAAGCATCAGGCGGCCAAGGGCGTGAAGACCGGCGACATCGCCAAGCGGCTGATCGACTACGGCTTCCACCCTTACACGGTCAGCTTCCCGATGATCGTTCACGGCGCGCTGATGATTGAGCCCACCGAGAGCGAGTCGCTGGAGGAGCTGGACCTGTTCATCGATGCCATGCGCGCCATTGCAAAGGAAGTGGATGAAACGCCGGAGCTGGTGAAGACCGCGCCGCACTCGACCCGCGTCTCGCGCCTCGATGAAGTGCAAGCGGCCCGCAAACCCATCCTGCGGTGGAGACCGACGGCGTAGAAGCAGAGCGGATCCTTCGCTCCTGCTCATGAACAAAGCCTGTTGTGATTCGTGGATTCCCATCCTTTCGCCAGAAAAAGGCGAAAGGATGGGGCACGGAGCTTTTGTGCGACAATCAACCCCGCTGCGCGAGTTAGCGAGGTGGCAGATTTTTGCGGCTACTTCGGTACAACTCTTCCAACGCATCGCAGGCTGTGCGCACGCCGTTTTCTTTGCTGAGCTGCTGCGCCACGGTTTTGGCGTGCTGGGCAAGTTGCGGCGCGGCCAGCATCGCTTTCAGCTGTCGAGCTACGCGCGTCGGCTTGTAGTTGCCGCGCTCGATCACCTGCGCCACCTTCAGCCGCCGCATTCGCCGGGCGTTGTCCGGCTGGTCGTGCGAGAAGGGCATGATGAGCATTGGCTTGCCTGCGCGCAGGCATTGCGCCGTGGTTCCCACACCGCCCTGGTGCACAACCATCGCCGAGCGGTTGAAGAGCTGAGAGTAGGGCGCGTACTCCGCCACGCAGATGGACTCCGGAAGCGCGGTCTTCAATTGATTGCGCGGGTCAGTTCCAATTAATAGCACCGCGCGAATTCCAAGATGGATGGCGGCCTGCGCAGAAACTTCATAGAAGTCTCCCGCGGCCAGCACCGCAGCCGACCCCAGGGTGAAGACCACCGGAGGCGGACCCGCGGCGAGAAACGCTTCCAGATTCTCCGGTAGCGCCGCGTTGCCGGATTCCGCGTCGTAGTAGCAGAAGCCGGTAATCAGCGTGTGCGCGGGCCAGTCCTTTTGCTCCACTCCCAGCGCGCGGGAAAACAAGGCCAGCACCAAATTGGGTGAATGCTTGGCGTCGAAGAGCGGATTCGCGCCTCTGGGCAAGCCCAGTTCGCGGCGCAGTTCGTAGATTGGTTCCGGCCACTTGCGGCTTACAAACCGCGACACCCGCTTGATGACCCGCCCGAAACCAGGAACCACCTCGTCGGCCCGCGCCAGCCATGGGTAGCCGGGCAGAGCGGGCGGGTCGAAGGCGGAGAAGAACGAGAGCGGCGCCAGCACATAGCTGGCCCAGGGAATTCCGGTCACCTCGGCGACCAGCGGCCCGGCGTAGTTCAGCTCGCCCAGCAGCAGCAGATCGGCGCGCTCCGGCTTGGTGGCCGCGTCCAGCAGATCGTCATAGGTCTGGCGCAGGACGGGGAAGAGAAAATCCCTCAGCCCATGCTCCGTGCCGTTCTTGATGTCGTAGATCATCTCCACCAGGATGGTGTTAGTGGGGTCGATGTCCGGGCGGATGGCGTGGAATTCCAGGCCCAGAGGCCGAATCTTCGGCTCGTAAACCGCCGGCAGCGCCATCACCGGCGTGTGCCCGCGGCGCTTCAGTTCCAAAGCAAGGGCGATCAGCGGATTAGTGTCGCCGTAGGTGCCGATATTCGAAAGAACAATGCGCAAAGTTTCTATCCCCAAGGCGGATTATGGCCGCATCTATGAGGGTAATGGATTGGGGCCGGGTTGACCGGCCTCACTGATTCAGCCGCAGCCGGGAGGTGGTATTCTTGCCGCGTCGTCCCAGGAGCCTTTTCATGCCCATGCAACGCGCTTTTCGTCTTGTTGTCCAGTCCTTCGCCGCCGCATTTTTGCTCTGTGGCCTTCTTATTGCGGTTCGTCCAATCGCCGCGCAGCAGCCTTACAAGATCGTTGACCATTGGAAACTGGGAGGCGAGGGCGGGTGGGACGACCTGCGCGCCGATCCTCCGACCCATCGGCTTTATATGACCCGCGGCGCGCGCGTCGATGTGGCCGACACGCAGACCGGCAAGCTGGTTGGCAGCATCGCCGGTCTTCATGGCACCCACGGCATCGCTCTCGACGCTGCCGGAAAATTCGGCTACATCTCCGACGGCGGAGGCAACGCGGTGGTCGTCTTTGATCGCGCCACGCTGGCTGTCTTAGCCACCATTCCCGCGGGAACCAACCCCGACGCCATT
>Ga0224535_1000105_pt1 | contig 27052 bp, 22 predicted proteins | sample 714E13034metaG_FD_179898 | JGI IMG/M metagenome (GOLD analysis project Ga0224535, IMG submission 179898) | Peat soil microbial communities from Stordalen Mire, Sweden - 717 E1 30-34 | ecosystem: Environmental > Terrestrial > Soil > Wetlands > Peat | place: Sweden: Norrbotten County, Stordalen... | reverse complement strand
CCCGCGGCGTGCGAGAACACCTACTTCTCGATGCCGTCGCTCGCCGGTATCGCAGCTTCTGGTGGTGCCGCGGTTGCTACGGCGAGCCCGGCCACCGACGCCTGGACGAACTGATCGTCCGAGCAGGCAGCGGCGCGAGCAAGGACCACGAATGTTGGCCCGGACGCCACTCGCGCCGCTGTCTGTCGCGATATTGGTCGCGGCACTCTCCGTCTCGGTCCTGCCGGCCTCCGCGTCCAGCTGGACGACCCCGCTCAAGGCAGCAGGCTCAGCCGAGGCCGAGGCCATGGCGGCCCCACCTGCTCCGCTAAGCGCCTCGGCCACGTGCCTGGCTGCCGGCCAGCGCAAGATCGTGGTCAGCTGGAGCGCGGTCGTGCACGCGACGACCTACTCGATCTACACCTCGACGAGCGCGACGGGCACCTTCGCATTGACTGCGAGCGGTGTGACCACCACGACCTGGACGAGCGGGTCGCTCGGGACCGGCAACGACTACTTCGAGGTGGCCACCTACTTCGGCACCAAGTGGCTCGGCGCGCAGTCGGCCGCCACCGGTGAGACCACGATCACAGGCTCCGGGTGCACCCAGCCCTGAGCGAGGTCGCGACGTCCGGTCTGACAGAAAAAGATCGTCGCCTCGGCACGGCCTGGGCCAAAGTACACTTACACCAACTGACGAACACTAAAGGCGAGGAGTGAGGCTAATGCGACTCACGCGCAGGATCGTAACTATCGCCGCAAGCGTCATGTGCGCCCTCGCCCTCGCGGCGTGCGGCAAACAAGTCGTTGCGCACGTGACCGCAAGCGATTCGGTTCACTCAGCTCTGACAAGCGTATTCACCAGCCCGACGACTCAGTACGTCGTCACGGTACAAGGTCTACCCGGGCAGGCCGCCAGCGCCGAAGGCAGCTTCTCAGTCGTGATCACGACATCCCACGACCAGGGCACGAGCACATCGAGCTCCATGACCAACCAGTCGATCGACCTCTCGGTCGACTATCTGTCCAACGCTTTGGTCGATCTGCGCGCAGTGGACGGGTCGGCATATTTCCGCGTCGACCTCAAGAACATCGAGGGTCTTGCCGGAGGCCCGGCCGGGTTCGCGGCCGAGTCGAAGACGCTCGATCAGCTGGCTGCCCGACCTGGCTTCGGTTTCATCCATGATGCACTGCTCGGCGACTGGATCGGCGTGTCGACCAGCACGCTCACTTCAGTGATCCGCCAGCTAGAGCCGCAGATGGCGGGAGGGCTCTCGTCGATATCGGGAATACAGTCGTCGATATCGAGTATTCAGTCGTCGATATCCGGAATCCAGAAGGCAAGCGGTCTCGGCCAACAAGTTACGAGCTCCTGGCTGCAGTCGGTCCGGACATGGTTGAGCGTTCACAAGACCAAGAGCAACGAGTACTCGCTCACGCTTCCGGTCCGAAGCTTTGCCGGGTCACTTCTCCAGGCGGTAGCCAAGCCCTTGGCTACCTACGCGAACGAACCGATCCTGTCCCACGCACAGCTTCTGAAGGCGATCGACCGGATCCCGGCCAGTCTTTCAATGCATGCGAACCTGTGGGTCTCGAACGGGTCTGCGACCAAACTCCAGCTCCTCATTCCCAACTCCACTGGCTCTATTCTGATCGCCGTCTCCCACCCGGCATCGCCGGTTCAGGTTCCGAGCAATCCGACGATGTTGAGCACAGGCGACCTCACCTCGATCTTCGGGTCTGTTTCAGGACCGGTCGTCAAGGCACTTGGCTCAAGCCGTGCGAGCGCGTTGAGCGCGCTCTGAGCCCCAAAGCCGCCAAACCCGGGGCGTCATTTCTCGGCTGCTGAGCCGTACACCTAGCCGGCCGACGCGGCCCTTGGCGCGGGCTCAGGACCGATGTCCGGCTTCGAGAGTCGCGGCGCCGGATCGAGGCTCGGCAGGTAGGCACTGGCCACAACCTCGTCGGTCCATCTGTGCACCGGGACCACGATGTCGGTCGCGCTCAACGCGCGAGGAGCCGGCAACTGGCGACAACCCATTCGATCCGCGAATGCATTGCTTCCTCCTTGGCCGCTCAGCGAGGCTCCAAGTGCGCTGTGAGAGCTCCGCGACGTGAAATGTCAGGCTTGCTCTGCAGCCGGCACGCTGGCATCTCTTTTCGCGACATGACAAGCGACGCGGTGACCCGGCCGGATCTCTACGAGCTCGGGGCGGCTGAGGGCGCACTCGGCCTCGGCAAGCGGACAACGAGGTCGGTACGGGCAGCCCGAGGTCACGGCCGCGCTGCCCGGAGCAGGGACCGCTTCGCCGGCCAGCTGTACTCGACGCCTGGCCCCGTGCGTCGGGTCCGGCACCGGCACCGCGGCGGCGAGCGCACGGGTGTAGGGATGCAGCGCCGCGCCGAGCACGTCGTCGTACTGGCCCGACTCCACGACGAGGCCCAGGTACATCACGTCGATCACATCTGCAACGTGTCGGACCGTCGCGAGGTCGTGACTGATGAAGACGTAGGAGAGTGAGAGCTCGTCCTGCAGCCGCACGAGGAGGTTGATTACCTCCGCGCGCACCGACACGTCGAGAGCCGAGGTGGGCTCGTCGAGGACGAGAGCTCTCGGCTCGACCGCTAATGCCCGCGCAATTGCCACCCGCTGAGCCTGTCCGCCAGAAAGTTCGTGGGGATAGAAGCCGGCGAATCTCGGCGCGAGTGCGACCATCCCGAGCAACTCGTCGATCCGGGACTCACGCTCGTGTCCGCGCCCGGCGAGATCGTGCACCGCCAATACCTCGCCTATGGCGGTCGCGGCAGTAAGGCGGGGATCGAGTGAGGAGTAGGGGTCCTGGAACACCAGCTGAAGGCTGCGAGCGAGCTCGCGACGTCGAAGTGACACAATCTCCTCGTCGAACAGCTCGATGCTCCCGGCGCTCGGCCGCTCCAGGCCGACGAGCAGGCGGGCCAGTGTGGATTTTCCACACCCGCTCTCGCCGACTATCCCGAGCGTGCTGCCGGATTCGAGCTCCACAGACACACCTCGCAACGCCCGCACACCGGGACCCCGGCGCATCGGGTACAGCTTCTCGAGCCCGACAGTGCGCAACGCTAGAGCCACTCGATCGGCTCCTTCCAGCAGGCCGCGAGGCTGCCTTCCCCGCGCTCGAGGAGCGGGGGCTCCTGCTCCGCGCAACGGTCGAACGCGAAAGGACAGCGCGCTCGGAACGGACAGCCAGGCGGCAGCCGAGTCGGGTCGGGCGGAGAACCGCCGATCTGGGTGAGCCGTGCGCGGTGCCTCACCTCCGGGCCGGGCAGCGAACCGAGAAGTGCTTGCGAATAGGGATGTGTAGGTCGCGCGAACAGACGCACCGTCGGCGCCTGCTCGACTACGCGGCCCGCGTACATGACAAACACGCGGTCCACAAGGCGCGCGATCACACCGAGATCATGGGAGACCCAGACCACCGACATGGCGGTTCGCGACTGCAAGGAGTCAACGAGGTCGAGGATCTGCTGCTGAATGGTCACGTCGAGGGCCGTCGTCGGCTCGTCGGCAATGAGCAGGCGTGGAGAAGTGGCAATCGCCATTGCGATCATCACGCGCTGGACCATGCCCCCGGAAAGCTCGTGGGGAAAGGCGGCCTCCACGCGTTCGGGATCGACGAAGCCGACTTGCCCGAGCACCTCGCGAGTGCGTTTCCCGGCGGCCGCGTCGCTCGAGCCGTGGGCCCGGAGAGTCTCGACAACCTGGGTCCTAACTCGCAGGAGGGGGTTCAACGAGGTCATCGGGTCCTGGTAGACCATCGCGACTCCGGCACCCCTAATCGATTCCATCCCCCGTTCATCGAGCTCGGTGAGAATCTTGTCCTCGAAACGAATCTGGCCGCCGAGGACCTCCAGCGGCCTCGGGAGGAGCCGGAGCACTGAGAGCATCGTGAGCGTCTTGCCCGATCCGCTCTCTCCGACCACGCCGACCTTCTCGCCGGCCAGGACGTCGAGATCGACGCCACGCACGATCTCTCGAACCTCGTGGTCACGGCGGGAGCCGACGCGAACGCTGCGCAACGAGAGCAGCGGCAGCTCCGCCAGGGCGCTCAACTCTCCCCCGCCGAGGGACCGGCTCGTCGCACGACGAGGTGGGACGGTACACCGAGCCCGGCGCGCAGGAGGAGCGGCGTGTCACCGGGGGTGATGGACCCGAGAATGCTCGCATCGCGCGCACCGGTGCAAGAAGGTACTGAAGCCCTGAGCCCGGAACCGGTCAGGTAACCGATGAGCGCGAACGCGAGGGCCTCCTTGCATGCCTCGGGGACGCCGAAGTCCTCCAGAGGCCGGAAGGCCACGCCTGAGAGACGCTCGCGCAGCTTTGACATCAGGACGCGATTGCGAGTGCCGCCGCCCGCGGCCACCACCTCGGTTACGCCGCAGCCGATGAGCGCTCTCGCCACAGTCTCGGCGGTGAGCGCGCTCAGCGTCGCGACGAGGTCGTCGAGCTCGAGCTGCGTGCCACCGAGAGCGGCCTCGACGTAGCTGAGGTTGAAAAGTTCCTTGCCTGTCGATTTCGGTGGCGCCAACACGTAGTAGGGCTCGTCGAGCAGCGACGCGAGAAGGCCCGCGTCCACCTGCCCGCGCCCCGCGTGCCGACCTCCCTCGTCGAAGCGTTCCCGACCCCGGCTGAACGACGTCACGACAGCGTCCATGAGCGCGTTCGCCGGACCGATGTCGAACGCGACCGGCTCGCTCCCTGACGCGAGCACGGTCACGTTGGCAATCCCCCCGAGGTTCAGCGCGCCGCGGACAGTCCCGACTGGTGCGCCGAGCAGGAGGACGTCGAGCACGCTCGCGAGCGGTGCCCCATGGCCTCCCGCAGCGATGTCGCGGTTGCGTACATCGCTCACGACGGTCGCCCCTGTCGCCTCGGCGATCCAAGCAGGCTGACCCAACTGGAGCGTGCCCCGCGCGCGGTCGCCCTCCACCCAGTGAAAGACGGTCTGGCCGTGGGAGCAAACGAGCTGCACGGGCTCTCCCCCGACCTGTTTGGCGAGGTCGTACGCCACTTCACCGAAAAACTGGCCGATGGCCACATCGAGCTCGCAGACTTCACCGATGTTCGTCGAGGCGGGCGGAAGAACTGCGGCAATACGGTCCCGGAGACGATCGGGGTAAGGGACCGACCGATGGGTGACGAGATCACACTCGAGCACCTCGTCCTCCTGGAGGAAATCTGCGAGCACCGCCTCGACCGCGTCGAAGGAAGTCCCCGAGATCATCCCGATCACGCGCATTGCCGGCCCCCGATCCGAGATGGGCATCGCGCGGGCGTCATCGTTTCCTCGTGCGAGGGTCGATCGCGTCCCGCAGCCCGTCTCCGAGGAGATTGAAGCCGATCACCGCGACGATGATCGCCACCGAGGGAAAGGCCAGGGTCCACCAGGCGGTCGCGGCCAAACTGCCGGCCTGGCTCACCATCTCCCCGAGCGAGGCGGTCGGGGGCGGCGGGCCCAGACCGAGGAAGCTGAGGCTCGCCTCCGCGAGCACGGACCACGCGAGGGCGAGGCTCGTCTGAACGGCGAGGATTCCGGACACATTGGGGAGGATGTGCCTGAACAGGAGCCTGCGGCGGGAGAACCCGAGCACTCGGCCCGCGGAAACGTAGCCGGACTCGCGAAGGGCCAGCACCGGTCCCCGGACAACGCGTACGAATATCGGGATGTAGCCGACGCCGATCGCGATAGCGCTGTTTAGCCATCCGGCCCCGAGCGCGGCCACGACGATGAGGGCAAGAAGGATCGCCGGTATCGCGAACATCATGTCTGTCACCCTCATGATCACAGCAGAGGTCCAGCGACCGAGGAAGCCGGCGACGACGCCGGCGATCGTACCGATCACCCCCGCGATCGCAACGGCCAGGCAGGCGATCTCGAGGGACACGCCGAGGCCGTCGAGCACCAACGACAGGATGTCGCGGCCGAACTGGTCGGTGCCGAAGGGATGGCTCCAGGTGGGGTGCTGGAGAAGGGCAGCAGCATTCTGAAACTGAGGATCGTAGGGAGTGCCGCCGAACGAAGCGACGATCGCGGCCGCCACGACGACACCGGCGAGAACGAGGCCGACCCGGCCGTTCGCGCTGTGCCACAGAGCCCGTAGGAGGCCCTGGCGGCCCTCTGGCTGCGCGACGAGGTCGACGTCGCCGGGCATTGATGGTGCGGGCCCGAGGCCGGTCACGCTCATCGGTTCCGGATCCTCGGATCGACGACCGCGTAGAGGACGTCGACGATCATGTTCACGACGACGAAGCCGGCGGCGAAGATCATCGTGACGCTCTGCACGACCGGGAAGTCGCGGCCGTTGATCGACTCCACCAGGAGCCGGCCGAGCCCGGGCAACACGAAGATCTGCTCCACGATCACCGTCCCGCCGAGCAGGTAGCCGAGCTGAATGCCTGACATTGTGAGCACGGGGATGAAGGCGTTCAAGAAGATGTGCTTCCAGGTCACCGAGTGCCGGGAGAGTCCCTTGCCCCGGGCCGTCCGAACATAGTTCTGGCCGACCACTTCCAGCATTGAGGCGCGAGTGGTGCGCATGATCGCGGCGCCGATCCCGAGGCTCAAGGTGAAAGCGGGGAAGAAGATCTGCTGAATGTTCAACCAAGGATCGCTCGCCAGGCTCGCGAAGCTCTCCGAGGACGGGAAGTACTGGAAGACCGAGGCGAGCAGGGTCACGATTCCCGTGCCGATCACAAAGCTCGGGACGCCGAGCCCGATCACCGACACACCCTGGCCCGAGACATCGACAACGCGACCCGGCCGCAGTGCCCCGAATACTCCGAACAGGACGCCGATGAGCAGTCCGAGCAGCATTGCCGCTATGGCAAGCTCGAAGGTCACCGGCAGGGCGGCCCCTACGAGCGAGGCGACCGAGGTGCGCGAGGAGAGCGAGACGCCCAGGTTGCCCGTGAGGATCGCGTGAAGCCATGAGACGTACTGCTGAACCACGGGCTCGCCGATGCCGTAGTAGTGGTCGAGCGCCACGAGCTGTGCGTGGCTGAGCAGACCCGCGCTCACCCCGAGGGAGCTCGTGAGCGCGTTGCCCGGGAGAAGCCGCAAGACGAGGAAGACGATGATCGAAACGCCGAAGAGCGTGAGCACCATCGTCGCCAGGCGGCGGGCGACCTCTTTCAAGAGTCCCCGCGCCCGGCCTTCACCAACTAGGCGACGACCCGCCGGTGCGACCGCACCGGCGGGTCCGTCGTCGGTAAAGACCGCTGTCGTCAGGAAACGCTCGTCGACGAAAGAGTCTGCAACGAGTCGGTCAGCGACGGGAAGAAGCTGAACCCGTGCACGCCATGGCCGACCACCGCGTAGTCGTAGCTGGTGAACAGCCACACCCAAACGGCGTTCCCGGTCAGCTTCGCCGAGAGCTCGCTGTAGTCCTTCTGCTGGGCCGTGAGCGAAGACGACTCGTCACCTGCAAGCAGCAGGTTCTGTAGGACCGGCGAACTGTACCCGGCCGGCACTCCGAGGTCGGCGCCCTTGCCGAAGTAACGGCCGTACATCGTGTACGGATCAGGGTCTGCGCCGTTCCAGGCGAACGCAGCCTGGAACGTGCCCTTGAGCCAGTCCTGGATGTATGCGTCGCCCGCCAGGTTCTGGATGTTCATCTTGATCCCGGCCTGAGCCAGTTCGCTTTGTGCCGCGATCGCCTGCGCCGAGCTGGTCGGGTCGAGGGCGACCGAGGTGATGGCGGTGAAGGAGAAGCCGGATGGGTCGCCCGCTGCCTTGAGGTATCTCTTGGCTGCCACGATGTTCGTGTTGGGGCAGATCGCGGAGACCGGCCTGGAGGCGAACGGCCCGACGGGGACGGGCCCCACAACCTGGCCCTGTCCGAAGACCGAGTCAGCGACGATCTGCTTGCGGTTGATGGCACACTCCAGTGCCCGCCGGTTGTTCACATTTGCCAGCGGCCCGGTCTTGTCCTGAAGCATGAGCGCCCGGTACGAGAGATCGAGGACCTTCTGTACCTTGTAGCCGGTCAGCGTCTTTGCGACCTCCGGCTCGGTGAGCAAGCCCAGCTGGACGGTCTTCGCCTCGATCGCTGAAGCTATCGACTGCTCGGTGGGGATCGCTTCGACCTTGACCGAGGCTTGTGTCACCTTGCCGCCCCAGTAGTGAGGGTTGGCATTCAGCACCAGGTAGTTGTTGGGGCTCCAGCTGGAGAAGGCGAACGGTCCCGTGCCATCGGGAGCCGTCGCCACCGTGCCTGCCGCGATGGCCTTGGTCGAGAGCATGGAGAGGTTGACCGAGGTGAGCCCCGACAGGATCGAGGAGTCAGGCCGGCTGAGGACCAGCGTCACCGAATATGGGCCGTTGGCGACGATGGACTTCACGGCCGAAAGGTACGAGGCCGAGGCGTCGCCGGTCTTGGGAGCCAGCACCCGGTTGAGCGACGCCACGACGTTGGCCGAGGTGAAGCTCGAGCCGTCGTCGAAGATCACGCCCCTGCGGAGCTGGAAGGTGATCGCCCGGTTGCCCTTGCTGAACGCCCAGCTCCTCGCCAGGTCCGGCACGAACTGCAGCTCCTTGTTGTAGCGGACGAGCTGGTCGTACACGAGGCCGAGCGTCTGGAAGTCGACGAAGTTCGTGACGACGTCCGGGTCGAGCTTTTGAACACCCGAGGTGCTTGCGACGACAAAGGTGCTCGGCGAGGACGAATGGCGAGCCTGAACGCGCGGCGCGGCGCCTACCGAGGAGCAAAGCGCACCTGCCAGACCCAAGCTCGCCGCAAGCACTATGACACCACGCAGAACGTTTCTGTGCCTCACGTACCACCTCCAAGTCGTTAGGCCGGTGAAAATAGCACATTATTGCGGTTATGTTAAGCGTCGGACGGATAAGTTCTTCGATAGTTCTAGCGTCTTCGGACGGGAAGTCAGGGAGCGTGGAGCGGGCAAAGATGCCGTTGGCCAACCAGCAGCCGCCTCGGCTGCAGGACGGCATCTGCCTGCGGGCTGCGCAGTCGCAGGACGCGAAGCACCTCGCGGCCGTGTTCGTGTCTGCCTGGCGGCACTCCTACCGCGGAATCGTCCCGGAGGAGAATCTCCGCAGTCTCGACGAGAACGAGATCGCCGACTGGCTCGAGAAGCTGATCGGCTCGACTAGCTCCACGACGACGGCGGCCGAATCGGCTCACCACGATGTCCTCGGCTTCTGCCGCCACGGCCCAGACCCTGAGGACGCCGGGAGGGGTCACATCTTCTCGCTCTATGTAGCACCGGCCGCGTCCGGGCGCGGGCTCGGGAGTTATCTGCTGGCACACGCACTCGCGGACCTCGAGCGGCGACATCTAGATCCGGTCACCATCTGGGTCTTCGAGCAGAACGAAAGGGCCCGGCGGCTGTATACGGGCTTCGGCTTCTTTCCGGACGCGACCCGGCGCGTCGAAGCCGAGTACGGAGCCGAGGAGATACGACTCTGCCGCCTTGGCGAACGAGCCACATGAGCCACTCGGCCGGACAGGAGCTCGTTCGAGTGACCACCGGGCGCACGGCGCGCGATCTCTCTGGACTTGAGGCAGTGCTCAGCGAGTTTGTCTCCGTCGGCTTCCCGTCCGGGTTCTCCCTCGCGGTCGTGGACGCCGAGGGCCCCCTCTTCTCCGCCTACGGCGGCTTGGCCTGCCGGGTCGGGACAAAGCGCCCCGTCACCGAGCACACCTCCTACGACCTCGCCTCCCTCACCAAGGTCGTCTGCAGCGTGACTCTCATGCTCCTATTCGCGCAGCGCGGCTCGCTAAGCCTCGAGGACTCGGTCCAGGCGTGGCTCCCACAGTTCCCGCGCTCGGACACAACCCTGCTCGAGCTTTTGACCCACACCTCGGGGCTCGTCGCCCACAGACCCTTCTTTGAGTCCCTTAGCGGCCGGGACGCGATAGAGGCAGCCGTCCTCGCCGAAGCGACGCGATCGGCACCGAGCGGGGAGGTCGTCTACTCGGACCTCAACTTCATGCTGCTCGGCTGGGTGCTCGAGGCGTGCGGCGGCGCTCGGATCGACGAGCTGTTCGCAGGAGAGGTCGCAGGCCCGCTCGAGATGTCCCGAACAGGGTTTCGACCGGGTCCGGGGCAGGAGACCGCGGCGACCGAGCTCAACGGGGACCAGCGGCTCGCACCGGGACTTATATGGGGCGAGGTGCACGACGGCAACGCCCATGCGCTCGGAGGGGCGGCGGGTCATGCCGGGCTCTTCGCGCCGCTCGACGATCTCGTCGATTTCGCGCGCCACCTCCTCACTCCTGATGGCAGGGTGCTCAAACCTGCCACGCTCGACGCGATGGCCACCAAGTGGGCCGGGAACGCCGATGACGTTCGCGGCCTCGGATGGCGCCTCGATCCCAAGGACTGGGGCCGATGGCCCACCGACACCCTGTGGCACACTGGCTTCACGGGTACCTCGTTGCTCATCTCACGATCACTCGGTCTCGGGGTCGTCCTGCTCACCAATGCAGTCCATCCCTACCGACGCATCGCCCAGCAGACCGAGATGCGTGCCGCGGTCCACCGGCGCGTGAGCGAGGCCCTTACTTGACGCCCGCCCGCAAGCCCACAGGTCTCGGCGCACTCGATACCGAGGCCGTGCGCCCCGAGCTCTCCGAGCTCGACGTACTGGACATCGGTGATCTCGTCGCGCTCATGACCTCGGAGTCGACCCGGGCCTCGGATGCCGTTGTGGCCGCCACCTCCCAGATCGCCGAGGTCGTCACCGCGGTGGCCCGGCGGATCACCGAGGGTGGGCGGCTGATATACGTCGGGGCCGGGACAGCCGGCCGGCTCGGCGTGCTCGACGCAGCGGAGGCCGGACCGACCTTCGACGTCCCCGACGGCTTGGTTCTCGCCGTCTTCGCCGGAGGCAGCGACGCAATGGTCCGTCCTCGAGAAGGCGCGGAGGACGACGTCGAGGCCGCCGCGGTCGAGCTGCGCGCTCTGGGATGCTCGTCTCGAGACACCGTGTGCGGGATCTCAGCGAGCGGCCAGACGCCATTCGTTCTAGGCGCCATCAGCTATGCCCGAAGCGTCGGCGCGCTGACTGTCGGGATCGTCTGCAACGGCGGGAGTGCGATCGCGATCGCCGCCGAGCTCCGGGTCGAGCTCCTGGTCGGCGGAGAAGTGATCGCGGGCTCGACGAGGTTGAATGCCGGGACCGCACAGAAGATCACCCTCAACATCGTCTCCACCGCTGTGATGATCCAGCTCGGCAAGACACTTGGGAACCTCATGGTCGATGTCCGGCCGACAAATGAGAAGCTGAGAGACCGGGCGATGCGGATTGTGTCGACAGTGGCCGAGACGTCGCCTCAACAAGCCAGAAAAGCCCTCGAGGCTTGCGGGTGGCGGACCAAGCTCGCCTGCATCATCGCCGCCTCGGCGATGGACGCCGAACAGGCGAACGACCTGCTGGTGGCGAGCGGTGGCCGGCTCCGTGCCGCGCTCGAGACGATCCGCACAGGCCGTTCGGCGACAACAGGCCGGCCATCCAGCCGCTCTGGGAACCAGCGACGGCTTGGCGTGGCAGCCTTCCTCCAGCACGGCCGGCTCGTTCCCGGTGACGTCGCTGTCGCCGAGGGTCGGGTGATCGCGCTCGGCCTGACGCCTACAGGCCGCGGGATTGCCATTCCAGGGCTCGTGGACCTACAGGTGAACGGCTATGCGGGCTTTGACGCGCTCAGCGCTTCGGTGGAGGAGCTCGCGACACTCGGCACGGCCCTCGCCCGTGACGGGGTCCTCGCCTACCAGCCCACGCTGATAAGCAGTGAGACCGCGCGCACGACGACGGCGGCAGGCCGCATCGCCGAGGTGGCGACACGGGAACCAGATGGCGCACGTCTGCTGGGCATCCACCTCGAAGGGCCCTTCCTCTCGCCCCTACGGGCCGGAACGCACCCGGCTGAACGCCTCGCACGACCCAACCTCGAGCTCCTCAGGTCATTGCTCGACGCAGGTCCGGTCACCATGGTGACCCTCGCCCCTGAGCTGCCCGGTGCACTGGAGCTCGTAGCGGAGTGCCGCCGCCGCGGGATAGTCGTCTCCTTCGGCCACAGCGACGCCGACACGTCCGAGGCGCGGCGCGGATTCGATGCCGGTGGGCAGGCCGTGACGCACGTCTTCAACGCGATGTCCCCCATCTCGGCCCGCGCGCCTGGCCTCGCGGGGGCGGCGTTGGCAGACCCACGGGTGACGGTCCAGATCATCGCCGACCGTGTCCACGTCGCCGACGAACTGCTACAGGTGGTGCTGGCCGCGGCGCGGGGCCGCTGGACCATCGTGAGCGACGCCACCGCCGCCTCGAGTCTCGGCGACGGGGAACTTCTCTTGGGGGAGGTTCGCGTGACCGCCGAGCAAGGAGTGGTCAGGCGCCGGGACGGCACGATCGCCGGCTCGGCCGCCACATTGCTCGACGGCGTTCGGCGCGTCGCCGACTCCGGCGCCGCGCTCGGTGACATCCTGGCCGCGGCAAGCGAGCGTCCCGCGCGGCTACTCGGGCGCGAAGACATCGGGCGCATCGGCCTCGGAGCCCGTGCGGACCTGGTCGTGCTCGGCGACGACCTCGAGGTCCACGAGGTACTCCTCGAAGGCCGATCGGTGAAGTGACTGGACTTCAACTTCGCTGAGATGGAAAGACCCTTGAGACACCGGGACCGGCTTCTGGGCCCTGTAGGGGACGCGACGGTCGGTCCCACAGCTCTGCGCACGGCCACAGGTTGCCGGCTGTCGGCGAGAATAGGCAACAATCAAAAGCGGCCCGTCACGACCCAAGGGAGACACACGAGATGACAACCTCTGTCATCGGAGCTCGGCTGCGCGACGTGCTGCCGGAAAGCCGCATCGACACGACGGCGATCACGCTCACCGTCAATGCCCGCGACGGTGGCTTTTACGAGTACCGTCCGCAGGCCGTCGTTCGCGTCACCAACGAGCACGAGGTATGCGCTCTGCTCGCAGTCGCGCGCGAGATGCGATTGCCGGTCACCTTCCGGGCCGGAGGTACGAGCCTCGCCGGCCAAACGGTCGGCGAGGGGATCATCGTGGACGTCAGCCACGCGTTCACCGGGATCGAAGTCCTCGACGAGGGCGCGCGGGTCAAAGCCGAGCCAGGCCCGACCGCTGAGATGGTGAACCGGGTACTGCACCGGTACGGGCGCAGGATCGGGCCCGATCCGGCCTCTATCCGGGCTGCTCGCATCGGCGGGATTATCGCGAACAACTCGAGCGGGATGATCACAGGCGTCAAGCTCAACGCCTACCACACGATGGACTCGATCCGGTTCGTCCTGGCGGACGGGTCTGTCTGGGACACTGCGGCCGAGGGCGAGAGCCAGCGCTTCGCCCGCGAGCGGCCCGAGCTTGCCCGGGGCCTTGTGGCTCTGCGCGACGATGCGCGCTCGGACGCGGACCTAGTGGCGTTGATCAACAAGAAGTTCTCGATCAAGTGCGTGACCGGTTACGGCATCAACGCTCTCGTCGACTTCGACGACCCGCTTGCCATTCTCGCCCACCTGCTCGTCGGCTCCGAGGGCACGCTCGCCTTCATTTCTCACGTCGTGCTGAACACCGTGCCGCTCGATCCCGAGCGCTCCGCCACGCTACTGCTGTTCGAGAGTCTGGAGACCATGGCCAGGGCCATCCCGGCGGTCGCGGCTACGGGCCCGAACGCGGTCGAGTTCCTCGACGACGCCTCGATGCAGACCGTGTCAGGCATAGACGGCCTTCCTCATCTGGTGAGGAGCCACCCGAAGGGGTCGGCAGCCCTGCTCGTCGACTACCAGCGATCATCCGGGGACACCTTGAAGAACGCGGTCGCTGCTGCGATGCCGAAGCTGAAGGCCCTCCCGGGCCTTATCACGATGAGCAACTTCAGCACGACGCCCGAAAGCTATGCGCGCCTTTGGCGCGTGCGCGAAGAGCTGTTCGGGATCGTCGGCGGCGCCCGCACGCCCGGCACGACGGTCCTGCTCGAAGACATGGCGGTCCCCTTGGATGAGTTCGCGGAGTTGCTCACCGGCCTCGAAGTGCTGTTCGTCAAGCACGGCTACACCGACCCCGGGCAGGGCGTCCAATTCGGTCACGCGAGTGCCGGCAACGCCCACTTCGTGTTGACCGCCGACTTCACCCAGCAACGGGAGATAGACCGCTTCATGGCCTTCACCGAGGACTCCGTCGCACTCGTCGCCGACAAGTTGAACGGCTCCCTCAAGGCCGAGCACGGCACCGGTCGTGCGATGGCGCCGTACGTGGCGCGCGAGTGGGGTGACAAGGCGTACTCGCTGATGACCCGGATCAAAGAGCTCATCGATCCAGGCGATCTGTTCAATCCCGGCGTGCTGATAAACGGCGACCCGGAGGTCATCCGCAAGAACATCAAGCGCACGCCAACGGTGTCGTCGCGGATCGACAAGTGCATCGAATGCGGCTTCTGCGAGCATGTCTGCCCGAGCCGCCTCGTCACTCTCACACCGCGGGGTCGCATTCAAGCCTCGCGAAAGCACACAGAGCTGCTCGCGGCAGGCGACGACATCGCCGCCGAGGAGCTGTGGCGCCAGTTCCAGTACGAGGGGATCAACACCTGCGCGGCCGACGGCATGTGCGGGACCAAGTGCCCCGTTGGGATCAACGTCGCCGAGTACACCGCCGAGCTGCGGGCCGAACGCAACAACAGAGCCGACACGTTTCTCGGTTCGGTGCTGGCGCGCCGCTTCGCGGAGGTCGAGAAGATCGCGCGAGGCGGACTGTCGGTGGGAGTGCTCGCCAACAAGGTCCACACAATGGAAGTCCTCACGAGGGCGGTTCACAAGCTGATCCCGTTCTCGCCCGTCTGGTCTCCAGCGATCGGCAAGAGCCCGGTGCCGGTGTTCCGATCCGAGAGCGGTCCCGAAGTCGTCTACTTTCCCGCCTGTGTGACACGGATCATGGGATCCTCGAACCTCGGCAAGGCATCAGTCGCCGAGACGGTGCTCACCGTCGCCGCCCGCGCGGGCATCAAGGTTCGCCTGCCCAAGTCGGTGACCGGCGTCTGCTGCGGCCAGATCTGGAAACACAGGGGCCACGCTTTTGGACGTCGGTACATGGCGAACCATCTCGTCGAGTCCATGTGGCAGTGGACCGACGGCGGCCGGGTGACGGTCATGTGCGACGTCACGTCGTGCACTCAGACTGTCCTTCGCGAGATCGCCGACCAGCTCACAGACGAAAATGCCGAGCGCTACCGCCAGATCAAAGTTGTCGACATCGCCCCATGGCTCCTCGAGGACGTAATGCCCAGGCTCGAGGTCACCACACCGAAGCGGAGCGTCGCTCTGCACCCGACCTGCGCGTGTGTCGAACTCGGGGTCGACAAGCACGTGCAGGCGATCGGCAGGGCTTGCGCGCAAGAAGCGGTGACGCCGTCACACTGGGGCTGCTGTGGCGTCGCCGGCGAACGGGGCCTCATGTACCCCGAGCTGAGCGACGGCGCCCAGCGCGATGAGCATGCCGAGCTCGCCGGGCGCGTCTTCGACGGCTACTACTCCGTCGCGCGCACTTGTGAGATCGGCCTCAGCGAACGCTCGGGGCATCACTACGAATCGATCGTCTACCTCGTCGAGGAAACGACCCGGGCAAGCGGCACAACGCAGAAGTAGAGCTCGGAGACTCGCGGACGAAATCTGGTCCGAAGCCAGCCACAAGTCCGTGGTGTCACAGCGACCTTGAGCCGGCCCTGAGCAATCGACCGAATGCAACCAGGCGCGACGCGGCCCGAGTCAACAGCTCACTTGGACCCACGACCCTGGCGACCGAGAGCGTCGCCCGCTGGTAGGAACCTGTTGCGATGAGGAACCCGGACCGGGAGGCTACGAGGCGGCGAGCCGCTGATTGCGCGGCTGTTCGGTGCCAGAGACGGCCGTTCTGGCCCCCGCGCGAACCAACTCGCTCCACCTCGCATCGGCGACGCGGCACAACTGCTGGAGCTGCTGGCGCTCACGACTCCGGAAAGGCGGACCGTCCCGCCCCGCAACAACCACGAGACCCGACGAGTCGAGCGGCGACCAGGCCACGTCCCGAGGACCTACCAGTCCCGCCCCGCCGGTGGAAAGCGAGAGCCCTGCTCGCGCTCCGGCCGTGAAAGCTCCCAACCAGGCGGCACTCGGTGGATCGCCGGCCTCCGCCAGTACGACGGCCCGGGTGCCGCTCATGTCGAGCACCGTGCACCAGTCGCAGGCGAAAGCGGTGCAAACGCCTTGAGCCAGCACGTCGGAGAGCTCGGCCGGACCGATCGACTCGGCGAGAAGCACGGCCGCATCGAGCGGGTCGCGACCGGCATAGGGCACCTGCGAGACACGATGGCGCAGGTCTTCCACCTCCACGCCGGAGAGCTGCGACAGGGCTTCGGCAAGAGCCTCCGGGCGGAAGCCGTCGGGCAGCTCGACCGTCAGCTCGTCCACTGCCCTGGCCCCGTCCCGCTCGAGGATGTCGATGCCGACTAGGTCGCCGCCGAGCTCGCCGATCCTGGTGGCGATCTGTCCGAGCGATCCCGGGCGGTCTGCGAGCCACAGTCGCACGACTACGTAACGGAACATGTTGTCACCGTACGCGTGGCATGTGAACGCACGATTTCCGCAGCGCAAACACCTGAAGAACTCCGAGACCCCGACGCGACGACCAAGGAGCCAAGACTGCCGACACACCTCGGTCGTATGGGCGGCCGGGAAGAGGGCTCGACCCATTAGCCAGGTGCCGGGTTCGTAGGCGAACCGCGCGCCCGCGGAGGTGCCGCTATCGGCACGAGAGGCCCCGACTGCCCGACAGTTCTCCGACGCGTCCAGATACGCGAAGCACCGCCGTCGCGGCTTCGTGGAGGCGTAGGAATGCAATTCTCAGGCGATCCGACCATGCAGGAGGAAGAACCATGTTCACGAGAACCAAGCGGCTCGCCGCTGTGGGAGCAGCCCTGTTGACCGCCAGCGCAGTCGGAGTCGTGAGCCTCGGAACTGCCACGGCGTCTCCTATAGACGCAGCCGTGGTGATGCACTTCATCGCGGTGAGGACCTCGGTGTCCACGCCGACGCCGACGGGTGCCTACTACGAGTCCTACGTCGAGGTCGCCTCGGGCTCATCGGTCGGCCAAGAAGTTGCTTCCTGTGTCTCTGGCACGACCGCCGACACATGCAGTGCCGCTTTCGCCAACGCGAACGGAATAATTGACGCTCAACTCACTGTCGAGGTCAGGACTGGAAGATTGAGCGGAACCGTCAGGGGTGGCACGGGGGCCTACCTGGACGTGTCGGGCACGGTGAACGGTACTCGGGTGGATGCGGGTGAGGCTGTCACCATCGTCTACTCACGATTCCTGCCGCCGCCCATAACCCTACCTACCCTCCCGCCCATCTCTGTGCCCACGCTCCCGACTCCCGCGTGAAGTTTCACCCTCCCTCAGTCGCCACTGAGTGCACGATTGCGCTGGCACAAGCTACAGCCCTCTCTTCACCGGCCACGTGTACTGCAGGGGGCACTAGGGGCCGCGACCAGCTCGGGCTCAACGCCGCCTAGCCAGTCCTGAGGTGTCAGGACGACCGCCACGGCCGTGAGCACTCCAGCACCTCGAGGCGTACCGATCAGGCGGAACGATAGTGACTGGTTGCGGGAAGCCTCGGAGGCCACTGAGCCGTACTCACCAGACCGCACCGATGCTTGGGACGGCCACGCCGAACAAGTACTCGACCCTCGCGAAGTTTGGGGCGCGGCCATGGGCTCGGCAGACTTCGTTGCGAAACTGATCTGCCGCTTCAGCGGAGCGGGTCGACACCGCTAAAGCGTTCGCCGGTCACGGACTTGTCCTTCGTCGCTCGGACTTTCGCGTCACTCCCAGCCGTCGTCGGCTCCGTCGGACCTCTGCGCTGGGACAAGTTCCTGGGCTTCTCCTTGGGCATGCGAAATGCACCTCGGTCATGAAAGGCGCCTGCAGGTCGAACGGGAACACAGGCGGCGACCGATCTCACGACTCTTCTTGACCAACGGCCCTGATCACGGTTCGTTTCTCGGCCGCTCCAATCCTCGGCCGAGCTCTCGTCAACCGTCACTGAGAAAGGCCCCGAAGAAGTATCGTGAGGCATGGCTCGCGACGACATCGTCGACTGGTTCGAGGTCAACAGGTCGTTCTTCGAAGACATGGACAAGGCGGCGGAGAGACTGCTCCGGCCGGCGGGTACGCAGAACCGAAGGGGCTTCGAGCTTTCCGCAACGTGGCTTCTGGCCGTGCTGGTCCGAGGCGAACAGTTACCACCGATCCCCGACGACGAGGCCCAACGCCACTTCGCCGCGGGACTTGCCCGCTACAAGGAGGGTGCCGAAACCCTCGCCAGGACCGACAACGAAGCTGAAGTCGATCGCGCGATCTTGGCCATCAAGGAATCCAACGGCGAGTTCGCACGGATGTACGAGATCCTCGACCGGGCGCGCTCATCGGGTTGACAACGCGGCGCGCTCGACGACCCGCACTTCGCGCCGCGCGAGGGCCGCGAGCTTTGGTGCCCGGACAAGCAACGAATGTCGTGGACCGGGACGTTCTCAAGGTCTCCACCGCTACTAAGGGACCTTGCACGTTGTCGGCCAAGAAGCTCAAGGCGGGCACTTACAGCCTCGTCGCCACCTACGGCGGCAGCACGAACTTCGAAGGCTCGACCTCAGCCAAGGAGGCCCTCACCGTCGCCGAATAATGGGTTTGCGACGACTTGTTGTTCCGGCGCCCTTCCCTTTCGGGGCCATCGGGATCCCCTCGTTAGACGACTGGGGGTCGTGCGCCCACGATCTGTCAGCCGACCACATGAGGCGGTTCATTCTCGCCGCCCATTCCTCTGCCGATTCCGCGCATGGCTCAGGCGTCACCTTGGGCCCGAGGCGGACCGAATCATGAACCACACACGGGGTCCATCGTCAGGCGCGTCCTCGCTTCTGAGCGTTCGAAAGCCAAAGCGCTCATACCACGGCACCGTTCGAGGATTACCCGTGACGAGGAAAACGGATTCGGTCCGGCCGTCGACCCGCGCCAATCCGCTTCGCAAGAGGAGCCCACCGCAGCTGGACCCACGGTTATCGGGATCGACCGCTATGAAATCCAGATACCAATGGGGCACGTCGGGACGGTGGGACTCCACCCACGCCCAAAATGTCGTCGCCCGACGTGGGTCTCCGCCATACTCGGTCAGGATGGGATTGACCACGGCGTCAACTGCCGAATCGTCGTAGCTGGTGTTCGGAGGGATCCAGGCGGCAACCCCGTAGAGCGCGTCAGTCACCCACAGCCAGCCCTCGGGGGCAATCTGGCCGGCCACCTCGAGGAACTCGAGCTCGAGGACCGCCAGATAGCTACGACATGCCAGGCACCACCGTTCGATGGGGTCGTCGGCGAAGGCCCGCGAGAGCAATCGGGCAATGGCAGGTACTTCGCTCGCGATGGCCTGGCGGACGGTGGGCATCTCGGTTCCTAGTATCGACCGCGCCGGCACAGGACGGCGACGATGACGACACTCACTTGTGAGACCGGCAGTCCGAATACAGATTGTCCAATCCGTAACACGGACCCGCGACGCCATTGCCAGTCCGATTCGCGCCATCTCGACGGATATTTCGTCAAGATCCACGTGCCTGCGTGAAGCCTCGTACCCTGAGCTAGAGCCCCAGGGCGTTCCGTGGCAGGGTTCGGGACGGTCGGGGCGCTTGCCGCCAAGTCGGCTTGGGTCTCGGGGCCGGCGGGCACAATGAAAGTTCCATTGGGATCAGCCGCGTTCACAGCACCGTCGCCAGCGAACGCGCACGCCTACTGCGTCTGCTGGACTTCCGGATCCACGCTCAGGAACTGGCTTGTCTGCGGGTCGTAGTAGCGCCCTATCAGGTAGATCGAGCCTCGAGGATGGGTATGTGGGTCTCCGGAGCGATAGTTCGGGCAGGTGATGTGGCTACGAACCGGCAAGGTTCACGCCTCGTCAGACGCCGAGGCCAGTGTCGTGACCCCGATCGTTGGTGATCCCTCACGATCGCTGGTGCTCTTGGGCTAGCTGAAGTGCCCGCGCCCGCCACGCCTCGACAAGTCGACTCAACTCCTCGTACTGAACATCGTCAAGCTGAAACTCCGCTCTTCCGAGCCGACCGAATCGGTCCATCATCTCGGCAAATACCGTGGGCTCGAACCCTCGGTCCTTCTCGGTCGCGAGCTCGGACAGCCGTTCAAGACCGAATCGGTCTTCAAGTGCCTCCAGGTCCACGAAGTCCCTGGCCTCCGCTCGGCCGAACACCGCGAGCAACTTGTCAGCGGCTAGCTCCTCTGCAGAAAGGATCTGAAAGCCTGGACCTTGATCCGCTGGAAAGAGTCTGGCGTCGCTGGCCAGATCCAGCTCTGTCCGATCGTCCTCATCCTTCAATGACAAAGCGCGCAAAACCGGGGCCTTCCTGCACTCGCCTGACTTGCAGGTTGGCGTCTCGAAGAGCCTGTTCAGCTACGGGAACGAGACGGTCGACCGCAGCAGCGCTGAGTCCGAAGAAGTCGCGGTCTCGAGTCCTGCGATCGATGTCGCCACGGACAATCAGCGCCCCACCACCGGCGAGTGCGAAGTCTTCCGCCTCGCTAAGTCCGGCGATGATTCTGGCTATCCGTTCCTGCAGCGGACTCAGCACGCAAGGACCACCCCTCGGTGCCGTAGGAGCCAGTCTGCCCACGCTCGCCTCAGGGTCGGGGGAAGCACCAGTTCCTCGAAGAGCTCGACGAGCTCGCCAACATCGACGTAGAACCGAACGTCATCCTCAGTGCCTTCGCGAAGAACCTGCTCATAGACACGGATGCGATCGGCTCGCTGCCCGAGGTCGTAGGTGATGGACGGATCGGCTCCATCGAACATGGAACGGCAGCTCGACGACGCCCGATGCCTTCAGCACCGAGGGATCGTCGACGTCCTCGGGGATCGCGACCGGGCGGGCGGCAGGTCCGAGCCATGGATTGCGAGTCCGCGACATATCTACATTGTACGGCCGAGTTCGCCCAGCTCACGAGGCTCGTCGGTGCAGACGCCCGATCGACAGATCGCTGTGCGGTGAACTCCGTCGGCGACGCTCAGGAACTGGCCCGTGGCTGGGTCGTGGAAGCGCCCTATCAGGCACATGAGGCCCATCGAATCGCCGTACGCACCCGCGAAGCCGAAAGGCATTCCCTTTCTCCCCGTCCGCTATCAGGTGGCGCAAAAACTCCAAGCGTGCACGGAGGACACCGGAGACGAGCGTTCCAACCAACGAGCGCGCGACCTGGTCGACATCCTGCTGATCGAGGAACTGGCACTCGATGACGACCAGATGTCTGCTGCTCGGCAAGCTTGCATCGAGACCTTCGAACTCCGCGGGAAGCATCCATGGCCGCCGACGGTGATCGCCTGGCCCGACTGGGAAGCCATCTGGGCTCGGCTCACCCAAACCGAGCGCCTCGACCACTCGATGGCCGAAGCGGTCATCCGGGTCCAGAACCTCGTCGACCGAATCGCTTCGACCGGCTAACGCTCAGGACGCTTCTCGCACACCACAAAGCCCTTGAGGGTCTGGTGAAGAGATCCTTGTGCCTTCTTCATGCTCGCCTCGAAATGCCCGGTAAGCCCAAGACGTGCTCTTGCACGGCCTATTCCCGTGAGCAGACGGTCGGTCAAGAGTGACAGCAACGCTGCTGCAAATCGGGGCACATCAGCGAACGCCGGCGGACATTCGAAGGAACGCTGCGACGGGTCAAACACCAACAACTACAAGGCTTTTCCCTGGTCTGAACTGGTGGGCCGTACAAGACTTGAACTTGTGACCTCTTGCGTGTCATGCAAGCGCGCTACCAGGCTGCGCCAACGGCCCCTCAGGAGGTGACGCTACCATCGTGCAGCACCTCTCTGAGCATCAAATGACAAGGTGCGACCACCCTTGCACCGCTCACGGCTAGATTGCCGCCGTGCAGGCCATCGGCGAGACGGTGCGCCCGACACGCGGCGAGGCAATCATCAAGGCGCTCGAGTTCGTCGCAGTGCTCGGAGCGACGATCTTCGTGATCTGGCAGCTGCGACCTGATCTTCTCTTTAGCTCGAGCATGGACGTGGGGGGCGACAACGCCGGTCATGTCGTAACGCCGTACTTCCTCATCCACGACCTGCTGCCCCAAGGGCGCATCACGGGATGGGACCCACAATGGTTCGAGGGCTTCCCGCTTTACGTCTTCTACTTTCCTCTCCCGGCCCTGTTCGTCGCCGCGCTATCGGTCGTGTTCCCCTACGCGGTCGCCTTCAAGCTCGTCACAGTCCTCGGTCCCGTCACACTTCCGGCGGCGGCTTGGGCCTTCGGGCGACTGGCGGCCTTCAAGAGACCGATCCCGGCGCTGATGGCGATGGCGACCGTGCCGTTCTTGTTCAACACCTCGTACACCATCGAAGGCGGGAACATCGCTTCGACTCTCGCAGGTGAGTTCTCGTACTCCCTCGCCCTCACGACCGGACTGCTCTTCCTCGGAGTGTTCGCGTATGCGCTCCGCACGGGCCGCCTCCGTTGGCTCGCGGCGGCCCTTTACGGCGTGACGCTGCTGTGCCACGTCGTCCCCGCGCTCGGCTACGCGGCAATCGCGATCCTGCTCGCGTTGAGCCACTGGAACCGGAACACGTGGCGAGTACTTATTCCTGTCGGTGCGGTCGGAGTTCTGCTCGCGGCGTTCTGGCTCGTCCCCTTCGCCGCGGATCTTCGCTACAGCTCGTCCATGGGCTACACGAGAGTGACCGGTGTCTGGTCGAACATCTTCCCGCGTGACTTCCTCTGGATGATCATTCCCGCTGGGCTGGGCGCCGTGATCGCAATCATCGGTCGTGACAGGACCACCATCGCCCTCGTGGTCGCAACGGTGGCCTCGGTGGCGGGGTTCCAGTGGCTACCGGCCGGTTTCGTCTACAACGGCAGGTGGCTGCCGTTCTATTTTCTCTTTACGGCCCTTCTCGCCGCCTACGGCATCGGCGAACTGTTCCGCCTAATCGGACGCTGGCTGGAGCTCGACGTATGGCAGGCACCGTTCGCGATCGTTCTCGGCAGCCTCGCCGCCCTGATCGGCGTTTTCATAGTCGGGGGCGTCGCGATGCTCGGGACCAACTGGACCACATGGAACTACACCGGCTTCCAGGGCAAGACGGGCTGGCCCGTCTATCAGGGCATCGTGCGCATGCTGGACAAGGCAGGCCGGACTTATGGATGTGGCCGGCTGCAGTACGAGTACATAACCGAGACCAACTACCCCTTCGGCTCGACAGAGGCGACCATGGCCTTGCCGTACTGGACCGCCGGATGCATGGACACCATTGACGGCGTCCTGTTCGAGTCCTCGACAACGACGCCGTTTCACTTTCTCGACCAGGCTGAGTACTCGCTTGCGGGCGAATCCTCGAATCCGGTCTCATTCCTGAACTACCCCAGCTTCAACCTCGCCGACGGGATCCGTCACCTCCAGTTCGCGGATGTGAAGTACTTCCTCGCCGTATCGCCACAGGTCGAAGCCGCCGCCGAGAGCGTCCCCGGGCTCGTCAAGATCGCGTCCACCCCCGGCTTTGCTGGTGCGATCGACCAGGTGACGGTCGCCCATCCCGTCTGGGACCTCTACCGCATCAAAGGCTCGCAGCTAGTGACGCCACTCGACTACCTCCCGGTCGTGGAATCCGGCGGCTCCGCCAAGCAGTGGCTCGACACGAATCTGGTCTGGTGGGAGGACGAAACTTACTGGCCCGTCGAGCTCGCGCTGAACGGGCCCCCTAACTGGCCGAGGGCTCGGGTCGGGTCGGTCTTCCCTGCGTCCCAGGGGGTGCCGGTCAAACCGACGACGGTCACAGACGCCCACATGACGAACTCGACTGTGAGCTTCAAAGTCGGGCGCCTCGGCGCACCGGTGCTCGTGAAGGTGCCCTACTTCCCCAACTGGCACGCTAGCGGGGCCCTCGGGCCGTACGAGGTCTCCCCCAATCTCATGGCAGTGGTGCCGACTGCACATCACGTCGTGCTCAGCTACGGCACCACGGGAGCCGACCAGCTCGGCAAACTTGCCTCGCTTGGCGGTGTCGTCGGCGTGGGCGTGCTGATGGCTCTCCGCCCACCCGTCATGAGTCAATCGACCAGATCACCCGAGACGCCGCTGCCGCCAGCACGCGACGACGTCGAGGGCATCACGTCGGGCCTCACGCAAGACGAGAGCGAACAGGTCGCGAACGACCGAGAGCCCGAGAGCCCACCGGTAATCGGGCCGGGGCTTGAATGCGAGCCTGAAGCTGAATCGGGAGACGACGCGACCGGCACGTGACCCCAGAGTCCAGCCGAGAGTGGTTATCCTCGCTTTATGTGCCCAGAGATCGGTCGATCAGCTCACTAGCGAGTCGCCGGTCCGTCCACCACGCCAGCAAGGGTCGCCGATGGCCGCGGCGCGTGTTCATCGGCGTGGCGATCCTGCTGATCCTGGCTCTGATCGGCGGTGTCGGGGGCTGGTTCTACGTCAACTCGGTGCTGGGCTCGATCAAGCGGGTCCCTGTTCCTACCATCACGCCGGAAACCTCTGGATCGCCGATCGACATCCTTCTCGTCGGGTCCGATTCGCGAGCCTTCGTCGACAGCTCCGGTCAGGCCTCGTCCTTCGGCAGTGCGACGTCGCTGAGCGGGCAGCGTTCAGATGTGATCATCATCGTGCGTCTCGTGCCGAGCACACGCCAGATCGAGATGCTCTCCATCCCGCGAGACACCTATGTCCCTATCCCCGGCACCGGCGGCTCGAACCGGGTCAACGCCGCTTTCAACACCGGCCCGGGCCTGCTCGTGCAAACGATTCAGCAGGACTTCGGGATTCCCGTCAACCATGTCGTGGTGGCGAACTTCCTGGGCTTCGAAGGCATGGTGAACGCTCTAGGCGGCATCTCTCTCGACTTTCCGTACCCGGTTCGCGATCCGGACTCCGGTCTCAATGTGACAACAGTGGGATGCCAGACCGTGAACGGAACCGGTGCCCTGGCACTCGTGCGCAGCCGGCACCTCTACTACTTCAAGGGCGGGACCTGGAACTACGACGGTATGAGCGACTGGAGCAGGATCCAGCGACAGCAGGCCTTCTTCCATGCCGTGCTCAACAAGGCAAACGGAGAGTTCCCCAACATCTTGGCGATCAACAGCTTCCTGCATGCGACAGCCAGCGACTTGCAAGTGGACTCGGGGTTCGGGAGTCGCGAGATGATCTCTCTTGCCATGCGATTTCGAGGAGTCGCATCAGCCGGGCTCGCAACTGAGGTCCTGCCGACTTACGGCACGACCATCGATGGCAACGATGTGCTGATCGAGGCCCAGCCTTACGCCCATCGGATGATCTCGAGCTTCCTCGCGATCGGATCGTCGACAGCCAAGGCCCAAGCTGGGACTTCGACCTCCTCGGCGGGCAAGACCAGTTCCGCGGCCACCACGACCACCGTGGCACTGACCGTGGCTACTACTACACCCGGGGGCCAGGTCGTCTTCGACAACCCCAGGGACTTGCCCGAGCCCTGGAACCCCAAGCCCTGCTGAAAAGCGAGGCGCGCGCAGCTGCACCGCACGCGCCAATGTACGGGCACCGGCGGTCTTCGCGGTGTCCCAGACCGGACCGGCGGAAATGTGCATCTCCCTGGCCGGGGTGGTGAGTTAGCCCCCGATCGTCTCGACCTGGAGGTCAAAGATCTGGCCGATCAGCTCGAGTCCGGGAAGGTCGTGACCAGCGAACAGCACAGAGTGGTGCGAAGGCAGCCCCTCCATGAGGGCGTGGCCATTGGGCACCCTTATCACTGCCCCGTTTAGGCAGTCGGAACCAGGGAAGCCTGCATAACCGGTGAGCTCAGCTTCCACAACCGACAAGGTGTCGAAGGTGGGTCCCAGCTTGACCAGGGTTAGCTCGCCAACGCTGAGACGGGCGTCGATGGCGGTGGCGTTCTCGTCCACAATCGCGAGCGCTCTCGGGCGCAGCTTCCACTCGACAGCGAATTGGCGGGGCAGAATTCCGAGATAGCCACAGTGAGCGGCGAGGACGTAGTTGGCAGGGTCATCGACTTGGGGGAAGGCCGGGATCCGCTCATGTTGCAGCGCCGCCTGACCCATCAAGAAGGGGTAGAGGTTGGTCATCATGACCGGGACCCGAAGGCAACGGTGCACGATGAACTTGGTCAGCATGGAGACGGTGTCCGCTTCGCAGCCCCAGATCATCTCGCGCTCTGTGTAGAGCAGGTCCCAGGCCAGACACGGAGTGGTGTCCGAGGAGGCCGACTCATTCAAGCAGTTGATCCCCACCGCCAGGACTGCGTTCTCCTTGTCGAGGTCCTCGCGGACCGCCCGGTAAAGCTTGACCGCGCTGAGAGTGGCCCGGTCGCCAACGCCCGCGAGGGGGACCCTGTCACGCAGGCTGGCCCATTCCTCTGCGGCATCGGAGTCAGCCATGGCCTTGGCTCGCGCCCCCAGCTCCTGAAAGCTCCTCTTCTCGATGCGAAGCCCGAACTTGTCACCAATGCGCTGCGAACACTCCTCCTCCCACCAGTAGAACCGCCTGAAGATGCCCGGCTGGAATCCGGCCTTTCCGGGATCGTCCTGGTAGACCAGGAATCGGCCGTCACGCAGTTCCCGCCTGGCAGCAAGTGCGCGGCAAGCGGTCTTCGCTGCATCCAGGGAGTAAGGCGCCATTACCGCCACTCCCTCGGACCGCAGGTAGCTGATGATCTCCCAGTCCCACATCGCCATCGTTCCGAACTCTGAAGTGAGCACCAGAACCGGCAGGCCGAGCCTGCGGAACTCCTCCAGGTGCCGGTACGCCTCCCCCACCATCTGAGGGAAGACCACCGCGTCGGCTTCGGGCAACATCGCCCCCAACGGGAGCGGGTCTGCCAGCTCGGCTTCGCCGGCGAGCAACTCGCGCAAGCGGCGGGTCTGGCCGATGAAGTCAGGGTCGTCGGGCGCAACGAGGTACAGCGGAATAAGGCGTGCTCTCCTCGTCACCGTCAGCTCCGGTGACTCACTGGGGTC
>Ga0224535_1000100_pt1 | contig 27778 bp, 25 predicted proteins | sample 714E13034metaG_FD_179898 | JGI IMG/M metagenome (GOLD analysis project Ga0224535, IMG submission 179898) | Peat soil microbial communities from Stordalen Mire, Sweden - 717 E1 30-34 | ecosystem: Environmental > Terrestrial > Soil > Wetlands > Peat | place: Sweden: Norrbotten County, Stordalen... | reverse complement strand
ACATCAGAACAATTGCTCCCCCAAGAATACCGGCAAACGAAGTGCCGGCTTCAATTCCCGGCCAGACGGGCGGTTTCTCTTTACCTCTCTTTTCTTTGTCTGACGGTTTGAAGTTATAATCTGGAAAAAAGGCGGTTTTCTCCTGAATATCTTTGAGCAGAGAAGCAACGCCGTTTGTCTGTTCGGCAAGTTCTGTCTTGCCGGTAACTTTTTTAATGGACCATTCCAGACCGTCCGGATGAGTTGAAGCGAGCCAGGAGAGGGCGCCGCCGGTAATAACGGCCAGAATCAAAAAAGCGACCAGAACGTTCTTCAGCGAAATGCCGGCATCGAGAGGCCGCAAGGAATTGCCGGATTCGAGAATCTCCGGTCTGACTTTTTTTACAGAGCTGATTATTCCGGCTGTGATAATTCCCTCCACAAGGCCGATGGCCAGATGGATCGGCTGCATAAGCAAAACAAATGTGCCGAATGGCAGTTCACTCCTGCCGGATGAAAGCGTCTCCAATACAACCGAAAAAGCGCCCAGTTGCAGCGCAATGATTGCGCTCACGATTGCAGCGATATATATCCGCTTGGCGCTTGTTCCGTCACCTGCGATGGGTCTGTAAATCAGTGGATAGACAAGAAAACAGGGATAGAAGCCCATATTCCAGATATTACAGCCAAGGGCGAGCAGTCCGCCGTCGGCGAAAAAAAGCGCTTGCACCATCAGTACCGAGGCCAGGATGAGAAAAGCCGCATATGGTCCCAGCATGACGGTCAAAAGTATGCCTCCTGCGATGTGCCCGCTCGAACCTGTGCCGGGGATGGTGAAGTTGATCATCATGGCCGCAAAAATAAATGCGCCCATTACTCCCATCAGCGGAATCGTCTTGTTATCAATATTTTCCTTCAGTTTTTTGGATGAATATCCTAAGGTCGCCATTGAACCGGCCCACATTGTCGCACCCACCGCCGGGGAGAGTAAAGCGTCTGCCATGTGCATGATAATTTCTCCTTTGGAAGAATAATATTAAATTCTTATTCCTAAAACCTGAAAGTAACTCCGGCCAGCGCAGAAATATCTGTCTCAGAAGAGTCTAAACTGCACTTAACACCGAGATCAACATCAAAATTTTCATTTATGGAATAAATGATCCCCCCAATAATAAAGGCGGGATCGTTTTTTGCGTCCTCATCGGGATTGCGCTCAATACCTATGTCAGCGACCAGCTTCAAATTCTTAATAACTTCCCATGTGGCGGCAAATGAAGCATGCCAAATATCCTTGCGTTCATCGACTTTGTTTTCATTTCTGATGTAACCCAGATTGCCATGAAATGCCCATGACCCCAGTTCCTGGGAAGCGATTAAAAAAAGATGGCCACCCAGAAGACCTGCGCCCAACCCTTTTTCATCATTGCCTGTGGGGATGCTTATTCCCGGTTTTAATGCCACGCTGAATTTGTCTTTCTCGAATAACCGCCACTTCGTTTCCAGCACCGCATCGCCGATTCCTTTTTCATCATATAAAGTTGTTTCATTTGCTTCCGCCTTTCCCCAAAGATAGGGCAGGCTCAGAACCAGGTCAACGTTTTCGGCAATCCCGTAAGATAGCGTGGCCGCCGCCTGACCGCCCGTGCTTCGGACAGACACATCTTCAGAGTCATCCTTGTCCCAATCGTATTGACCGTTTAATTCCAACTGAAATTTGCCTTTTCCCTGTGTTCCTGTATCATCGGTGATCAGCGGGTGGGCCGCCCATGATGGGTAAGCGATGAGCAGCAGTGCAACAAATATCAGTCTCTTTGTAAACCATTTCCACATCATCTTAAATCATCCTTTATGTGTTACGATTTTTTATTTAGTAACACGTTTTGTATTTATGTCAAGTTTTTTTTGAAAAGGGAAGAGACGGGAAGCACTTTGATTATTTAACACAGAGAGGAAATTGATGACAGGACACGTTTTTCAGGAAATACTGTAAATTATTTTTTATTTGATTTTATGAGGATTTATAAGTTAATATTAAACATTACTTTCGGCGGAGAACTAAAGAGATATTGGCGGATCCCGCATAATTTTGAATATTAAAAGGAGAAACGTATAATGGAAGATGTTAGAAAAATACTCGTTGTGAACTGGATGACTCAATATTGTCAGAAGACGTTTCATTACGCGGTTTCACTATCCGCAAAGTACGGCGCTGAACTTTCCATAATTCATGTAATCGATACTTTATGGCTGCAAGGCTGGAATTTGCCCACAATGTCGCAGGAGGAAAGTCGAGAGAAGGATATGAAAAAAGTCAATGCCGAATTGGATTATCTTATTGGCAGTGAAGCAAAAAAGGGTGTAAAGATCAAAAAAATTATTAAGGAAGGCGATCCTATTGAAGAAATTCTGAAGGTTATCGGAGAAGAAAAAATTGATCTGGTCATTTTACGTGCCCATGAAGAAAGCCGTATAGAACACTTTCTGGTCGGCAGCAGTAACGATGCGATCATCAGGAAGATGCCTTGCTCTATTTTTTTGGTGAAGAATGAATTACTCAAAAAATTTAATGGAAAATGTTAAATTAGTGCTATCCCATGCCGCTCATTTTTTGCAGGTGCATTAACTGATACCGGTACCAGATTTCGAAAAAGAAAATCAGTAATTTAGCCATAATTATATGGTCTTAGTAAAATATTACTTACCATGACTTATTCTTTCATTATAGTACTTATTTCCCTGTTAAAATTATCTTTACAACTATTATTTTTTATGCTAGTGACCGATAGTCATTGCATGAAAGTATTTTTTTATGATGATGTTATCAGTTAAAAATTAATAAATTAAATAAATTCCTCTTTATTATTTATATTATTATGAAAAATAACCCGCTTGTATTTAATCACAAAATTACAAAATTAATAGAAATTAACGATATGGGCATGTTGCACCCAGGTGAACAGCCTTAGATTATTGAAAGGGGGAAGTATGGCAAAAGGAAATAACTCCGAATACAAGAAAATGATCGACAAGCAGTACAGTGACTTGATGAAGCATTGTCAGGTTCAAATGGAAAAGATTGAAAAAGATTTACCTGAGCCAAAGGAAGATTTTCAGGCAGTGTTAAAGGAGCATGGTGTTAGTCGTAGGGATTTCATTAAGTGGACCTCGGCTATGACTGCCGCTTTGATGCTTCCGCCGATTTTCCGTCCGATGGTCGCAAAAGCAGCCGAAAATTTCAGCCGCCTTCCCGTGGTGTGGCTGCATTTTGCCGAATGTACCGGCTGCTCAGAAGCATTCTTACGTTCTTCTTATCCCAATGTTGATGATATTCTCCTTGATACTATCTCGCTGGAATATCATGAAACACTGATGGCGGCTTCCGGCTATCAGGCAGAGCAGAATCTGGAAAAAGCCATTAAAGACTTTGCCGGTAAGTTCATTTGTGTCATCGAAGGCGCTTTACCCAGAGGGTTGAACGGAAAATATCTTACACTTGGCCCCAAAGGAAAAACAGGTATTCAGGTAGCCAAGGAAGTAACTTCCAAAGCTGCAGCCATTGTCTGTATCGGCTCCTGTTCGGCTTTCGGAAATATTCAGGCCGCCAAACCAAATCCTACCGATTCGGTCAGCATCAGTAAAGCATTAGGAATCAGTACGGTCAATATCGCCGGCTGTCCGCCCAATTCCGTTAATTTCACAGGCACGTTGCTTCATTACCTCCTGTTTGGTTCTCTGCCCACCTTGGATTCACTGGGCAGGCCATTATGGGCTTATGGAAAGCGTATTCACGATGATTGTGAAAGAAGGTCGCATTATGACGCCTCAGAATTCGTTGAAGAATGGGGCGATAAAGGCGCGCTCAAGGGATGGTGCTTATATAAAATGGGCTGCAAAGGGCCTTATACTTATGCCAATTGCGGTAAAGTTCGTTTCAACGACGCAATCTCCTGGCCGATTATGGCCGGTCACGGCTGCATCGGCTGCACCGAACCGGCATTCTGGGATACCATGGCCCCGTTAGAAAAACCGCTTGATGAAAAAACATACGGTGGTGGTGAAAAAACAGTTGATAATATTGGCATCGCCTTAACCGGTGTCGCTGTAGCCGGTATTGCTGTACATGCAGTGGCAAGCGGAGCCAGACACTCAGGAGGTAAAAAATAATGACTAAAAGAATAATTGTCGATCCCATCACCAGGATTGAAGGACATTTAAGAATTGAAGTAGAAGTTGATAACAACAATGTTATCAAAGACGCGTGGAGCAGTATCACTCTCTGGCGCGGTATTGAAACAATTTTAAAGGGCCGTGATCCGCGTGACGCCGGATTGATCGTCCAGCGTTTCTGCGGAGTTTGTACTTTTGTCCACTATGAAGCCAGCATTCTGGCCTGCGAAGATGCTTTCGGCATCAAACCGCCGCCCAACGCTAGAATCGCCCGTAATTTAATCAGCGCTTCTCTTTACCTGACTGACCATGTTATGCATTTTTATCATCTGCATGGTCTGGACTGGGTGGATGTAGTCAGCGCCCTTTCGGCTGATCCTAAAAAAGCAGTCGACATGGCTAAAGCTTACAACCCCAATCCTTATAACTGCTCGGCAACTCACTATAAAGCAGTTCAGGAACGCCTTACCAAGTTTGTCAAGTCCGGCCGCCTTGGACCTTTCGCCAATGCTTATTGGGGAAATCCATCCTACAAACTGCCGCCGGAAGCCAATTTAATCATTCTTTCCCATTATCTTGACGCCCTGAAGATTTCTAAAGTCGGCGCCCAGATGATGGCTATCCTTGGCGGAAAGAATCCTCATCCGCAGACACTGGTTGTTGGCGGTATTACTTCGGGCATGGATTTATTTGATGCCGAACGCATGGGGCAGTATTTGTTCCGTTTTAAGGAAATGAAAAACTTTATCGAAACAGCTTATATACCTGACGTTCTTCTGGCTGCAACATACTATAAAGATGAAGGTCTGAAAGGTATCGGCGGCGGTGTGAAGAATTATATGTCTTACGGCGGATTCCCTCTGGATGACGATTGGAGCAAACTGCTCTTCCCGCGCGGAATTGTCAAAGACAGAAACCTGGCCAAGCCCTTAAAACTTGATGAAGAAAAAATTACCGAAGAAGTAACGCATGCCTGGTACAAAGGAAAAGAAGCACTGCATCCCTATAAAGGGACAACAGAACCCGACTACACAGGATATGACAGCAACGGCAATGTAAAGGGTGACGAAAAATACACTTGGTGCAAAGCTCCCCGCTATGACAACAAACCTTACGAAGTAGGTCCTTTGGCTCGTATGGTTGTCGGATATGCTCAGGGTGATAAAAACATTAAGCCGCTTATCGATTCCACGCTGAAAGCAACCGGACTTCCTGCAACTGTTCTCTTCTCTACATTGGGCAGAACAGCGGCGCGCGCTTTGGAAACCAAGCTTGTCGCGGACAATACCGAAGGATGGGTGAATGAGTTGATCGCCAATATCAAGAAGGGCGACACCCGCACCTGGACACGGTGTGATGTGCCCAAAAAACCAGCCAAGGGTCGCGGTATGACGGAACCGCCGCGTGGGGCCCTCGGTCATTGGATAAATATTGAAAATCAAAAAATTTCCAATTATCAGGCAGTTGTTCCTTCAACCTGGAACTGCTCACCCCGTGATAAAAACGGGTTACGCGGTCCTTACGAGGAATCATTGATCGGAACGAAACTGGCTAAAGTAGATCAGCCGCTGGAAATTATTAGAACGATCCATTCGTTTGATCCGTGTATGGCTTGCGCGGTGCACATTATTGATCCGAAGACGAATGAGGTCAAAAAATTCAAAGTGGCATAAGCAATAAGGAGGTTACAGTGGAAAAAATCGTTTGTAAAAAAGAGTGGTCCGTGGCAATGCGGATTAACCACTGGGCCATGGCTCTTTCGATATTTATTTTGATTGCTACCGGATTCTATATTGCTAATCCGTTTACGGTATCTCAGGGAGACACTGTACACAAGTTTCTTATGGGACATGTGCGTTATGGGCACATTCTTTTCGGGGTATTTCTTGTGTTTCTTTTCCTGTGGAGAGTTTACCTGGCATTCTTCTCTCGCTTCCATGCGGACTGGAAAGATTTTTTTGCCTGGGCGGATGTGAAAGCTTCAGTAGAGCAAGTTAAATTTTATTTGCTAATCAGAAAGGATGCACCGGAACATAAAATGCTGTATGGTCCTATGCAATCACTTGCCTATATCGGATTGATGTTCATGGTTTTTGTTATTGTGGTTACAGGCCTCATTCTGATGGGCGCAGGTTATCATGCCGGTTTTACGGCATTATGTTATAAGATTTTGCGGCCCATAGAAAATCTGCTTGGCGGTTTGGCCGTGGTACGCTATATTCACCACATATTCACCTGGTTTTTTATCCTGTTTATTGTGGTGCATATCTACATGGCTTTCTGGTATGATGCTGTTCTTAAACAGGGCACTATTTCATCAATGGTCAGCGGTGTCTTGTTTGAAAGAGAAAAAAAGTAGCAATCCTGCTCTAAAGAATTGAGTAACAGGAAAGGGGAGAAGAACTTATTCTCCCCTTTTTTGGCAATTACGGACAACTAAAAATGTTGTCCTGTTTAAACGATTGAATTAAAGGAATCAATGCCGGAAAACAATTGTGTAACTATTTTAGGTGTGGGAAATATTCTGCTTACGGATGAAGGTTTTGGTGTTCATTTTATTCGCTGGTTTTCCGAGCGCTATAAACCTTCGGACAGCGTCAAGATGTTTGATGGCGGCACACTGGGTTACGCTTTGATAGATATAATTTGCAGTTGCGACAATTTGATTGTGATAGATGTTTTGAAGGCGAAAGATACGCCCGGTTCTATTTACCGCTTCAATACCGAGGAAATGCAGGCACACATGCCGCCTCCCACAACAGCTCATGAAGTTACTTTTTTCGATGTCTTATTTAAAGTGGAACTGATGGACGAATTGCCCCAGACGATATTCTTGTGCATTGTTCCTCAAGATTATGGAGACATGAATATGGAAATGACCCCTGTTATGCGGGAGAAATTTCCGGTTATGGAGAAATTTCTTCTGGCCGAATTATCCAAATTGAATGTGACTTTGGAAAGAGCCGATCATGCATGAACTGTATTTAGCGGAATCAATTTTGAATATCGTTCAAGAATACGCGACACTGCAGCATTTCAGCAAAGTTAATTCCATTTTGCTTTCCTTCGGCCGCTTATCCTGCATTGAGTCCAAGTCTTTACAATTTGCTTTTGAAGTGCAGGCAAAAAATACATCTGCTGAAAATGCCTCACTGGATTTTCAAATTCTCCCTGCCATTATCCATTGCTTTTCCTGCGAAAAGGATTTAGAAGTGGAAACATATTCGGCCATCTGCCCGAAATGCGGCGGGGAAGAAGTCATTTTAACCGGCGGTACGGAAGAGTTACAAATTTTAGAAATGGATGTAGATTAGTAAGTTAGAATTTGCTTTCTTTAAGAAAGCAAATTCTTTAACGCACTTATCCCATTCATTGGGGTTAGGAATTTATTATGTGTATTGGATTTCCCGGAATAATCATTTCGATTGATAAAGATAATTACGCAGTCATCGATATCAGTGGCACCAGACGTGAGGTTTGTCTGGATATCGTGGATGAACCCGTTACCGTTGGTGATTATGTTATTACCCACGCGGGTTATGCAATTCACCGGATAGATGTAGAGTCAGCTAAAGAAAAACTCTCCGCGTTACAAGAGCTTATCGACAATGAAATATATTGACGAGTATCGTGATCCTGCGCTGGTGGCGGGACTCTTAAAAAAAATAAGTAAAGTTTCCGATGCGCTTGCCAGCCCTGTAACTATTATGGAAATCTGCGGCAGCCATACATACGCAATCGGTCACTTCGGAATTCGAACACTCCTTCCGGCAAACATCAATTTAATTTCCGGGCCGGGCTGTCCGGTTTGTGTAACGTCCTCGCGTGATGTGGATATAGCTCTTTATTTAGCCAGTCAGGAAAATACCATATTTGCTACTTTCGGCGATATGCTCAGAGTTCCTGGTACAAATAGCGACAGCCTCCAGAAGAGACGAGCGGCAGGCGCGGATGTCCGGGTAGTCTCATCCGCTGATGAGTGCATAGAATTGTCCCAATCCAATCCGCAAAAAGAAGTAATTATGATGGGCATTGGTTTTGAGACAACCGCGCCGACAATTGCCGCCACCGTTGAGCACTGCCGTAAAAAAGGCATTAAAAATTTTTCCGTCTTTTCCGTGCATAAGATCGTGCCTCCGGCGCTTTGCGCTTTAATTGCCGATCCATTGCTGAATATCGACGGCTTTCTTTGCCCCGGCCATGTTAGCACCATGATCGGCTCCGATGCCTACAAAATGATCACCCAAGCCGATCGGGCTGCCGCAATCACCGGATTTGAACCGGTGGACATTATGGAAGGCATCTGGATGATTTTGTCGCAGATCGAAAGCGGCAAAAAAGAAATAGCGATACAATACAGCAGGGGCGTTAGACCGGAGGGAAATATCCGGGCCATGAATTTCCTTAAGTCCATGTTTCAAATGGCTACAGTGGAGTGGCGGGGACTGGGACCTATACCGGCGAGCGGTCTGGTTTTCAATAATACCTATGCCGCATTCGATGCCTTAAAGAAATTTGATATTCCCGAAATTCATTCGGTGGAAATCAAGGGCTGTGGTTGCGGCGATATTTTACGAGGCATAAAAGCTCCGCAGGATTGCCCCTTATTTAAAAAAGCATGCACCCCAATGAATCCGATAGGTCCCTGTATGGTCTCTTCGGAAGGAACTTGTTCCACCCATTACAAATATTACTAACGGAGGTAATAAAAGTGAAAGTATCGGTTGTAAAAAATGTCCTGGATGCCAATGATCGAATTGCCGCGGACAACAGAGAGCTGTTCGATAGAAATAAAGTATATGTAATTAATCTGATGAGCTCACCCGGCGCGGGAAAAACATCTCTGGTGGAACGCACCATTATGGCTCTGAGAAACAAATACAAAATCGGCGTAATCGAAGGTGACATTCAGGATACGTATGACGCCGACCGTATCGCCAAACTCAATATTCCCGTTGTGCAAATCAATACTGGCGGCGCCTGCCACATCGACGGCAACATGATCCGCGAGGCTCTGCCTACTTTCGATTTGAGCAAAACGGATCTGCTTATTGTCGAAAATGTCGGCAATCTTGTTTGTCCGGCGGAATTTAAAATTGGCGAAAACGTAAAAATCATGCTGCTCAGCACGCCGGAAGGCGCTGATAAACCGGCAAAATATCCTTTAATGTTTCAGGAATCGGCGGCGCTTCTGATCAACAAAATCGATCTGATTCCTTATGTGGATTTTGATCTGAAAAAAGCGAAACGAGACGCGCTATCGCTCCACAAGGATTTAAAAATATTTGAAGTATCCTGTAAGACCGCGGCCGGTCTCGATGCCTGGACTTCGTGGCTTACAAAACGCATAGATGCTTTTAAGAAATAACGAAGTGATCAAGAGAGCACGTTATCTTTTTGCCGGTATTGTTCAAGGGGTCGGCTTCCGGCCTTTTATTTACCGCCTTGCCGTGCGCCATGGCCTTGCCGGTTTTGTGCAAAACCGTCCCGATGGCGTTCTTGTGGAAGTCCAAGGAACAGCGTTAGCAATAGAAAGTTTTTATTCCGGTGTCGGTAAAGAACTCCCGTCGCTGGCCGACATTACCGGCGTTGCATCTTCAGAAATAACAGTTACCGGCGATACGGAATTTAAAATTATCGTCAGCGACGACGAAGGGCAAGGTGGTGTCCATATTACTCCCGATTCCGCTGTGTGTGCCGATTGTTTAAAAGAATTATTTGATCCGGCAGACCGCCGTTTCAGCTATCCTTTCATTAACTGCACCAATTGCGGCCCCCGCTTAACGATTATCAATGATATTCCGTATGACCGTGTTCATACTTCCATGGCCTGTTTTCCCCTTTGTCCTAAGTGTCGCGCTGAATACGAGAATCCGGACAATCGCCGTTTTCATGCCGAACCCAATGCCTGTCCTGTCTGCGGCCCGCAGTTGGCATTGCGGGATGCGGAGGGAAAAATCATTGCCTGTGACGATCCGCCGGGGAAAGCTATTGAACTTATCGCCGCAGGCAATGTGCTTGCGATCAAAGGACTGGGTGGATTTCATTTATGCGTGGACGCGACAAGCGATGAGGCGGTAAAGAAGCTCCGCTCACGCAAATACCGGGAAGAAAAACCACTGGCCATTATGGTGAGAGATATTGAGCAGGCCATGCAGATTGCTGAAATTAATGATGAAGAAAAAACTCTGCTTTCTTCTGTGCAGCGGCCGATAGTTCTTCTGAAGAAAAAAAAGAACACCCTGATTTCAACTTTTGTTGCTCCGTCCGTTCCGAATCTGGGCATCATGCTGCCTTACACTCCACTGCATTATTTACTGCTGGAAAATAGATTTCTGGCGCTGATTATGACCAGCGCCAATCAGGTTGACGAACCAATCTGTATCAGTAACCGGGAAGCGCAAAGCAGATTAAAAGGCATTGCCGATTATTTTCTAGTGCACAACCGCGATATTCTGGTGCGCTGTGATGATTCCGTTGTTTTTCTTACCGGCGGAAAGCCCCAACTGATGCGGCGTTCGCGCGGCTATGCGCCCCGGCCGCTGATTCTCAAAGAATCATTTCCGGCAGTGCTCGCTCTCGGCCCGCAGTTAAAAATGACACAGTGTATCCTGAAGGATAACTTCGCGTTTCTTAGTCCCCATATCGGCGATATGGAAACACCGCAGGCACGGGATTTTTTCCATGAAAGTCTTGCCTTAATGAAGCGAATAACTCAATCCGATCCGCAAATTATTGCCTGCGATTATCATCCGGCATATTATTCCACTCATGTTGCACAGGAACTCAAAGAGGTCAGGGTGGTCCATGTGCAACATCATCATGCCCATATTGTCAGTTGCATGGCGGAAAATCAGATTGATGGCGATGTCATTGGGCTCGCGATGGATGGTACAGGCTTCGGGCTGGACGGCAACGCCTGGGGCGGTGAATTTTTAATAGCGAATGCCACCCAATTTCAGAGGTTCGGACATCTGCAATATTTTGTCCTGCCGGGCGGTGAGAAGGCCATCCATGAACCGTGGCGCATTGGTGTGAGCTTACTCAGGAAGGCGTATGGCCAAGCCTGGCCGGAGCTAGCATCCCGCTTGAAATTCGCACCCGATCAAACTAATTTTGAATTGCTTGATAAAATAATGGAGACAAGACTTAACTCGCCGCTATCGTCGGGTATGGGAAGGTTGTTTGACGGAGTTGCCGCCATAATGGGTCTGCGCCGCAAGGTCAGTTTTGAAGGTCAGGTGGCAATGGAGTTGGAAGCAAAAGCTCAATTATCAGGTGTTGTGCTGCCTTTTGACATATTGCGTAATTCCGATGATTCATATATTCTGAATGTATCAGCGGCAATCCGCGCCATTGTGGAAAATATTTTCTCCGGGAAAAGCGTGGAAGAAATAGCTTCCGCTTTTCATGCGACACTTACTGCGGCCTTTGCGGCAATGTCCATTAAAATGCGAAAGCTGACCGGCATCAACCGCGTAGCGCTCTCCGGCGGCTGTTTTCAAAATCGGTTACTTCTGGAAGGAACTGTGACCGAGTTGAAAAAGAAAGACTTTGAAGTTTATTATCACAGTCAGGTTCCCGCCAACGACGGCGGCGTATCTTTGGGACAGGCTGTAATCGCGGGCTCCATAATTAAAAAGGAAAAAAATCGCACAATAAAGATTTAGCGGAAAGGGATTAAAAAATGAACTACGATAAAATTTTATTGGAGCACGGCGGCGGCGGATTATTATCTAATGAGCTAATCGCTGAAAAGTTTCTGCCTCATTTCAATAACGCCTATCTTGAGCGCTTGGAAGACAGCGCGGTATTGACCATCGGCTCTCGGAAATTTTGTTTTACCACGGATTCCTATGTTGTCAGCCCCATCTTTTTCCCCGGCGGCAACATCGGCTCCCTGGCGGTGCACGGCACTGTCAATGATCTTTCGGTGTGCGGCGGAAAACCGCTGTATCTCAGCGCCGGCTTTATTTTGGAAGAAGGGTTTCCGGTAGATTCACTGGATAAAATCATCAAGGCAATGGCCGAAGCGGCTGCGGACGCGGGAGTGAAGATTGTCACCGGCGACACCAAGGTTGTTTCCCGCGGCGCTGTTGATGGAATATTTATCAACACTTCCGGAATAGGTATTGTCGAATATCCGGGGACGTTATCAATAAAAAGCATACAATCGGGTGACGCCATAATTTTAAACGGAACCATTGGCGATCACGGTGCGGCTATTATGAAAGCCAGAGAGAATCTGGGTCTTGTCGCGGATATTTTATCCGATTCGGCGCCGCTCAATGATTTGATTGCCTCAATTTTAAAAGCAAGCCCCAACATACACTGCATGCGCGATGCCACTCGCGGCGGCTTAGGCGCGATTCTGGCGGAAATTGCCAAAAGCGCAAAAGTACGAATAGATATCAGCGAACATAGTATTCCCGTACAGGAAAATGTCCGGGGTATTTGCGAAATACTGGGGCTCGATCCGCTGTTCCTCGCTAATGAAGGAAAAATGGTTTTGTTCTGTCCGGCAGCCGATGCCCATATTGTTTTGTCTGCCATGAAGAATCACAAATACGGGAAAAACGCTGCCGTTATCGGCAGTGTCGGTAATATTGATAAAGGACGAGTTGTTCTGAAAACTATAATCGGCGGCGAACGTATTGTTGATTTGCCGACGGGTGAGTTGGTGCCGAGAATCTGTTAGAGTGATCGTTAAGGTAAAAAAAGACCGAAGAAACCGAAAAAAATAGGGAGAGTTTCTTTGTGAGTTCTTGATTTTTCCATCCGACCTATTTATGCTATGTTATAAATATAAATAAACAGGATCATGCTAGACAGTACCGTCAAGATCCGCCGCAGGAGGATGACGGAATAATAAATTTAAATCCGTTGCAGACGAAAAATATAGTCGAAGGGGGTATCATGCCTGAAGAAATCGAAGTTCCAATCGAAAAGTTACACGAATCCATTCAGGAGGAAGCAGAAAAAGCCGGAGAAAAGTGGGTGTTCCTGGTGGCTCTAAGCACGGCTATACTCGCTGTATTTGCTGCCTTATGTTCACTGATGGCGGGCCATCATGCAAATGAAGCATTGATTGAGCAGATCCAAGCCTCTGATCAATGGGCCTATTATCAGGCGAAGGGAATCAAAGCCGCTGTTCTCGATAGCAAGGTTGAAACACTCCTTGCATTAGGTAAGCAGACCTCTGCAAAAGACGAAGAAAAGGTCAAGAGTTATAAAAAAGAACAGAGAGAAATTGAAGAGAAAGCGAAAGAAAAGGAGAAGTCTTCTTCTATTCATCTCACGGCTCACAACATATTGGCAAGGGCCGTCACAGTTTTTCAGATCGCAATTGCCGTTTCAGCGATAGCTGTTTTGACCAGAAGAAAATGGCTCTGGTATGGCAGCGGCGTTCTCGGACTGATGGGTCTAATATTTCTACTGCAAGAATTGCTTTAATATCAATTCTAAATCAAAGCGCTATCTTTGTTGACTGCGTCGTCCGCGTCCTCAACGTATTTGTTAGCTGTGCCATTATAGCTTAGCTAACCGGAAAGGAAATGTTTTTGTTGTGCTTCCTTTGGGATGCACTACCGGAGCATATACGCCTTTGGCGCCTCCTCCTTACCCCACTGAAAGGGACCAACTAACGAATTCTAGTTTGCTGTGCAACTGTAATTCGAGTTTCACTGCCGCCTCGATATCATCTTTGATTTAGAACCGGTATTAATAAAATTGTGCGGTCAATATTTGATAGTTTAGAAAAAATCCAATAATCGTTTGTTTCTAGGTAAAAAAAAGAACAGATGACCTCTCGCTAACTTCTGGTAACAGAGCATACTGCAATTTTGACGAGCATGTTTGCTTTCAAACGATAATCAATAGTGCAGTTAAACAAATTTCTCATGAATTTTTCTTTTTAAAAAAAATAAATAGTGTTATAATATATAATCAATTGGAAAAGGCGAAGTTCATATATTAATTGTTCGGGGGCGGAAGAGTAGTTCATGTCTTACAAATTAACGATCACCCTAAAGCCTACATATCTGCACATCATCGTTACAGGTCAGCTCAGCGTAGAGAATGTGTTGCGATATTTTGAGGAAATCCATCGTGAGTGCACCGCCCGCAACTGCTTCAGGATTCTGATTGAAGAGAATCTCGATGGACCACGTTTAAGTGTGACAAATGTGCTCGAACTTGTATCGGAGGAAAGCAGCAAAAACCGGGGATTATATAAGGCGATCGCCTATGTCGACGTAAATGCTGTTGGCGATTCGATGAAGTTTATCGAGAACGTGACGGTTAACCGTGGGATACCCGTGACAGTTTTCTCGACCGTGACCAATGCTGAGAAATGGCTGTTGAATAAAGCTCGTTGAGCCACAAAACTACATGCTTCAATTGACGTGGACTAGCAATGTCGCTAAGCTTTACTTTTCACAGCTTTCAATTCATAATCCTCAATTGTTTTAAATATAAAAATTATTGACTTGGTGAACTCATCAAATAGATTTCTATTTACTTTTTATTTTTCATTTCATTTTCTAGGGCCAGGATTTAAGAATAACAAGTTCTGTTAATAATAATCTTTTTTAAATCATCGGAAAGGTCATTAAAGTATGAGCAATAACCTGCAACACGAACCAGGAGATGTGGGTATTTTTCCGGATCGTCGTATGCGTCAAGTAAAATTTGTCTGTCAATGACGTTTGGCTGGAACTGCATACCGCCTTTATCAAAGTACGTACTGATTATACCTGAGAGGTTTCTGACTCCGTCCGGACCTTGAAACAGCGCTGAGTCAACAGTGAATGTAACTGTTGTGCCATTGGGGGCATAGTTTACAAAATCAACACCGGCGACAGCATTCAGCGATGATAATAAATCAGTCGTCTCCATTCCATAATGAGGAGTAATACTGTTAGCGAGAGAAACGCCGCTCAATCTACCCGAAGGCAACGCGGGCGTCTTCTTTCCGTAAACATCATTTACATTCAAGGCGTAATATCCGGCGGTATATATGCCGCCTCTAGGACAGTTCGCAACCGACTTCAAAGCGTTGACATAAATCTGTAATGTTTTGTTCACCCAAACAACTGCTTCACGGGAACCATCATGACCAAATTTCGGGACTTCGAGCAATGCCGATCTTACCTGCTGATAATATTCCCCCTCAAAGTTGTTGTTGATGGCGTTGATGACGTCATTAATCGAATACAGCTTCCTCTTGTATACCACCTCATTGATGGCAAATAACGAATCCGCGACGTCCGTAATTCCCACCGCCTGAATGCCGCTGCTGTTTATTGTCGCGCCGCCTTCGCACAGGTCTTTTCCGCTTTCAATACAACCCTTAAAGAGTGTGGATGAAAGGGGCGTCGTAAAGTTTTCACTAATCATCTTTTCAATGCTCTGATGGTCGGTCAAGATGGAGTTGGTCAGATGATTCAAACGTACCTGAAAGCGTTGAAGTAACTCATCCATGTTCGCGGGCGGCTTAGGTGTGGCGGCCCTTTTCTTTTTGAACCGTTTCCAGGCGTTCATATATTTTGCAAGGACATATTTGGAAAATTTATTGTCCCGTCGGCAATTGTATTCGAAAAATTTAGTGGTTATTTTCTCCAGTTGATCAATTAAGCCGAAATTCCACAGATCATCTTCTTCGCCTTTGATGGCCTGTAAGAAAGGCAGGGTAACGTTCACATTGGCGCAATCGGTATTGCCAAAATGATCATCAGACACATTTGGTTCAACGCATCCGATTACTGCGTAATTTCTCGCATCCTCCGCAAGAGTGGTAGGGTAATGCTTCGCCAAAGTTTTAAGATAAATTTCATCATTATACAAAGCGGGCATGGGTGCTCCGTTAATATATACCTCCGCAAGTCTATCCAGATATTCAGGGGGACTGTCCTTATGAATCCTGGCCGTCATATTGCAGGAGTAAGGTTGCAGTTCGCAAATATCGAGCAGCATATAGGTAATGTCGTTGGTGGCGTCCTTTCCGTCTCTGCCAAGACCTCCGGCTGTCATAGCCTGGTCGGTAGACATGGTCTCAAAGAGTCTTCCGATTCTCAGATAGGTATCGCCATCGTTTACTAAAATGGCTTCGTCCATTTTGAGAATATATAAGGCCAGCAGTTCTTTCGCCTTACCGTAATCGATGATGCCGGCCTCTTTATCTCTTTTATAGTAGGGATATAATACCTGATCGAGGCGTCCATGGGATATTGCATTTTCATAGGATTCTGTACAAATCGCGATCTGCAAAAACATCATGCTTTGGAGTGCTTCATGGTATGTGCGGGCAGGGTATTGGGGGACATGTCTGCAGATCGCGGCCATTTCTTCCAATTCTTTGCGGCGTTCCGGGTCCGATTTCTCCCGGCTCAGGCGAGACAGGCTGTCGGCGTAACGCGCGGCAAAAGTTTCCAATGCCTTGATGCCGATGGTTGCTCCCTCATAGAAGGCCTGGCTGCTGTCAGGCTTTCCTTTTCGCGTGGTTTCAATTTCTTTTATGATCCCAGTGGTTCCCAACTCAAGCATGCGCTCGAAGTTGACGGTAAAATGCGCGATTGCCGCCATGTTGTTATTAAATCCGGCAACACTCTCAGAGGCGCGGGCAATGGTTAGCACAAACTTGGGGACAGAATTAGACACCTTCAACATGAGGCAATGTCCCAGCCAGAAAGGAAGTGTTCTATAAAAGAAATTAAATCTCTCCTTCCAGGAACACTGGAATGGAACCGGTTTCTGGCGATGGATCTGATGGAGAATCGAAGCGAAGAGAGCGCCGTAGTGTTCCTCCCATATCTGACCGCCGCATCTCTTGGTGGTGAAATTGCCAACGAGCAATTCATCAGGATAGATAATAACACTCTTGTTGTCCAATACATAAGACAGACGTTCCGCCCTGTGAATGGGGTTCGGTTTCTTAAAACCATGCTTCTTGTAGTAATCTGTTTTTAGTCTGGATACTTCAAAACAGAGACTCCTGCCACTTTCCCTGATAGCGTTTTGTATGTCATAAACGCGCTTTGAAAATACGGCTTTATGCCTGGAAGCATCCAGATCATAACATTCGGTTTTGATGCCAAGAGATTTGAATAATTCGACTGCCCTTTTTACGGAGGCAAGACTTTGGTCATTTGTGATATTCAATGACGCTGATTCCAAACCGAGACGCCTGGCTTTCTCTTCATACATGTTGTGGTATTTTAGCAGTTCGATGGAGTCGTGATTGGCAGACTTCAAGAAATCCGCAGCCGCCTTAATGTTGTTTTCCCCATCGTTGTAACCCGGTACAATCACCATGCGGAATTTAACATTGGCGTTTAAAGCAATCAGTTTCTTTATATTGGCATGGATTAGTTTGCTGTCCTGATTGGTGTATTTCTTATGGAGGCTGTCATTGCCGACAACTTTCAAGTCAGCAAGAAACAGATCTACATAGGGCGTCAATTTTTCGATATTCTCCCACGGTACGTGAAATGAAGTTTCAACGGCAACATGTATGTTCTCTTTCCTTAATGCTTCCAGTAAAGTTATCAGGCTGTCCGGGTCCTGTAATAGAGGCTCGCCGCCGCTCAGGGTTACCCCGCCGTTTGTTTTGTAGTAATAATCCTTGTCTCTCGAAATAAGTTCGATTATGTCGGGAATCGAATAATCGCTGTCCGTCACCATGTCAGGCTGGAATGACAGAGCTTCGGGATTTTGGCACCATAAGCACCTCAGTCCGCACCCCTGAAAGAAAATCGTTGTGCGGATTCCGGGACCGTCATGAACACAGGTACGCTGTATTTTTAAAACTTTTAGCTTATCAGTATCAGAGCTTTGGCTCTCATAAGATAAATCTTCATCTCGTTGTCTCAAAAGTTGCTGGGACTGAGCGGTTTCCATTTTTAGCTCCATTGATATGATTTAATCTATAAACAGAGGTTATCTGGTTTCTTTAGACAACCTGGAGCGAGTTATAATTTTTTAGCTGCCCTGGTTTATACCGCTTCTTTCAATTTTGGTATGGTGTTCCATTAAACATCATCGGGAGTCATGTTGTCAAGCCCCTGATGGCGCCGCTTTTATTGTATCGATCAAAATACTTTGTAAGCTACTGCTTGGTAAGGAGAATACTGAAGAAGTCGGAACTACAAGTACTTTCTCCGATTGTAATATTATAAAGAAGGCAGGGTCAAACGGCTCTGCCTTTTTTTATGCACATTTGAAATTGGTAACAAGCACAATTCGCGCCTGACAAACATCGGCACTGCACCCTATATTTTGTGTTCATAATTACCTTGACGTTCGGGATGTTTTTTATTATCCTCGTATACAAGTTAATTGTATGCGAGGATAATAAAAAACTATGCAGGAAATGGATTGTATTTTCTTTCAGTTTGCCAAGGCCTATCAACTCAGCAGCCGCTTTCTCACTCAGAAGGTTTCCGAATTGAATCTTACCTCCGTCCAGGCCATGGTTCTGGGGTTCCTTAACTATGAAGACCAGATTACATCCGGCGAACTGGGTAAAAGAACAGAACTCGACAGTGCGACACTGACGGGGATTTTTAACCGCCTGGAAGCCGCAGGGTTTATCGAACGCAAGAACAATCCCGATGACCGGCGATCCATCCGAATTCACTTAACCCAAAAAGGCAAAGCGATGAGCCGGGAAGCCACACGGGTGATCGCCGAGGCTAATACCGAGTTTCTGCAACTGTTGACTGAACAACAGAAGCGTGATCTTCACGGCATTATTAAAAAGCTGCGTCTTTCCACCCCGCATGTATAAAGACGCAAATACTGTATCCGGCCAGGCTGCCGTAGAAAAGGAGCAAAGATGGGAACGATTCATAAAACCGGCTGTGTCCTCTGTGCGCAAAACTGCGGTTTGGAAGTGGAAGTGGAAAACAACCGCATTGTCAAAGTGAAGCCGGATAAGTCCAATGTCAAAAGCGAGGGCTATTTCTGCCGTAAGGGCATGAACATCGCTTATCATCAGCATAACGCCGACCGACTCAAATATCCTCTGAAGCGCGTGGCTGAAAGTTTTGAGCGTATCTCCTGGGACCAGGCCATAGATGAGATAGCTTCCAAACTCAAAAGCATTGTCGGCCAGTATGGCCCGCGCTCTTTTGCTTACATGGGAGGCGGCGGGCAGGGTTGCCATCTCGAAGCGGCCTTCGGCCTTCGCCTGATGCGAGGCCTGGGCTCCCAGTATCAGTACAGCGCTTTGGCGCAGGAATTTGCGGGCGCCTTCTGGGTATGCGGACGTACCCATGGTCGTCAGTACCTGCATGATCAGCCCGATGTGAATCAGACCGACCTCCTGCTGGTGATGGGCTGGAATGGCATGCAGAGCCATCAGATTCCTCAGGCGCCCCGGCAACTCCAGCGACTGGCCAAAGATCCGGACAAGATGCTCATCGTCATCGATCCCCGTCTTTCGGAAACAGCCAAAATTGCGGACATCCACCTGCCTATCCGTCCTGGCACGGACGCCCTGCTTCTCAAGGCGATGATTTCTATCATTCTGAAAGAAGGCTGGGAGAATAAGGCCTATCTGGAAAATCATACCTCAGGATTCGAACAGGTAAAATCTCTCTTCCATGATTTTGATGTCCGCGCCGCCATTAAAACCTGCGGGCTTGATTTTGATCAGGTGCGGGAAGTCAGCCGTCTTTACGCTACTCGCAAGTCATCCCTGCGCTATGATCTGGGCATTTTTATGGGCCGTCACAGCGGCCTGAACTCTTACTTAATTGTCATTCTCCAGGCCATCTGCGGAAGGCTTTGCGCCGAAGGCGGCAACGTCATTAACGGACACATGATGCCCATGGGTCCACACACGGATGAACGAAACCCTAAAATCTGGCGAACCGTGGCTACAAACTCGTTTCCAGTTTGCGGCTCTTTCCCGCCCAACGTCATGCCGGAAGAAATTCTGTCCAATCATCCAGAGCGGTTGAGAGCCGTTATCGTTACAAATGCCAATCCACTGCGCTCCTACGCGGACACAACCGAGTATGAAAACGCTTTCCGCAGCCTCGATCTGCTGGTCACGGCGGAGTTGGCCATGACCGAAACGGCCGCCCTGTCTCATTATGTTTTGCCTTCCCGGACCGGCTATGAATCGTGGGACAGCACTTTCTTTCCTATGACCTATCCGGGCATTCACTTTCAAATGCGGCGTCCCATCATTGAACCGGACGGAGAACAGATGGAACTGGGCGAAATTCACCTGCGGATCGCCGACAAGCTGGGACTTATCCCGCCGATTCCCGAAAGTCTTTACAAGGCAGCCTACGAAAGTCATGCCGCCTTTGCCAATGCTCTAATGGAATACGCTATGACGGAACCCAAAGCTCTAAAGGCCATGCCTTTTATTTTGGGAAAAACGCTGGGCAAGGCCATGGGCTCCGTCCATCTGGCTGCCCTCTGGGGTATGTTGCAGGTCGCACCCAAATCCTTCCAGGAAAATGCCGCGCGAACGGGCTTCAAACCGGGGCCAACGCTTGGTGAGGAAATCTTTCAGCAGATTATCGACCACCCCGAAGGCATCTGGGTGGGAAAAATCGATCCGGAAAATAACTTTGCCGAAATCAAAACCGAGGACAAAAAAATTAATCTTCACATTCCGGAACTCCTCGACGAACTGAAAGCCCTGGACGTGGCAAATGAAGAAGCCGCGCTGGTCATGGATACCAAATTCCCGCTGATTCTTATGGCGGGACGGCATATGTCCACAAACGCCAACACACTAATGCGCGATCCGGCTTGGAACGAAGGCAAGCGTGTCTGCACATTGGCAATGCATCCAAACGATGCCGCGTCTCTGAAGTTAACTGATGGCCAGCAGGTTCGGGTGATTACAGAGGCTGGTTCCGAAGAGATTGAGTTGGAAGTGTCGGATACGGCGCATATTGGTCATGTGGTTATTCCGCATGGTTTCGGCCTTGTTTATAATGGCAGGAAATACGGAGCCAACGTGAACCGCCTAACCAAAAACACGCACCGGGACCAGTTCGGTACGCCCATACATCGATATGTCCCCTGCCGGGTGGAGGCAATCTGATTAATATCTGACAAAATATAAATCCCTCGCCCGTCAGGAGAAGAGGGTTGAGTCAAGCATTATAAAACAGGAGTAAAGCATGAATATCGGCCAGTACAGTTTTGATGAATTCATCGAGAAGATTAAAGTTTTCCATGGTAGTATCGCACCGGGAATAGTGGCGGGCGGTATCATGGTGGATATTGCCAGGGACAACCTCCCTCAAGGCGAGTTTTTCGATGTAATTTGTGAGAGCCAGCATTGTTTGCCTGATGCCGTGCAGCTTCTTACCCAGTGCACCATCGGCAACCGATGGCTCAAGATTGTCGACACAAGTCGCTACGCGCTCACCTTCTACAACAAGTATACGGGCGAAGGCATCCGGGTATATCTCGATGCAAAGAAGCTTCAGGAATGGCCTGCCATCAAGGCCTGGTTCTTGAAGGAGAAACCGAAGAAAGACCAGGATGAGCAACAGATACTCAATGAGTTTCACAGGGCGGGTACGAGTATCTACAGTACGGTAAAGGTCGCCGTGAAGTCCTCATACATCACATCTCCGGGAAAGAAAAGTTCCAGTATCGGCTTATGCCCTTCCTGCGGTGAGGCGTATCGGACGGATCTCGGAGAGACCTGTCCGGTATGCCAGGGTAGGGGCCCTTACCTATAGGATGGGCATAAGCTTTGGCGAAACCCACTAATTCAATAAGCATGAATCATAATGAAACGAAGTAGTATATGGACCCATCAATTCTTGTCTATCTGATCTTCTGCATCTTCATAGTGGCTATTCTCTATTCCTGCGTCGGTCATGGGGGTGCCTCAGGGTACATCGCCGCTATGACACTCTTCGGTTTGACGCCCATGGTCATCAAACCAACGGCTCTAGTGCTCAACATCCTGGTCTCCACCATAGCCTCCGTCCAATTCTACCGGGCCGGTTATTTCCGATGGTCAGTGTTTTGGCGATTCGCCCTGACATCCATACCATTTGCCTACATCGGCGGCTACTATGTGCTCCCTGCTTATACATATAAGTACATAGTCGTCTTTATCCTCTGGTTCTCTGCAGTTCAGCTTTTTGTCCGGCCGGTCATGCAGACAAATGAAATACGGCTTCCCTCAACCGCCTTCACCCTGCTCATGGGTGCCATTCTCGGACTGTTCTCCGGCCTCATGGGCGTGGGCGGCGGCATTTTTCTTAGCCCGCTCCTCATCCTCATGGGCTGGGCCGGAAATAAGGAGACTGCCGCGATATCGGCTTTCTTCGTTTTGGTCAACTCGTGCTCAGGATTCTTGGGTTTCGTGAGCGGAAATCATGTGATCCCCTCCTATGCCCTTACGTTTGCTCTTGCAGCCGTCTCCGGCGGATTTGCGGGATCATACATGGGAAGCAGACAGATCCCCGTTTTGGGCATACAGAGACTCCTGTCCGTTGTCCTTGTAATAGCAGGATCTAAAGTATTGATTTCATAGCTTTGTAAATGTATGTGAATTCCAGGCAACTCTCCGATGGTCTCATGATGAGAAGTTTCCTTAACCAAGTCAGTAAATGAGGTCAAATTTTATTTTCAACCTTTCTCTCCGTAATCGTTAACCTGCATCTCATTGCAATGTGCGAACTTGTGAACTCATCAAATAGGATTCTGTTTACTTTTTGTTTTTCATCTCATTTTCGAAAGCAAGGAGTGCGGAAGGGGAGGGTGCTAGGCTGCGCGAGATCACACCCTGCAGGAAAGATATCGCTACGCCATAGTTGGTAACCGGAACGCGGGCATCTTGGGCCTTGCGCAGGCGGGTAAGCATTTCCCGGCGGTTAATCATACAACCACCGCAATGTAAGATCAGCTTATACTTTTTTAAATCATCGGGATAATCTCGTCCCGAAGATATGTCTATCTGGAGATCGCCCCCCACATATTGCCTGAGCCAGCGGGGAATTTTTATTCGCCCAATGTCATCTTCCAGCGCATGATGCGAACAGGCTTCCGCGATCAAGACCCTGTCGCCCGGCTGTAAGTTGTCAATGGCCGCCACTCCCCGCGCCATGATGGTCAGGTCAGACTTTTGCCGAGCAAAAAGAATGGAGAATGCGCTTGCTACCGAATTCATGTCTGAAGACAAAAATCTAAACTTCACATTTTGTGGTCAATATTTAATTGACATTCAAGACCCAAAAATCTATATTTCCAACATAAATAAACCATGTCCTATCAATCAATTACCATAGAGCATATTGTCATCGGCAATGATAAGAAGGGAAAAAAGAAACGTAAACGGCCACATGAATTAAACATATCTATTAATTAAAAAGGAGTCTTTTTTTATGAAACTTGCTGAGAAGCGAGTTGTTGTTACCGGCGCATCTTCTGGTATTGGATGGGAACTTCTTCACATACTTCTTGATGAAGGTTGCATGGTGGTTGCCGCAGCGCTAGACATAGAGAAAATAGATCTGGAGCATAAAAACCTCCATCTAAAGAATTGCGATGTATCAAAAAATGAAGAGATCGATGAGCTGTTCGCCTATGCTTTAAACCTCATGGGGGGAATCGATATATTCATCGCCAATGCCGGATTTGCTTATTATGAGCGGCTTGAGACCCCAGATTGGGAACATATAACAACCATTTTCGATACGAATGTCATCAGTGTTTTCTATAGCGCTGTGAAGATGAAACAGCTAAACGGCAACGAGCCGTTCAACTTTGTCTGCACGGCAAGTTCGATGGGACTGCTATCCCTGCCCGGTTATGCCCTTTACAGCAGCACCAAGGCAGCCATTCATAGTTTCAGCGAAGCCTATCGGTTCGAACTGGCAAAAAACCAAGTTCTCCAAGTGGTCTACCCCATCGCGACTAAAACCAATTTTTTTCACAACACAGGGAGCCCCACCCCTTGGCCGACACAGAGCGCCTCATATGTGGCGACATGCATCGTCAGGGGAATTGAATGCGACAAAAAGCGGATATTTCCTTCCAAGACATTCTTAATAACCAAGAAGTTGTTTCCGTTTATCCTGAAATGGTACCAGAAATGGGAAAACAAAAAATTTCAGCGCCATACTTGCAATAAGGAGTAAATATTATGATTGAAGTCCCCCGACATCCTGCGCCATGGCATTTAACCGGCAAGGGCTATATTCTCTTTTACAGGCTACAGAAGATTTTTATCGAGAATCATGGCAATATACCGGAGTTCTTACAAGGTAAATTCACAGGCGGATTCGGATGCGTTATGCTGGTGGATTATGCAACTTCGGATGCTGGTCCATACGGTGAATTGCTTTTCATACCGGGGAAATTCCATCACGAAGGGAAAAAACTCAACACCATAAGCAAAATATATGTTTCCACCATCGACAGTGTAGTCAATGGCAGGCGCAATTGGGGAATACCTAAGGAACAGGCGGAATTTGTGTTTGACCAGATTGATGAACATCATGAACATATTTTGATAACAAAAGGAACTCAGCCGATCGCAGAATTTTCCATTCGTTCTGGAGGGCTTTCTTTTCCGGTGAACACCAGGCTTATGCCATTTCCCTTGGTGCAGAAGCATGAGAATGAATATTTTTATACGACGTTCACAGGAAAGGGAAAAGGCAAATTTGCGCACATTGAGAAGATATCGATTAACGATAAGCTGTTTCCAGATGTCTGTTCGTGCAAGCTTTTAATAGCCGTGAAGGTTGAGCCTTTCTTCATCGAATTTCCAAAACCGGAGATCGGTAATTCATAATTCTGGAAGCTATCTTTCCTCCAACTTATGGGGATGTATCAAATCGATAGTGGAAATTCGCCATGGACTTTCACGAATGATCAGATGCGAAGAGTGAATATGACCATGGTAGGGCGAGCGGGTCAAATCTGTGCTTGGCTCATTAGCTATGTCAAATACAACATTTCAAATGTAATGATCAAAACATGACAGGACTCTGCAATCCATTGGTGATGAGTTTGAAGAACTCCTCGGAGATATGCTCGATACTCGGCTTTTTACGTTTTCCTTTTTTCACAATAAAGTAATAGTAAGCGATCCGTAAAAATGCGCCAACTATAATATTAGCCATCACATCAGTCCATATCTTTCCGGAAAAAACCAGCTTGAACCGCTTTTTTAAGCTCATCGGTGACATAATTCAGCATCTTCTGCTCGAATCTCTCGATATACGGTTCAAAAATATCGTTAATGCCGGGTCCAATACGAAGATAAATATTGCACAGTTCTTCGTTAAGTTTAAAAAAATTATGGCTGCGGGTAATTAGTGCCTGAAAGTAACTCTGCAGATCTTTATAGCTTGGATCTGTTGTAGCTTTCAGCACAATTTTCTCCCAATCATCAAGGAATCTTTCGAGAATAGAGATGAACAAATCTTCCTTGTTCTTGAAATATAAGTAGAAGGTACCCTTTCCAAGTTTTACCTCCCGCAAGATATCTTCCACATGGGTTTGGTAATAGCCGTTCCGGGCAATAAGCTTCTTTGCACCATCAAGAATCTGATTTTTTCTTAACTCACCTTTCATGCTTCTTTCCTATCAAATATTGAAATATTCTATACTTTGAAAGAAGCGAAAACGTTCATTGAAAAATGGCGCATGGAATACAATACGTTCAGGCCACACAGTTCTTTGAATTACCGTCCTCCAGCGCCAGAGGCGTACCTGAATTGAGAAATAAAAAATGACTGAATCCTAACTTAACATGTGGTACAAGGATTTGGGTCAGATCACGAGTATGAACGCAAGGCGAGTGTAACTTAGTGGGGTGTCCACTTTTTCGGGGTAAGATCAATTCGTAATCAATTAGGCGGTTCTTAACTATATGCTTGCCAGAAAAATGAGTATTTTGTTAAGGAATACCTATCATCATATAAAGGATTGTAGAAATTAAATGACATTCAAAGGCATTGTAACAGTTATTCGTGTTCCTTTTCTGATTTTAGCTTTGATACTGGGCATTCTCGGTTCCGCCGTTGCCTGGTATGAATCGATACGCTATGGTTCACCCTTCAATATCTGGTATGCTATACTCGCCACATTCGGTTTGCTGATTGCCCATGCGGCGGTAAATATTTTTAATGATTATTTCGATGCCCGTAGTGGTTTGGATTATAAAACCAGTCGAACCCCTTTCAGTGGTGGCAGCGGTGCCGTGCCAAGCGGTTTGCTGACAATTCAACAGAGTCTTTGGCTTGGTATTGCCTGTTTTGTGTTACTTGTACCCATAGCCGTGTTCTTCATAATGAAAACTGGTTGGATGCTTTTACCATTGCTGGTGTTAGCCATGCTTCTGATTGTCTTTTATACACCTCTTATACTGAAAATGGGTTATCCAGAATGGTCACCCGGTCTGGGATTGGGTATACTGCCTGTTATGGGCGCTTATTTTGTTCATACCGGCGAATATACTCTTACCGCTTTCATCGCATCAATGCCTTCATATTTTCTGGTGCATAATCTACTTTTACTCAACGAGTTTCCGGACGTTGAAGCGGACATGACGGTGAACAGACGGACGTTGCCCATTGTTATCGGAAAGAAAAGGGCCGCTTATTTTTTCTCGCTGTATACTATTCTAGTTTATATCTGGGTCGTCTGGGCGGTAACTTACCATCATATGCCTGTATTCACACTTCTATCTCTGCTTACTCTGCCCATTGCTGTCCATGTAATAAAAGGCTCATTCCGGTATGACGATATGGAGATATTCCTGGATGCCATGAAGAAGAATGTCTTGTTGATATTGCTGACCCAGGCGCTTATTGCGGCAGGATACATTTTGGGCGGAATATTACTGGATTAACAGCACAAAAGGTATTTACTCCGTTTTAATATGGAATACTTTAAACAAGATATCAGATGCATATGAAAGCATTTCGGGAACAAATTATAAACTTTATATATAAGGTAGTAACTGGCACAAAAAGAATGCGCCTGCTTCTTACCCCGCTATTCGCCTCTATTTTTTTCTGCATCGTATTGCTGTTGATATTTACCTCTTTTTATCTGGACCGTTTTTTGGGATTGCCAGAATTTATTTCAAAACCTTTCAGCATAGTTGTTTCCCTGCCCTTTTTGATTATAGGTGTCCTCTTATGGTTGTGGTGCGCGGGGAAATTCTTTAAAATAAAAGGAACTCCTGTACCGATAAATCCTCCACCGAAACTGGTTACCGACGGCCCTTACGCTTATTCGAGAAATCCGATGATGACGGGTCTTTTTATGGTAATGGCCGGGATTGGTATTTACTTCGGCTCGATAACACTCACATTTATAATGACACCGCTGTTTGTTTTCATGAGTATTCTTGAATTCAAAAACCTTGAAGAACCGGAACTTGAGAAACGTTTTGGGAAAGAATACTGCGAATATAAAGCGAAAACCCCTATCATTATTCCAAAGATTCGCTGAAATATTTACGCTAACCCTTATTTAACTCCCAATAATCATGTTTAAGATTTTATAATAAATCCTAGTTGTAATGCAACATAGATAATGAGATGACCAATTTATTGAAGTGTGTGGTTGCAATTAATTTTTGCATGACAACTAGAAAATGATATTAGAGGGTAATCCGCGGTTT
>Ga0224535_1000091_pt1 | contig 30220 bp, 21 predicted proteins | sample 714E13034metaG_FD_179898 | JGI IMG/M metagenome (GOLD analysis project Ga0224535, IMG submission 179898) | Peat soil microbial communities from Stordalen Mire, Sweden - 717 E1 30-34 | ecosystem: Environmental > Terrestrial > Soil > Wetlands > Peat | place: Sweden: Norrbotten County, Stordalen... | reverse complement strand
CGTGATGTAGGCCGTAGCATAGGGCAGACCGCCGGTCGAGGGCAATGGATCCGGCTTGCTGCAGATGGTATAGTCGGCGATGCCGCCGCCAGAGTTCCTGTTCCAGGTACCAGCGCAGATGCTGCCGCCCGGCGAGATGTCCACCAACTGGTTGTTGGTGGTGCCATAGCTGAACGAGCTGGCGCTGGCCGTCGTACCCTTGCAGGTCACGGCCGAAGGCGAACCTATCTGGCGCGTCTGCCCGTAGGCCATGGAGATGCCGGTGGTCGCGGGCTGTAGCGTGACTGCGGCCACATCCGTAATCTTCATCCCGTAGCCTAGGCCATTGCAATAGTTCTCGCCCGGGTTACGGGTGCATCCGGAAATCGAAATCCCGGCTGGAATAGCCAGACACAACAAGCAAACAAGCGTCAAGAACCGCCGCATGAATCCTCCCCGCCCCGCCTTGTCGAACCGCGGAACGGTCCCTCCCGATACCATCGGGAAAATTGGGTTACGAGCAGACTTCCCATCGCCGCCGCCCGAGTTTGCCGGTGGCGAGTGGCCCCTTCTTTGTGAAAGAGTTCTCTTGCGCGGCATCCAATAAAGGCGGCGAAAATTGAAAAAGGCGCTCTCTGGAGCGGCTCGTCAACCCGCCATGGCTGGTCTGCCACCGGGAAATCCGCTCAAATGACCGGCTCCCAGCGTCCCACTCTCCTTGCAACTGGCTGACGAAACGCGCTCTCGAAACTCCAAAGAAAAGTGTATCAGGACGGGGTGGTTCCCGGCTGAAGGCCGGCGAAGCGATTCCCCCGCTTCCGCTTTTTCATAGACTCTGTCGGCCCCGATTGGCGAGCAAGATTCTAGGGCGCAGGCGGTAGATAGTGGGCAAACCACTCTGCAGCTCGCTCGATTACGTCCCTGCGGTGGGCCGGGTCGACAAACATATGCCCCTCATTCGGATACACAACCAGCTGCGTGGGTACATTCCGGGCTTTCAGCGCGTGCCAGAACTCGTAGGACTGGGGCGCCGGGCACTCGCCGTCCCGGTCGCCTACCATCAGTAGCGTGGGTGTCTGCGCGGTCTGGATGAAGTTGATAGCAGAGCTTTTGGCGTACACCGATGGGTTGTCGTAGACCGGCGCGCCGAAGTAGGGAATCAACCACTGGTCAATCGAATTCTCGCCGTAGTAGCTCTGCCAGTTGGAGATGCCGGGGCCCGACACAGCCGCCTTGAACCGCTGGGTCTGGGTCACGGCGAACATGGTCATGAATCCGCCGTAGCTCCAACCGGTAAGGCCAACGCGTTTGGGGTCCACCGGGTACTTGGCCTCGACCGTGTCCACACCGGCCAGGATGTCTCGCAGGTCGCCATAGCCGAAGTCCTTGCGGTTGGCCTGGGTAAACTCCTCGCCCTGTCCAAAGCTGCCCCTGGGGTTTGGCTGCAACACAAAATAGCCCAACGCCGAAAACGCCGCCGCGCTCAGGCCGCCTGAACTCCAGCGCGACCCCGCCGCCGAGGCCGGCCCTCCGTGCACCATGACGATCAGCGGATATTTTCTGGCCGGATCATACTCTTTGGGCAGGGTAAGCCAGCCCTGCACATGGAACTTGTCACTCTTCCAGGTCAGAGAAACGGAGTTTCCCCAAACCGGTTCCACGCCATCGTTCAAGTGCGTGACCTGGGTGAGAGCCGAGAGGCTGGTTGCCGTTTTGCCAGTCGTGCGCGTCAGATAGATCTCCGGCGGTTGGTCGAAGCTGCTGGCGGCAAAGGCAAACAGCTCATGATTCCGTGTCTCCTGACTTCGCGCAAAGGACAGGCTCATCTCCAGCCGTCCATCTCCGACCGTCGCCGGAATGTCATAGAGCGGCGCTTCGAAGCTGGCTGTGCCGTCTGCGGCTGAGGAATCGCCCTGGAGATCGAGGCGCGCCAGTTGCGCGTTGCCGCCTTGGAGACTGCTGACAAAGATGTGGCTGGCATCATCCCACTCCATCCAGGACGCCGTGGCCGCGCGTTGCGGAGTGAGGTTGTGTGGCGCGCCGCTTGCTGCGGAGATGATCCACAGATCGCCGCCCGTCACCCCCTGGTCACTCATCAGCCCGCCGATGAAGGCGATCACTTTACCGTCCGGCGACCAGCGCGGCACGGCAACCTGCAACCCATGCAGCGGCCCAGCCGCCACGGCAGGCGCAAAAATGACCTTGGGCGCACCGTTCAACTCCTGCGTATAGAGCTTGGCTACCCACCAGTTGTTCTCCCCTGGCGGGTCGGCGGCCACGTAGGCCAGCGCCTTGGAATCCGGTCGCCAATCAAATTCGTAGACGTGGAGGTTCTCCGGCGTGGCCATCACAGGGGCTGCCGGTTTGCTTACCTCAACCTCTGCCACTGCCACCCGCTGGATTTCCACGCCGTCCTCGCCGATCACTCCAGCAGGAGGCTTCATCGCCGCCAGCGCCCCGGCTGCCCGCGTTGCGCCTACCACATATAAAAAGGCCACACTCTTTCCGTCTGGCGAAAAGGCAGGAGCCTCCGTGTAGCCCTTCAACTCCGTCAGCCGCTGTGCCGGCCTGCCTTGCCGAGCCAGATAAAGCTCCGGCTGCCCCGGCTTGGCGCAATCGGAGAAGAAAGCCAGAGATTGCGCATCCGGGGACCACACGATCTGGCCTTCCTGGCAGTGCTTCTCCGGCTTTTCTGACGCCGTCACCCGTTCGCTTTTGGTGAGTCCGCCTTTAGACAAATCGTCCAGCGGCGCCACGCGAATCTCCGCGCCTTCCCGTGTTAACTCAATCCACGCCAACCGTTTGCCGTCTGGGGATATTGCCACCTGCCCGAAGAAATGGCCGCGGTTGAGCCCCTTCAGCACTTCTTCAATGCGAGCGCGGTCCGTGGATGTGGCGGCTTGAACCTGCGCCGGCGGAGCCGCCTGCGCTAACGCGGGGGAAAGCGAGAAAGCCGCGCCAAGGACCAGGGCTGCGCCGCCAATCAGTCCGGCGCGGAGAGATGTGCGAATCGGCGTCAATAACATAAGGAAATGCTATCAGGCAGGAACCGGCGCGCGGAGATGTGGCATTAGAGTGGCTTGGGACTGGAGCTGAGACACCAAAAGAACCGCTTGACATTTGCATTGATCTTGACTAATACTTATAAATGAGCTAAGTTTCCTCTCATACTTCATGATTCTCTGAACTAAGGCAGACAATCTGAAGTTAGTTAAATCTATTTTGGCTCCATAAGGCTTCCGAAGGATCGGTCGAGAGCCTGATAAGTAACCGAAGCTAGTCAATGTCGCTGCCTAGAAAGTTTTCCTTCCACAATACAGGTGGCACGTAAGCCATTTCGGGTGTGTTCAGCTTAGCCTAGAGCAGTGAGATATGTTTTTCTTGCCTCGAACCTTCAATGCTTCGTTCCCGGTGAGTATCATTCAAGCACGCAACCGGGCGACTGGAGCTGCTATGAGCCTCCTCAATAAAAATGGCACAAGGAATCTCCCATCTGCTAGCCGGGACAAGAGCCAACATTCGTTCAGGTCGGAGGGCCAGGCCGATAGAAACAATTCTTTCGGGATTGAGCCGGATGGACTAGGGGCGAGGCGACTGACTTTTACCGAAGACTTCATGATGGAACATTCTCGCTCCGGCCGGAGCATCGCTTTGATCGGGATTGCAGTCAGTTATGGTACTGCGCCCAAGGAACCGCAACCGTCGGCCCAATCTATTGGGTTTCCTTCTTGAAGCGGCATGATTTGGATGGCTTGGAGACAAAAAGTAAATTCCAATAGAAACGCTTGATATATGCGAGGTCTGGCATAGCACTTGAGCAAAGTGAGTTTTACCTCTCGTCCTTCAGATCCTCAAAACTAAGGCAGCCCATGTGCGGCATCTTGCCCATAACCCATCACCCTCAGGAGGTTTCCCAATGACCAAATCTAAATCTCAGAAACAATCGCAGCGAAACAATGTTACAGACTCGAAAAGTGCTCCGGACAGGAAGGCGACAAAGTCAGCCGTTGCCCCGTCCCAGGATTTGATAAGAGAGCGAGCGTTTGAGCTGTATGAAAGCCGCGGCAAGCAACACGGCGCAGACAAACAAGATTGGCACCGCGCCGAGCGGGAGATTCTTGCACGCTAAAGTACCGCGTATCAGCCATCGCGGCCTGGCGGAAGGCCGGAGGAAATGAACATGGGTTGCTTAATCTGCAGGGATCTGGAACGAGCTTATAAGGTAGGGTTCAGTGAGTATATTAAGGCTCGTTCCTCAGTCTGCTTCCGATTCTCCACGCAGTTTGCGGCCCGGAAAAATGTCGATATGGAGCGCGCCAGATACGAACTGGAAGAGCACCGGCTTGTATGTGCCTCAGCCATCAGAGTCTCCGCACTTTTACCGGGCCGGAACGCGCCAGCGAGTTTGGCGCGTCCCGGTCCGGCATAGTTTTAGCGTAGATTTTCTTCTGTAGCCGGCCCCGCTCCAGCGGTGGTAACGGCTAGGAGTGCCAAATCCAGTGTTTGCGATCTGGACAACCATCCCCCCAACAAACTATCCAGTCGCTTTATGAATCGCCAACAGCTTTTCCAACAGTGGCTTCAGCAGCTTCAAATCCAGGGCATTTGCGCCGTCAGACTTGGCGTTAGGTGGGTCGTCGTGGACCTCCAGAAACAGTCCGTCGATGCCCGCGGCCACTGCGGCTCGCGCCAGCAGCGGAATGAACTCCGGCTGGCCACCGCTCACTCCATCGGCCGCCGAGGGCTGTTGCACGGAGTGAGTCGCGTCAAAGACCACCGGCGCGAGCCGCCGCATCACCGGCAGCGAGCGGTAATCCACCACCAGCGTGTTGTAGCCGAAGGTGGCACCGCGCTCAGTCAGGAAGATGCGCTCATTGCCCGTCGAGCGGACCTTCTCGACCGGGTGCGTCATGTCCCACGGGGCCATGAATTGGCCCTTCTTGATGTTGATGGCGCGGCCGGTCTTGCCCGCGGCCACAAGCAGGTCGGTTTGGCGGCAAAGGAACGCCGGAATCTGCAGCACGTCCACGGCTTCGGCGACTACTGCACAGTGGGACGGCTCGTGTACGTCGGTCAGCACCGGCAGGCCCGTATCCTTGGCCAGGCGGCCCAGGATGCGCGTGCCCTCAATCAGTCCGGGTCCGCGAAAGCTTTTCACGCTAGTGCGGTTGGCCTTGTCGTAGCTTGCCTTGAAGATGTAGGGAATGCCGAGATCCGCCGCGATGCGCTGAATGGCTTCGGCCATGGTGCGAACATGGGCCTCGGACTCGATGACGCAAGGGCCGGCGATCAGGAAGAGCTGGCCCTCGCCCACATGGACCGGACCGATTTCAAAAGAGTGGCTCACGGATTTGATTGTAAAGCGTACTTGAGCCGTCCGCCGGGGGCGCTTGGTACTCTCATCAAGGAGCCAGTGGCAAAGAAAAATCCCTCACGGGCGAATCCTTTGGTGCAGATCGGCGCTCTACCTTATAGAGGAGAATAATGCCCGAATCAGCGGTACGCACCATCGGCATCGAAACCTGGAAAGATTGGCAGGTGGCAGGAAGGCCAGCTCAACTCGTGGATGTTCGCTCGGCAACGGAGTTTGCCACGGCGCATCTGCCCGATGCTATCAACATTCCACTGGGACAGATCGAGCGGCGAACGGCGGACTTGGAGGCCAACGTGCCAGTGGTACTGGTCTGTCAGACGGGTACGCGTGCACGGATGGCGAGCGCCTTGCTGGCGGCAAGCGGCAAGGATCTGGTTGTGCTGGAGGGGGGAACCCAGGCCTGGCTCCAGGCTGGGTATCCGGCCGTGCGCTCCACGGCCTCGCGTTGGGCGTTGGAGCGGCAGGTGTGGCTGGCGGCTGGTCTGTTGGTGGCCGTGGGCGTTTTGCTTGCGGTTGTCATTTCGCGGTGGTGGCTGCTTCTGCCGGGATTCGTGGGCTGCGGATTGGCCTTTGCCGGATGCACGGGGTTTTGCCCCATGGGCAAAGCGCTGGCCCGGATGCCTTGGAACCGTCTGTAGCGCGGCGGATGCTATGCAATCCCGGATGGCAGTCTATGCTGTGATGTAAAGTAAAAATTCGATTGATTTTTGAAAGGAAGAAACGATGGAAGTGAATGTGAAACTTCGGGGAGATGTGAAGTTTGAGGTCGAAGCGCGGAATCACTCGCTACTGTGTGACCAGCCGACAGAACACGGCGGCACCGATGAGGGTATGACGCCTCCGGAACTTCTTCTTGCGTCTTTGGGCTCGTGCGTGGCCTTTTACGCCTCGGCCTACCTCAAAAAGAAGGGGCTGCCGCGCGAGGGAGTCGAAGTGCGAGCAACGGCGGAAAAGGCTGGGCCTCCGGCGCGGCTTGACAACTTCAGGATCGAAGTCAAGATCCCGTTGGCGCTCAGCGAAGCGGACCGGGCCGGCGTTGACCAGGCAGTCCACCATTGCCTGATTCACAACACATTGCTCCATCCGCCCGTGATTCAGTTCGAATTGCTTACCCCCGCCGCGGTGTAAGCCTCGCCGGGAGGGGCATCTCAGGGATTCCGAAGATCGGGTTACAGCGCAAAACTTTACCGATGACGGGCGCAACGGTACAATCTCTAAAGGAAAGCCGAAGTAGCTCAGTTGGTAGAGCAGCTGATTCGTAATCAGCAGGTCGTCGGTTCGAGTCCGACTTTCGGCTCCATTTAAGCTTAACAATTACAATAAGTTATAGTCGATATGGCCTCCCGTCGGCGGGAGGCCATATTCATCTGGTGCATATGTGTCTGACAATCCATTCAGCCAGTTGCAGGTTCCTGGAAAGTCTCCCGTAACGCATCAAAGCCCTATGAATACTGGGTAAATACACGATTCAAACAGATTTCAACTCAGCAGAAGCGCAAATCCCCAAGCCTTCCGAGGCAATGTGGTGAGTATCAACAAACCACTAAGGGTGAGAGGTGCGGAACGGTGAGGCAGGCAGTCCCGCTTTATTGAAAAGATTGCAAACAGGATCGTCTGACCAACCATAACGAGCCTGAGTTGGAGATGGAACGCTCGGGTTCGTCAAGACAACCGTTGCTCCATCGATATCGGCTAGGGCGGGAACGAATTTTCCGTCATCTCCCGCGATCTCAAATCCTTGAAGCTGTTTTCCTTTGGCCGTGAGTCCCTCACCCGCGTGTTCAAAGTACAAACGCAACACGTTCCCCTCATGGCTCATCGAGCGGTAGAGCGGGCCTGAAGCTTCGATCGGCTCTCGATAGACCATGGCTCTTGCCGCGAGCGCAAGTCTGAACCCCACATCCTGTTTATTCGTCGGGTGGATATTTTGCGAATCGCCAATGTCGATGGTCACGGCCATTGCGGTATTCGTCAGCGCCAGCGCTTCACTCTGGGCCTCGCGAATTTCCGGCCAGTGATCCGCCGCGTCTGCGTGGTAGTTGGCAATTTGCACAAAGAGAAACGGGAAATCGCCTTCCGACCAGGCAGTTCTCCAATCCTGTATAAGCGTTTGAAAGAGGCGCCCGTACACGGGGTATCGGAGTGAATCCGCGTTCGACTCACCTTGATACCAGATGACTCCTCGGATAGGAAAGTGTGCCAGCGGAGCAATCATGCCGTTGTAGAGAGCTGCAGGCGCCCAGGCGTTGAAGACGGGATGCCATGGCAGTCTGAGATTCTCATCTCCACCTGCGCCGCTCTCCTCCTCAATCTTCTTGCGCTCCGCATTTTCTGCGCGCAGAGTCGCAGATTCCTCGTCCGCCATGACAGCCCAGGACGAGAATACCGGCATCAGGGATGCATCTTGTGACAACGCGTGCATACTGGTCCATGCTTCGGCAGGCGTTCCGCCCCATGCCGACTCGATGATCCCTATGGGAATATGTTCCCGATGCATAAGTTCACGAGCGAAAAAGAATGCAACTGCCGAAAAGTCGCCTGCTGACTCGGGGGAGCAAACGCTCCACGGCGTTGTCACGGCCAGGTCATCTTGCGGATAGTCGGCATAGCGTTGCTTGACGTTCAGAAGCCGCACTTGCGGGAGATATGCTCCAGCCATCTCCTGTTTTGCATTCTGAGCATCTCGCAGCGGGAAGCCCATGTTCGACTGACCCGAAGCAACCCACACATCTCCAACGAGCACATCTGTCAATGTGATTGCGTTGGTCCCGTGAATGGAAAGAACAAAGGGCCCTCCGGGTCCTCCAGGAGGAAGTTGCACCGTCCAGCGGCCCAAGGAATCAGCGGTCGATATCCGTTGTATTCCTCGAAAGGCTACTGTAACTGTCTCGCCGGCCGCTGCATCTCCCCACACATGCACCGGCTCATCTCTCTGGATGACCATGTGATTTGCAAAGAGCGCAGGAAGGCGAATAGCCCCGTAAAGCGGTAAAGAAGCATACCCTAGCAGGAGCAAAAGACAACTGCGCGTCCAGAACCTCATCCTATTCAACCGTCCTTCACTATGTGCTTACTCTGCGAAGAATGATACTGCTTTGGAGATGTCCGGACAATGGGGATACTCATCATCGCCGTTGCGAATGACACAGAAACGCCCAAAGCATCTCGGTGGAATTGGTCCTGCCACCAACGCAAAATGAATCCGTTGAAGTAGGGTTGTGGCGCGGCAATTATGAGCGAATTGAAGGTCGGTGCGCGTGTAGCTTGAGGCTGCTAGGGCATAAGTCGATACCGCCGCACGTCTTCAATGCGTGATTCTACGATTCAATGAGTTGTAACTCGCAGCCAGGTAGGATCACGAGCGCATCGTAGCTCCACAGCTTCTCTACTCAGTTGGGAATTGCCCGGACGGCAACCAGTTTTGAAGTACCGGGCACGGAATTCTCAACCGTGGTAGCGATCAATGCCTGAAAATACGGCGGGACAGTTTTGTGGTCGGGAGCAAGGCCGATCAAGGCCTTGTGGAGTTCTCGCATCTGTTCGGGGTCGGTGAGATATTCGATAGCAGCCTGGGAACCCTGAGTGTAAATGCCATAAATCAAGAGAACACGGTTCTCTTTCTTCTCGTTCGGGAGCATAAGCACGAGGGCGTAGTCTCGAGTTAGTTGGTTCGTCACCGAGTCGAATTCCGGTCTGTACACGGGTTTCTCCCCTGGTTGCGGATTGCGGTTGAGGATCACGCCGCTTTGCAATTGAAAGCCCTCAACATTGAGAAAGACACGGCCGCTCCAGGCCTGACTGCCTCCGAGCAGGATGGCGTTTTCACCCTTAATTTGCTCGAAATTCACCAGACGCGACTGCTGCACATTGCAGTTCTGGCCGACGCGGTAGAACATCTTGCACAAACGGACTACGCCTAAGGTCTCCCCGACGGAAGTGAAGTCGGTTAGCGACGGGACAAACAGAAATCTTTTCAACTCTCGAAAATGGATGGTATCGCGAAACTCGGGCAGACTCGCCTTGGGTATTTCATGGCCGCTGGCCAGGGTTTGGGGGCTATCCCCGTCGTGTGCCGCGCGCAACAGCGGATGGTTGGGGATGACAATCACAGGGCTATTTGCCGGAGGAAGAAACGGACTCCAAAACCACTCAAGGTCTTCTGGCAAGGCCGTAACCGGAAGCGCGGTCTGGTGGTTCGGGCGTCCACGTGCAACAAGAAAAAATACAAGCAGCAAGCAGGTTACTGCCAAAGCCAATGTGAGCGCGAAGTGTAGCCGCATCCAGAATCGTGGTCTTGACGGTGCCTGCCCGGGCAGAAGTTTCGCCTCGGTTGTCTCTTCCGCGGCATTTCTGTCAAAAATGGGAATATAATGGCCAGCGGGCAGGTCGATGCGGATAAGACTGTCTTTGCCGTCTTCCCTGTAGTACTGTTTCAGTGACCGGCGGATCTCGTGCGCTTGGACGCGCACAATGGGATCTTCCTGGGCATTGAAACCTGATCCGCGGCCGTAGACTTCCACGCCTATCAGGTACTCGTTCAGACTTTCGCCGTTGCCCAAAAATGCCTGTTCGGAGACAAACTCAAGAAAACGGGTCTTTTTCGGGGCTCTGGCAAAGTGCCTGCTCTCCAGGACTCGCCGCAGTTCCTCGCGTTTCTCGAAGAGAGAGATGGGGAGGGGCGAAGCGCTGTGCTGAGAGGTCAACGGAGGTTCCAATTCGAGAGTAAGAACTCAAACAGGTGTCGCCGGAGGACTGATGGCGGCGTTCCACCACGCCAAACGGTAGCACCGCCCGTCAGGCATCGTCAAGTCCCGCCAGCCACTGCCATTCCCAGAGAGGTAACGGTAAACACACCCGTTAATCGCAGTTATTTCCAGACAGAGTAGATTGGCAAATTACCGTTAACAAACGCCAACACTTTGCAATTGGAGATTCAGCTCATGCGTCCTGCAGCAGTTTCATGGGCGCACGGGCTTCAATGAGGCGAACAAAAGGCGTCAATTCGGTGGGAACACCCCGAACGAGGCGCCGGGCAGAGGCCTCGGTTGTCTTAACGGCAGCTGAATACCCCGCATAACCGCATATATAACTGCTATTACCTAGAAACGCCCTGTCCCGACGCATACAAACAGAAACTGGAAGCAGTTGGCGGCCGATTCGATTGGAATCAAACAGAGTCGATTGCCGGTCCTCGGAGTTAGCGAATGATGCCCTTGTGGAAGATGCTGCCGCTCAGTCTTGCGATCCTGGTTCTTGGCCCTCTCCAGGGCTTTGCGGCTGCATCGGACCTGGAACTGGTGGTTACCCGGCAATTCGATAGTCCGATATTGACCATCCGCTCCAGCGGCGCCGAAGGGAACAAGTACGGTTTTGAAGGCGGCAGGGTGCTCAAGATCAAAGGCGCCTACCATTTATTTACGTCAGAAATGGTTGGCGACCCGCACTGGGTCAAGATGAGGCTGGCGCACTGGGTCAGCGCTGATCGTGTGCATTGGCAAAGGCTGAGTACGCTTTTTGAGTCCAGCGGCGACTTCACGGGGAAAGACCCGCGCGCTGCTCTGTGGTCGCCGATGCCGGTCTATAACGCGAAAGAAGGCCGGTGGAACCTGTTTTACGTCGCCTACCAGGCCGCTCACGACACCTCGCGGGAATGGCTGACCAACCACGAAGGACGAATTTGGCGCGCGGTTTCGAAGACCCCCGGCCCAGATGGAATCGACGGTCCGTACGAGGATGTTGGCATCATTCTGCAACGCGGAAGAGACTCCGACTCGTGGGAGGGATTGCAGGGGACAGATTCGTTCTTTCCATACAGTATTGGCAACACATGGTGCGCATTCTATGGCACCGCTCATACGGAGAGTCTGCCGATTTCATCATGGCAGGTCGGCTTGGCTTCGGCGCCGGAACTTGCCGGGCCTTGGACGCGCAGCACACAGTGGAATCCGCTGAAGATGGAAACGCGGTTCATCGAGAATCCCATTGTGACCAAGCTGGCTGACGGGACTTACGTGGCCGTATATGACGTCGAGCGGGAGAACTCTATCGGCTATGCGTTTTCTGTCGACGGAATTCATTGGTCGGCCGGCCAGCATCTGGTAGTGCAGAAAGGAGATGGAATATGGTCCAACGATGTCCGTACTCCGCTTGGCCTGATCGAGGAAGGAAAGGACGCCTTCACGCTTTTTTACACTGCTAATGAGAAGATTGCGGGAACTCGTGCCGACGGGTACGGCGTTACGCTGACCCCCGGAGCGGTTGGTTTAGTCGAGGTCCAGTTGGAACGGGTTGGCAGAGCCGTTGTGCAAGGGAGATAAGGAGACTCAATTTTGGCAATCCTGTCTCGAATATGGCTGTGACCTCCAATTCCGGGCGCATCACGCAGCTCAGCGCCCAACCGAGGAAAATGCAGTTTGCAGAGAAGTGCGAGTTCTGAAGGAGCGTTTCAAGAAAGGCAGTCCCGACAAAATGGTTCAGATGTTTTGTGGTCCAGTCGAAATGAATTTTGTGAATTCAGCGTGGCCGGCAGGCCGCTAACCGGATCAGTCGATTACGCCAATCGACAAACTTAGGAGGCTTTATGCAACGAGCATTGAGATTGGGTGAGTTTTGCTTGTTTCTTCTTGCAGCGCTGATCATATTGACCGGTCAGGCAGCTTGGACGCAGGTAAACCGCGCGACGATCACCGGAACCGTGACCGATTCAACCGGCGCGGTAGTGCCGGACGTGGCGATCACCGCTATGAACACCGGCACGAATGTGCCCACCAAAACCGTCTCAAATCACGACGGAATTTACGTGCTTCCGAACCTGGTTCCAGGCCCGTACTCGGTCGAGTTCAAGAAGAACGGCTTCGAGACTGTTCTGCGCTCGTCTGTCACTCTGAACTCCACTGAAGTAGCGCGCATTGATACTGTGCTCCAAGTGGGTTCAGTGAGCGCCACGGTGACTGTCACAAGCGACGCTCCTGTGCTCGATTTGGACACCGCATCCATGGGCACGAACATGAAGAGCGATCAGATAACCGACCTGCCGCTGAATATCTACGGCGGAGGACGGTTTGTTGAAGATTTTGCGGTCGCCATTACCCCCGGCTATTCGCCGATCAGTTCTCCATATGGCGCAGTGGTGAACGGCGGCCAGTGGTTTACCAAGGACTACACCATCGACGGAACCTCGGGCACGGCGAACATCCGCGGCGATTCGATGGACGGCGGCCCAAGCATGGAAGCCGTGGAAGAACTGCAAGCGCAGACCAGCGGCTTGGATGCTCAAAGCAGCATTACCGGCGGCGGCGTGATGACGTTCAACCTGAAATCGGGAACGAATAAGCTCCACGGGTCGAGCTTCTTATACGGAGCCAACGAACTGTTTGACGCCAATAGTTGGACGAACGATAGCCAGGGAGCAGAAAAAGGGAAGCGCCGTGCGTGGGACTACGGTTTCAGCTTGGGCGGCCCGATCCATAAAAATAAGACCTTCATCTTTGGCACCTTCGAGAGATATCAAATGCAAGACTTCCGGCTCAACGGAGGCGGCGCGACAGTTCCCACTACTGCATTCCTGGGCGGAGACTTCAGCGCTCTGCTGGCAGGGGCGCTTTGCAACGATACAAATGGTAACGTGGGTCCGTGCGACGGGTTTGTTAACCAGTTTGGTGACGCTGGAACGCCGTTCAACGTGACGAATAACGCGGGAACTTCAGTCCCCGCGCAGATAGGTATGATTTACGATCCGGTAACGGGGAATCAGTTTACCGGCAACGTCATTCCTTCAGGGCGCATCAGCGGAATTGCTCAAAAGGTAGATGCCTACTATGCAAACTATGCTCCGGAGCTTGGCGGAATCGATAACAACGAAAGAACACTTCTCTCCAATGTGCCGAAGCAGACGGCCAATCAGTTTGTAATCAAGGTGGATCACATACTGCGGGACCAGGATCGTCTCTCGGGATCTTGGATATTTGACCGTAGACCCTTGACCAAAGACGATAGCGGTGGGGTATGGCAGGCGGGAACCCAGGACGGCGGTGTGCTTACCAATGCCCGTACGCAGATGTACTGGGAGCATCAAGCGCGGCTCAGCGAGAGCCACACCTTTACTCCGCACCTGTTGAATGTTGCCAATTTTACCTACAACTTTGACTACAATGCTAGTCTGCCGACTGACCCCGCAGACTGGAATTCGAAACTTGGATTTTCTGATACTGGAGCGACAAGTTTTCCTCTGATCTCCTTCTCTGATAACGAGTCGACTGGTCACAACGAGACATATATTGGCAGCACCTGGCAGGGAGATTTCTCGGGGACGAACATCACCACTGGCGACACCGTCACCTGGACCAAAGGGCGCCACAACCTAAACTTCGGTGGAGACTTCAACGCCCATCAGGTCAACAGCCGCGCTGGTTCTGGCGCGTATTCCTTCACCTTCAACAACAGAAACACTGCCTGTCAAACCGGTATCTGCGCGGGTGATTCATACGACGGCTTTGCTTTTGCCACGTATCAGCTGGGGTTGGTCAGTCAGGCTAAAGAAAACGTGCCATACAATCTGTATGGCCGGCAAAAATCACTCGCATTATTTGCGCAAGACAGTTACAAGGTGACCCCAAAACTCACCGTGAATATGGGCTTGCGCTGGAACTACAACACCAGGTTTCATGAAAAATACGGTAACTGGGCCAACTTCGACCAAAACCAAATCGATCCGAATTATGGCTATCCCGGAAAGCTGGTCTTCGCCAAGAATGGCGGCGATAGCTTTGAGAAGAACGAATATTACAAGAACTTCGGGCCAACACTCGGGATCTCCTACCAGTTGATGCCTAAAACCGTAATGCACGCCTCCTATGGCATGGTCTTCAACCCCGTGGGTGTGGCGTTCTTCAATGGTGTTCCCGACGGGTTTGCTCCTCGGTTGGGATCCAGTACGGCGAGCAACTTCAGTTGGGATGCTTCGGGCGGCGGCGGAAATTATCCGGGCGTCTTTACCAAGGCGGATGCCAGTACAGACCCCACCACCATGCAACCGTACCCGGTGAGCGTGGACCCGCGCGCCCTTCGCCTGGGCTACAGCGAAGCCTTTAACTTCGGCATCCAGCAGCAACTGACACCCAACACCAGGCTGGAAGTCTCTTATGTTGGTAACCGCGGCCACCGCCTCTCCGATACAACGTTGGCATGGAATGAAACCAGCACTGCCAACTTCCTTAGCCTGATACAACAATATCCGGGCTACAATCCATGGGGCTGGAATCAATATGTATGCCCTGCATGGGGAATGAGTGTTCCCGGCATTTCGGCTCCTTATGCGAGTTTCTGTGGTACCGCCCTTGCGGCGCTGGCGCCCATGCCGCAGATGGCCTCGGCAGAGATGAACGACTGGTATGCCAACCTGCTGTATGTGGGCTTGCCGTTGGGCCAGAGTTATTATGACTCGATGGTGGTGGACGTGGTGAAGCGCGCGGGACGCGGCCTGACCATGGACATGAGTTGGGATTGGTCGCGCCAGGAAGGTAACTCATGGTCTGCGCAACAGGACGGTAATAACTACTACACCGGAGTTGAAGATTTCAGCAAACATGGTATGCGCCAAGCCGCCCATGCGCTTACCGGCTATGACCTGGCCCACGTGGTGAAGGGCTTTGCAAGCTACCAATTGCCCTTAGGCAAGGGACAGCAATGGCTGGCAGGGCAAAACCGGATAGTGAATGAAATTGTAAGTGGATGGACAGTGACTGGATTGGTTAGCTACTACACGGGCCAACCGTTCCGGGTAGGTGCTAACAACCCATACTGGCCACTCTGGGGAAATATCTATCCGCAATTCAATCTCACCGGGTACAAAGGCCCCAATAACCCCAAAAACTATGTGCCTATCCCCGCCGGCTCCACGAGTATTCCGGCAGCCGACTTCTATATGCCGACATCTGCGGTCAGCAATCCCCAGCCAGGAGTGCTTCCGCCGTCGCCATATACTTCGCGTCTCCGTTGTCCTGGATCGTCCAATGAGAATTCCAGTCTGATGAAGAACGAAAGAGTCGGACCTGATGCAAAGTACAGGCTCTCTGTCCGCATGGATTTCTACAATCTGTTCAACCGTCATTCCTATGACATCCTAGGTTGCTCGGGCCAATCCACCACACCCGGAGCGGATAACTTCGGCGAGATTCTCGGCGTCGTGGATAATCCACGACAAGGACAATTTGCGATTCGGCTGGACTTCTAGTGAAGCGCCTTTGGAGATATGATCTGTGTTGCGTCTGTGGGGTAGGGGAAATAGTTCCTACCCCGCAGATATGATGGAGAGTTGTGACAATCGGAATTTTGAAGCTGGCTTCAATTCGTTTGTGTAAGGCCAAGAAGCGGCCAGTCCTCTTTGCGCTGGTTGCGACTGTGCTGTTCGCGGGCCCTTGGGCAGGCGGGCAGACGACAGGTGTTCGCTCGTTTGTCGATTGTTCGCAGAACATCCCTGGCGATGGTTCCCTTGCCCATCCGTGGAACAGCCTGTCCTTGGCTCAGGCTCATTCTTTTGTTGCCGGGGACAGCATCGCGCTGGCGCGCGGCACGGTCTGCCGCGGCAGCTTTTCTCCGCAAGGCTCGGGCACAGAGGACCGCCCGATCCGCCTTACCGCCTACGGCCAGGGACCGCGCCCTCGGATTGTTGCCACCGCAAGTGATCGGCAGGTGCTGGGTCTGTTCAATCAGGAGTATTGGCAGATTGACTCGCTCGACCTCTCCGGCGCCAACACTTACGGAGTGTTTGTAAGCGGAGACCAGGGTACGCTGCACCATATCTATCTCAAGAATCTCTCCGTCCACGATGTCCAGGGCGGCGCGATGAAAAACAAGGACAACGGCTTGGTAGTGGTGGGGCCGAGCAGCGCCCACGTGGTCTTCAGCGACATTCTGGTGGATGGAGTGGATGCCGCGCACACCAATCAGTGGGCCGGTATCCTCATCGGCGGGGGACCGTATAACTATCCGCCTGATATTCCACTCAACAGCCACATTACGGTGCGCAACTCCAGCGTGCAGGATGTTTTCGGCGACGGAATCATCCTCTTTCGCGACTCCGATGGGCTCATTGAGACGAGCATCGCATGGGAGACCGGGATGCAGCCCACGCAGGACATCGGCACGCCCAACGCCATCTGGACCTGGACCTGCACTGATTGTACGGTGCGGGATAACGAGGCTTTCCTTACAGATAGCCCCGGAGTGGACGGCGGCGCGTATGACATCGACTGGGACAACACCCGTAACACGGTCGAGCGCAACTATGCCCATGACACCCAGGGCTACTGCATAGCGGTCTTCGCGGCCGGTTATGTGACCAGCCAGAGCGTAGTGCGCGACAACCTGTGCATCGACAACGGCCTGAGTCCGCGACTCGCGATTCTGCAAGGAGCGCTCTACTTGCATACATGGGGTGGCGGCGTGCTCCGCGGCCTGCGTATTGAGCACAATACAATTCTCTGGAATCCACCGGTTGCTGCTGCCCCAGCGATTGTGAATGACGCAACGATTGATGGCGCTCCAGCGGCGTTTACCGGCAATAGGATCGAGTCGTCCGCGCCGCTTTTCTATCGCAGCAACGCGCAATTTGCGCCCTCGGCCAACACCTACCGTTACACCGGCCCCGGCGATGCGCGGTTTACGCTCGGCAAGTGGCACGAAGTTACGCTCGCCGCTCTTCAAGCCTCCCATATCGAATCGGGCAGCACCCTGGAACACAAACTGTATCAAGGAGCAGCGCCGGCGCAGAGCGCAACTCCTTTGCGCCTGGATGCCGATGTCGATTTCACGCTTGACGCTGACGGCCTACTCGCGTCTAGCCCGCGTGCCCAGTTAATGGTGTTGCGCAGCTTGGCCGCGCAATATGGCCCCGCGGCATTGGCCGTGACCGTGCATCTTCACGTTGCGGCAAACTCCTCCGCGGAAGAGCTTTCTGCGCAAGCCAATGCTCTCATCGACCTGGACGCCGCCTCGATCCGATTCGATCGCGACGGCAAACAATCTGGCGTTCTTCGTCTGCTGGCGGCTGATGGCCGTCTGCTTGAACAATGGCGCGGCTTCCAGAACGCCGCAATCCTGGGTGGAGCGGTACGCGCCCGGCTCGGCGCACCACATTTCCCCGCCATGCAATCAACATCAGCCTCCGAGGGGAAGCAATGATCCTGCAATGGATGGGGCAATGGACGGCGAAAGAATTACGATGGCGATGATGACACGTCCGATGGCACAGAAACGATGGATTACATTAACTTGCTTGTGCGCTCTCGCCCTGGCTGCCTGCACCACAACAGCACACTGCCAGCAGTTTGCCCTGAAGGACGGCGATACCGTGGTGTTTTACGGCGACAGCATCACGGCGCAGCGGCTCTACACAAAATATGTTGAGGAGTTCTTGCTTACGCGCTATCCTGCCCTGCACCTGCGCTTTGTGAACGCGGGCGTTCCAGGGGATACGGTGCAAGGTGGCTATGCGGGAACGATGGCGGAGCGCGTTCAACGCGATGTTGCGCCGTTTCAGCCGGCCATGATCACTGTGATGCTGGGCATGAATGACGGGGGATGGGGACAAGGATCTCCGCAGATTGATGCGGCCTTCCAAAATGGCTATCGCTCGTTACTGGATGCACTTCACAAAGCCGCTCCTGGCGCGGCTCTCACACCGATTACCCCTACGCCGTACGACGAGATTACGCATGGTACGGAGTTTCCCGGCTACTCGCGCGTGATTGAAAAGTTTGCGGACGATGTTTCCCGGATCGGCGCCGAGTTGCAAGCGTCGAGGGACAAGACCGTCCTGCTGGCGGATTTCCATCGTCCGCTGACAGACTCGCTGGAACTCGCGAAGACGCAGTTTCCGCAGCTTGCGCCGCTTATTATCCCGGACCGCATTCACCCTGCCGAAACCGGCCACTGGATCATGGCCGCGTCGCTAATGTCCGCATGGCATATGAACCCGGTAGTGAGCCGTCTGGCGTTGGATGCGGGCAGAGCAGAAGTTATAAGTAAAGACCGGACCACAGTTACGAATCTGGAGAGGCTGGGGGACGGCTTCAAGTGGACGCAAATCGACGATGCGCTTCCTCTTCCGCTCGACTTCAACAATGCCATGACTCCAATGCTGCTGAAGATCTCAGACATCGCACAGCTCAATCAGATGATCCTGCGCGTCGAATCCCTCAAACCAGGGCAGTATGAGCTTTCCATTGACGGCAAGGCCGTGTCCACTTTCTCGCGCGAAGAGTTGCAACGTGGGGTCAATCTAGCGCTCTATAAGACGCCAATGTTCGATCAGGCGCGTGCAATCGATTCGCAGGAAGACCAGCGCGTCACACTTGATCAGGCGCGCTTCATCCTCAGCGTAAGGGAAGGGAAAAGTCCGACCTCGGCCATCGCGGAGGCCACGCTGCAACAGGCGCAGGATGAACTGGCCGCGACGGTCCGCAAAGGCCTCGACCCAATGCCGCACCATTTCGAACTGCGGCGGCAGTGAGTAGCTGTACCATGACCATCCTCAAGTGAGCGATGAATTAGGGAAGGAAACCTCCATGCAGCCGTTTTGTAAGCGTCTTCCGGGTCTTCTGGCAATAGTACTTCTGGCGTGGGGCGCCGCGTCTGGTGCTCAGCAGAGCGCTCCGGTCACGGCCGCTGCATCTGCGAACGCAAATCTGGACTTTCCCACCGTGCTCTACGGAACGGCCTACTACAACGAATACATGCCCTACGAGCGGCTGGACAAGGATGTAGCCATGATGAAGGCCGCCGGCTTCAACGTGGTGCGCATGGGCGAGTCCACATGGAGCCTGTGGGAGCCCGAGGATGGTAAATTCGAGTACTCCTGGATGGACCGCGTCGTCGATGCCATGGGCAAGGCCGGCATCAAAGTGATCCTGGGAACGCCTACCTATTCCATTCCCGCATGGATGGCTCACCAGCACCCCGAAATCCTGGCCCGGCGCCTGAACGGCAGTGTCTTTGGCGGACCGACTATCGAAAGCGTCTATGGCATGAGGCAGAACATGGACACCGATTCGCCGGCCTTCCGCTTCTATGCTGAGCGTCTGATCCGCCACATCGTCACGCACTACAAAGACAACCCCACCGTCATCGGCTGGCAGCTCGACAACGAAACCTCCAGTAATGACGCCGCCAATCCCGACGTCTTCATCGGCTTCCAGCACTATCTCGAAAAAAAGTTCGTCACCCCTGAAGCCCTTAGCAAGGCCTGGTTCCTCAACTACTGGGGTGAGAACCTGCACACCTGGGAAGATTTGCCCACTCGCGATGGTGCACAAAGCACCGGCTACAAACTGGAGTGGACCCGTTGGAGCCAGCTCCGGGTCACTGATTACCTTCACTGGCAGGCTGCGTTGGTCCGCGAATCGGCTTCGCCCCGCCAGTTCGTCACCACTGACTATGCCGGCATGATGCACAGCGATGTGAACGAAGAGACCGTCGCAGAGGCCTTAGATATCCCCGCTGTCAACGTCTACCACGGAACACAAGACCATTTCGACGGTGCCGCGCAATCCATCCAAGAAGACTTCACCCGCTCGCTCAAACAGAGTAACTTCCTCGTTACCGAGACCAACGCCCAGACCACCGACTGGGTTTCTTCTTATCTATTTCCACCCTATGACGGCCAATTGCGACAGGACGTTTACACTCATCTATCAAACGGCGCAGACATGGTGGAATATTGGCACTGGGCATCGAGTGCTGCCAACCAGGAGACTTACTGGAAGGGTATTCTTTCGCACGATCTGGAACCGAATCGCGCCTACGCCGAGGTGAGCCGGACGGCTCACGAACTCGGAAAGATTGGCCCCCACCTCGTCGGCCTCAAGATTCACAACCAGGTTGCCATCCTCTGGAGCCGCGACTCGGCCAACGCTATCGGCTTCATGCCTTTCACCTCTTCAGGCGGGCAATGGAGCTTTGGCCCTCCCACCGTCGACTACTCCACGCTGGTCCGGCAGATTCACAAATCCCTTTACGACCTCAATGTCGGTTCGGACTTTGTCTTTCCCGACACTGTCGATCTTTCCGCCTACAAGCTGCTGATCGTCCCCGCCCTCTACATCGCCGACGACGCCCTGCTCCAACGTATTGCCGATTATGTGAAAAACGGCGGTCATGTTGTGATGACATTCAAGAGCGGATTTGCCAACGAGAACTCTGCGGTCCGCTGGGTACGCGCGCCCGGTCCGCTCCGCGAAGCTGCTGGCTTCAGCTATCAGGAGTTTTCCAATCTTGAACACCCGCTGATGCTCAAAGACGATCCTTTCCATGTCGGCACTGAGAATCAAGTTCAGTATTGGGCTGAATTCCTCATGCCCGAGCACGCGAAAGCAATTGCCTACTACGACCATCCCTTCTACGGAAGATGGCCGGCCATTACCGAAAACGAGTTTGGCGCCGGAACCCTGCTCTACGAGGGCACATACCTCTCCAATAAGTTGCAAACTGTTGTTCTCAAGAGCGCCCTCGAGAAAGTTGGACTCACCGGTTCCGACCAACTGCTTCCGTCCTCAGTTCATGTCCAGCATGGCGTCAACCGTCTGGGCAAGCGCCTGCACTACTATTTCAATTACTCAAGCGCTGAAGTAAAAGTAAGTTACGCCTATGGCGCGGGAAATAATCTGCTCGACGGCAAGCCGGTCAACAGGGCCGCAGAGTTAATACTGGCGCCGTGGGATCTTGCGATTGTCGAAGAGAGTGCAACGGGTGCATCGGCCCCTCCCTGGTAATACTAGTAGGAGCTATCTTATAAACCGGTTTGAAAGGGAACGGCTTTAGCCGTGCCAAAAAATGTCCAATTAAAACCGGGGTTTTAACCCCTGAGGGGTGCTTTGCCCGGGCTGAATGGAATTTATGAGATGGGTTCTAGCGTTAGAGCTTCGCTGGACTCGGATTCCAGCCGCATCTTCCGATTCTTGTAACTCGCGGTAATAAACTCGCGGAAGAGAGGATGGGGCTCTAACGGCTTGGATTTAAACTCGGGGTGGAACTGGCAAGCCAGAAAGAACGGGTGACCGGGAAGCTCGATAATCTCGACGTAGGTGGCATCGGGAGTGCTGCCGCTCAGACGCATGCCGCCGCCGGTGAGCAGGGCCTCGTACTCGCGGTTAAACTCGTAGCGATGGCGGTGGCGCTCGCTGATTTCCGTCGCTCCATAGGCGCGCGCAGCCAGCGAATCTTCTTGCAGGACGCAGGTCCATGCGCCAAGTCTCATTGTTCCGCCCATCTCCTCCACGCCCAGCAACTCGCGCAGCTTGTAGATAATGCGGTGTTGGCTGGCAGGGTCAAACTCGCTGGAATTGGCGTCCTTGAGACCGCAGACGTTGCGCGCAAACTCGATGCAGGCGGTCTGCATTCCCAAACAAATTCCAAAGTAGGGAATCTGTTTTTCGCGGGCGTAGCGGATGGCGTTCAACATGCCCTCAATGCCGCGCTTGCCGAAGCCGCCGGGAACCAGAATGCCGTCGAATCCAGCTAACTGCGACTCGTAACTTCTATCCTCGGGACTCTTCGATTCCAGGCCCTCAGCTTCAATCCATGTTACCTTGAGCTTGAGGTGCTGCAAGACCGCTCCGTGAGTCAATGCTTCCTTCAGTGACTTATAACTATCTTCATACTCGACATACTTGCCAACGATGGCGATGTGGACTTCATCCCTGGGGCTGTAACAGCGGTCAACCAGATCCTTCCACTTGGTCAGGTTGGCTTCCGGCGCGTCCTTGCGCAGGTATTTGAGAATGAGCGTGTCCACGCCCTCCTGGGCAAAGCACAGCGGCACCTCGTAGATGGAGGGCACGGTTGTGTCTCCAATCACGGCCTGTTCCTCGACGTTGCAGAAGGCGGCAATCTTTTGCTTGATCTCCCGGCTCAGGGTGCGGTCTGAGCGGCAGAGCAGAATATCGGCTTGAATGCCGATTCCGAGCAGTTCCTTGACGGAGTGCTGGGTCGGCTTGGTCTTCAGCTCTTGGGCGGCGGCAATCCACGGCACCAGCGTCAGGTGGACAAAAACCGTATTTTCGCGGCCCAGTTCCTGGCGCATCTGGCGGATGGCCTCCAGAAAGGGCAGGGACTCGATGTCGCCCACCGTGCCGCCGATTTCGACGATGGTCACGTCAGCGCCATTGGCTGAAACTTTGCGCATGGCGTTTTTAATTTCATTCGTCACATGCGGAATGACCTGGACGGTCTTGCCCAGGTAGTCGCCACGGCGCTCTTTGAGGATGATCTGCTCGTAGATGCGGCCAGTAGTGAGGTTGTTCTCGCGGGAGAGCGGCGCATGGGTAAATCGCTCGTAGTGGCCCAGGTCGAGGTCGGTCTCGGCGCCGTCGTCGGTGACAAAGACCTCGCCGTGCTGAAAGGGCGACATGGTGCCTGGATCGACGTTGAGATAAGGATCGAACTTCATCAGATTCACGCGCAGGCCGCGGCTTTCGAGCAGGCAGCCGATGGAGGCCGCCGCCAGACCCTTACCTAAACTGGACACAACTCCGCCCGTCACAAAGACATACTTTGCCGACATTAATGCAACCTCTTGACTGGACTGTTTGGATTGGACGTCCCTGATGGGCACAATCAAGTATGACAGATGTGGGGACGCGAAGGAAACAGAAAAAGCGGACGCTCTAGCATTGTGGTTGGAGAATCCGTCATTAATCTATCTAGATTCAATAATTTAATGCGATGATCGCAGGAACGGTAAAAGCCGCCGAAGCTGCGAACCGGGGTTGCCCTTGCCTGATTGAGGCCCGCATCCTACGATGCTGGATGGAAGGAAGCAAACCATGACGGCAACGGCTAAGCTGCAACGCAAACTGGGCCTGACCGGCCCCGAAGTTTTTCCCATCGCCTTGGGTTGCATGGGCATGAGCGGGATGTACGGTCCGGCGGACGACTCTGAGAGCATTGCCACCATCCACGCAGCACTCGATGCGGGTGTCAACCTGCTGGATACAGGCGATTTCTACGGCATGGGCCACAATGAAATGCTGCTCGGCGTGGCGTTGCGCTTTCGGCGCGAAGAGGTGGTGCTTTCGGTGAAGTTCGGCGCGCAGCGAGCACCGAACGGCGCCTGGCTGGGTTTTGATGCCCGGCCCGCGGCAGTGAAGACCGCTCTAGCCTACTCGCTTAAGCGGCTGGGCGTGGACTATATCGACATCTACCGGCCGTCGCGCCTTGACCCCACGGTGCCCATCGAAGAGACCGTCGGGGCCATTGCGGAGATGGTCAAGGCCGGCTATGTGCGCTGGATCGGCCTCTCTGAAGTGGGCCCGGAGACGATTCGGCGCGCGGCGGCGGTGCATCCCATCGTTGACGTGCAAATTGAATACTCCCTGGTCAGCCGCACTCCGGAGGCCAGGATATTTCCCGTACTCGAGGAGTTGGGTATCGGCGCCACGACCTATGGCGCACTGTCGAGGGGGCTGCTTTCGGGTTCGCAGCCGGCCGCTGCGGGTGACTTCCGTGCTCACCTGCCGCGCTTCACCGGCGACAACCTGGGGCGTAACCGGCAACTGGTGGATAAACTCAAGGAAATCGCCCACGGCAAAGGGATAACGCCCGTGCAGTTGGCCGTAGCCTGGGTGCGGGCCAAGGGCGGCTTCATCGTTCCTGTGGTGGGCGCGCGCACGCGAGCGCAACTGGCTGAGAGCCTGGGCGCGCTTTCGGTCGAGTTCTCTGCCGATGAGCTTGCGGCTATCGAGGCGTCAGTTCCAGCCGAGGCCGTGGCGGGAACTCGCTACGATGCGGCTCAGATGCGGGTGCTGGATAGCGAGAAGTAGGGAGCAGCAGTGCAAGATACGATACTCGTCACGGGCGGGGCTGGATTTATCGGCTCGAACTTCATTCTGGACTGGATAAAAAGAACTCCCTCATCCGTGGTCAACCTCGACCTGTTGACGTATGCGGGAAATCCCGCCAACCTATCCTCGCTCCAGGGGAATCGGCGCTATCTGCTCGTCCCCGGCGACATTTGTGACGCGCAGCGCGTGGCCTCGCTGCTGCGGGTGTATCAGCCCAGAGCTATTGTTCACTTCGCTGCGGAAAGCCACGTGGACCGCTCCATCGCTTCTCCCGCGCCATTCATTCGTGCCAACGTGCAGGGAAGCTTCGTCCTGCTTGAGCAGGCCCGATTCTATTGGTCGGAACTCGACGATGCGGAAAAACTGGCGTTCCGATTTCTGCACGTCTCTACTGACGAGGTTTACGGCTCGCTTGCGGCCGATGATCCGCCCTTCGATGAAACCGCGACCTACGCGCCCAACAGCCCCTATGCGGCGTCAAAGGCTGGCGCAGATCATCTGGCGCGGGCCTATCATCGCACCTTTGGGCTGCCCGTCGTCACCACGAACTGCTCCAATAACTATGGTCCCTTTCAGTTTCCAGAAAAGCTGATTCCCCTCATGATTCTCAACGCGCTGGAGGGCAAGCCGCTGCCCGTCTATGGTGACGGCGGCAACGTGCGCGACTGGCTCTATGTGGAGGATCACTGCGCGGCCCTTCGCGCTGTGCTGGAGAAAGGCCGTGTCGGCGAAACCTATCACATCGGCGGAAACAGCGAGCGCAGGAATCTCGATGTGGTCACTGCAATCTGCGAAATCCTGGACGAGATGCGTCCCAACGCCAGCATCGGCTCGCGCAGGAATCTTGTCACTTTCGTCCAGGATCGTCCGGGTCACGACCGGCGCTATGCCATGGACGCCTCGAAGATTACGCGTGAACTCGGCTGGCGCCCCGCCGAAGGCTTTGCAAGCGGACTGCGCAAGACGGTTCGCTGGTACCTCGACCATTCTGCGTGGGTTGAAAACGTGCGCAGTGGCGCATATCTCGAGTGGATCAGGCAGAACTATACGGAGCGCGACGTGAACTGAGCCCCGCCATGAGCGCTGAGCCTCGGCGCTCCACTCAGCACCCGCTCTTGACAGCCGAGCCTTGCCAATCGCCCATTGAGCGCCAACGGGACGCGCCAAATTCCGATTCCCCGTACAATCGATGAATAGGAGACTGATCGGATGAAGCGAGTCTATATGGACGCCAATGCTACGACCCCTCTGCTGCCGGAGGTGGTGGAGGCTATGCGCCCGTATTGGATGGAGCACTTCGGCAACGCCTCCTCGATTCACCTCGACGGCCAGCAGGCTCACACTGCCGTAGATTGTGGCCGCGCAACGATGGCCGAGTTCTTCAACTGCCATGAGGCTGAGGTAGTTTTCAACTCTGGCGGCACGGAGGGCGATAACACCGCCATCTTCGGCCTGCTGCACCCCGGCGACCACTTCATCACCACTTCGATCGAGCACTCCGCAATCCTGGAGGCAGCCAAGCGCATGGCGCAGCAGGGAGTGGAGACGACTTTCGTCGCGCCCCAGGCCAGCGGCCTCATCGATCCGATGGATATTCTGCGCGCCCTCAGGCCAGAGACGCGGCTGATCAGCGTAATGCTGGCCAATAACGAAACCGGCGTCTTGCAGCCGGTGGAAGCCATCGGCAAGATCGCCGCGGACTCAGGCGTCTTCTTTCACATCGACGCGGTGCAGGGCGCGGGCAAAGTCAAATTTGACGTGCGCCGCTTCGGATGCCACCTCTGCTCCATCAGCGCGCACAAGATGCACGGCCCCAAGGGCATCGGGGCAATGTTTGTGCGCCGCGGAACTCCCATTGAGTCGTTGCTGGTGGGCGGAAGCCACGAACGCCGCCGCCGCGCCGGAACTGAAAATGTGCCCGGCATCGTGGGCCTGGCCAAAGCGGCGGAATTGGCTATGCACTCGCTGGAAGATGGCGCCCCCGAAGGCGGAACTCTGGCCCGGCTGGCCGCCCTGCGCGACCGGCTGGAAATAGGGATTCTGCAGATCTCCGGCACCGGCGTAAACGGCACCTATCTTTCACAAATGCCGGGTGCCCCATCCTTGCCGCGTCTTTGTTTTTGCGGCAAGGGTGGGATACCTCAAACCTCAACCGGGCACGTTTATGACGACGCCTGCAAACCCGTTCCCCGCGTGGCCAACACGACCAACATCTGGTTCGACAATTTGGAGGGCGAAGCGCTGGTGATCGCCATGGACCTGAAGGGCGTGGCCGTCTCTGGCGGGTCGGCCTGCCACTCCGGAGCCACTGAGCCCAGCCATGTGCTGATGGCCATGGGGCTCGACAAGACCCGCGCCCGCGCCAGCCTGCGCTTCAGCCTGCTCAAGACCGTAACCGAGGCCGATGTGGACTACGCTTTGAAGGTGGTTTCCGAGGCCGTCGAGCATCTGCGCGCGACTTCGCCCGTAGCTGTCGGAACGCTGGGATAAGAACTGATGCAGGCTGTGAAGTCGTGTCCTGTTACAAAGCATCGAGTTGCTCGAAGGTTTACTAACTCCGCTAACAACGCTAACCGCGCTAACTCCGCTTTACCTGAGAGTCTCATGACCGAACGCACCACCATTGCCGTCGCCATGTCCGGAGGGGTTGACTCCTCGACGGTTGCGGCGTTGCTCGCTCACTCGGGCGAGGCGGTTGTGGGGCTGACGCTTCAACTCTGGGATCAGACGCGATTGGCCGGTAAGCAGGGCATCCCCGACGCTCCAAAAGCTGGCCGTTGTTGCTCGCTCGACGATGTCTACGACGCGCGCCGCGTGGCCGAGCACTTGGGCATCCCTTTCTATGTCGTCAACCAGCAGGAGCGCTTCGAGCAGGATGTTGTCCGTCCCTTTGTCGCCGAGTACCTGGCCGGGCGCACTCCTATCCCCTGCTCGCTCTGCAATAACCACCTGAAGTTCGACCAGCTTTTGAAGACAGCACAAAGCATCGGCGCCAGCCGCATCGCCACCGGCCATTATGCGGTGAACGAGTTTGATCCCGCGCGTGGCCGCTGGATTCTCAAGCGGGCCGCCGATCTGGCCAAGGACCAGACATACTTTCTCTTTGGCCTCACCCAGGAGCAGCTTGCCCACACGCTCTTCCCGCTGGGTCAGCTGACCAAGCCCGAGGTGCGCGAGATCGCCCGGCAGCACGGTCTGTCTCTGGCCGAAAAGCCCGACTCTCAGGAGATCTGCTTCATCCCCGGCGGCGACTACAAGCAGTTTTTGACGGCTTATCTCGAAGAGCAGGGTGAGCGGTTACCGGAGACGGATGGCGAACTTGTGGCTTCCAGCGGCGAGGTGTTGGGTCGGCACGAGGGCATCTTCAACTTCACCGTTGGCCAGCGCAAGGGGCTGGGCGTCAGCTCACCCTTGCCGCTTTATGTCTTGCGGATTGACCCGGCGAGCCATCAGGTCACCGTGGGCAGCGACGACGAGTTGGCGACTCGCACTCTGCGCGCCCGCGATCTGAACTGGATTTCGATTCCGGAGCTGACCGCAACCATGCGAGTGAAGATCAAGATTCGCCACCGTCACGAGCCAGCCTGGGCCACGCTGGAGCCAGGCGGCGCGGATGAGGTCGTTGCCACGTTCGATGAACCGCAGCGCGCCGTTACCCCCGGTCAATCTGCGGTCTTCTATGATGGCGACGAGGTGGTTGGCGGGGGATGGATTGTCTAGGGCCGTCGTACCGCCTCGGTGAAACAGCCCGAAGCGTGTGACCCATAAGTAATCGCTGTTGAGGTGAAGCGGTCTTCGCGCCCTGAGACGTTCTACCGGCGCTGTGCGGAGGATCCGCGCAGCGATTCGACGATCGCCTTGACCATCCTTAATATGCTCGAGACCTGTTGCACCGGCCGGCTGACGACATTGGTCACAAAGCTTCCGGCCCGGTCGACGGTGTCCAGAAGGCCAGAGATCATGTGATTCAGGCGATTGCTTTGGCCCTGCACGTCATCCATGATCTCCATGGCCGAGGATTGCATCTGCGCTACCTGTGAGCGCAGCCCGTGCGTAATCTCCGCCAGGTCACCGGCGGTCGCCTCAATCTTGGGCGAAACGCGGTTAAGAAACCCCTGTGCATTGGTGAGGAACTCCTGTGCGGTGGCAAGGGTTTCCCGCGAGCTGGCAAGAACGTCCCGCGTATCGTAGAGGACGGGCATCAGCGAGGAATGCAGATTCTCCACCTCTTCACGGATGAAGCTGGCCGTCTTGCGCAAGGTGATGAAGATGATCAGCAGCAGGATCGCCTGAAGTAACACAGCCAGCCCAATTACAACTACAAAGGCGAGCAGGATGGTTTGATTGTCCAGTATTTGCATTGTAATGGTCTCGCTCAATGGATCTGAGGGCTCGGGTTCTCTTCTCTTGTGCGCTCTTCAAACAAGGTTAGAGCGGTGCCTCCGGAGCCTGCGCTAGAGTCGCAACCTGTCATGCGCGCGGGACTTCGGGCGGATAATCGAACGTCACTGGACCCGATCGGAATCGGGCCCAGTGGAAAACGTCAGCTTAAATCTCCGCGGGTTCGCCGGAAACAGGAGGCGTCTTGTATGCCTGCTCTCCGGCTTCAACCGCCGCGTTTACCCGGCTGGTCTGATCGGTAACCAGGTTCTTGCCGCGCTCCACAAACTCTTCCCACTGCGCGCGTCCGCGATCTACGTACTCGCCCACATGCTCCTTGCCCTTGTCCACCAGGTCGGCTACCTGTTCGGCGGCTTGCCGTGTGCGCGCGCGCAGATACTCGGTTCCCTCCCGGGCGCCGGTAATCAGGTCTTCCCGAGTCTCGCGGCCAGCCTTGGGGGCGTAAAGAATCCCCACCAGTGCGCCGACACCCAATCCAGCCACAAACCACGCCAGACCATTGATCTTGTTTTCCTCTGCCATGATGAAAATTCTCCTTTCGCTCAGCTTCAAGATGGCCTGAGCGTATCAAATTTCCCGGTGCGCCGCAAATTGCTGACTGGTTGCGCTCTTCGTTGAACCATCAACTCGCGCTTCCAGCAGCAGTCAAACTCCGCGTCACGTATATCGCATTGGACGCACCTTCAGTATAAGAGTTGCAATGCGAATAGGGGGAACAAAGATAACTTTTTATTTTGCAAGGGAATAGCGGTCAAAATAGCTCATCCGGCTCGTTTGCCAGGCAGAGCAGTAAGCGTTGCCCTGGATTGCCCCTACGCCGGTGTCCGAATACAAATATTGGGTTGAATAGAGAAAAAATGGTGGAGGCGGCGGGAGTCGAACCCGAAATCAGTGTTGGAAACGCTCAACTTACTGATTCTGGGAACGCCAGCTTTTCATGGAATGCCATGATTTCCAAATCTTCCGTACAAATCACGTACAAAGATTCCCCAGAACTCCAAAACATCCAAACCTCTCCTGCGCTCGCCCAACACGCCGAAGTACTCTTCTATATTTATACATCGATCACGTGCAGGAAATATTTCTGCGACATAGAACTTCAGACAGAGATAGGGATTGCAATAGATTGATACTTCCGTGCCATGGACTGAGCAGAAACATGCGTTATGGACGGAACATTAGAATCGGACAGATGATCTGGCAGAAACGGCCGAATCGGTGCTGTTTCTGACAACTTCGCGACAAAGAAAAACGGCAGCGGTCTGATGGGCTGATCATGTTGGATCAGCCCATCAGACTCTCCTTTGGGCGGCGGATTTTAGGATACTAAATGAAGCTTTCAAGCCAAATTCGTACCTGAACCAAGTTTATGAATCATCATATACGTGCTTTCAAGATGCACGATTATGATGGTAGTTAAACTTGACTTCGGTTTGATAATAGTCGATTATGTGCGTTATGGAAGCACAAAAGCATTCGCTGCTAAACCGGCTGCTCCTTGCTCTGCCAGAGGGATTCTTGGCAGACAGTGCCTGGCTTCAGGCACAAGGCCTCTCGCGTTCGTCGATACGAGACTACGCGGATCGAGGTTGGCTCGAACGAATAGGCCCCAGGGTCTATCGACGCCCCA
>Ga0224535_1000090_pt1 | contig 30335 bp, 29 predicted proteins | sample 714E13034metaG_FD_179898 | JGI IMG/M metagenome (GOLD analysis project Ga0224535, IMG submission 179898) | Peat soil microbial communities from Stordalen Mire, Sweden - 717 E1 30-34 | ecosystem: Environmental > Terrestrial > Soil > Wetlands > Peat | place: Sweden: Norrbotten County, Stordalen... | reverse complement strand
TCCAGCGTGGAGTAGCGCGCGAAGATGTAAAGCACCTCCGCAAGGTTGACGACCGAAATGCGAAGCGATGCCTGTTTCTTGTCTGCTTGAATAAGCAGATCCTGAATTTTGGCCGCTCCCTCTTGATTGCGAAACAATCTTACCAGCGCGTTTGCATCCAGCACATAATCTTTCACCGCGCATCCTCTATCCGCGCATTCTCGCGCTCACGCTCTTTGCGCTTCTCCTCCATCCACCACGCCTCAACATCCTCCTCGACGTGGCTAAGACATCCCCGAAGAGCCAGGACTTCGGTTAACGCGGTTGACTCCATAGTCAATTTACCGTTGTGCTCACCAAATACCACTTTCGTCCGAGGTCGAAGGTTGTATTTGACCCTCAGCGCTGCTGGAATTACCACTTGTCCTTTGGAACTGACCGTAGCCATCTGTCCCATGACGTCTTACCTCCAGGTAAGACAAATTCTACGCCTAATGCAGTTCTGGATTCAAGCGGACAAGCCCAGCCAACACCCCTTTGTTCTACACTGGTGGGTTCCAGCCGGAGCCTTCCACTATGTCTTCCGCCGCCGTTCCCGCATCCTTTCAAAGCCTTCCTTCGCCCGCCCTGCGCCGCTTTGCATGGGGCGTACTGGCATACTTCATCGCCGTGATTCTGTGGGGCACGCTGGTGCGCGCCACCGGCGCGGGAGCCGGATGCGGCAACCACTGGCCGCTGTGCAACGGCACGGTGATCCAGCACTCGGCCAGCGTGAATACGCTCATCGAGTTCACCCATCGCATCACCAGCGGCCTTTCGTTCTTTGCTGTCGTGGGCCTCGCGGTATGGAGCTTCGCTGGCACAGTCCGCGGCCACATGGCGCGCGCCGCTTCCGTAGCTGCCGTGGTCTTCACGCTGATTGAGGCGATGCTGGGAGCCTTGCTGGTCAAGCTGGGATTGACGGCGCAGAGCCAGTCGCCGCTGCGGCCCGCCTACCTTGCGCTGCACTTGGCCAACACGCTGCTGCTGCTGGCCGCGCTTACCCTGACCGCGCACCTGCTCAGCCGGCGCAAAGGCTATCTGCGCGAAAACATCCGGCTCGTGGCGCCCTTCGGCGCAATGGCCGGCGTCCTGGTGGTGATGATGGTGGGCGTGACCGGCTCGCTGGCCGCGCTTGGCGATACGCTCTTCCCTGCCTCGTCGCTGGGCCTGGCGCTGGCCCAGGATTTTTCCTCGACCAGCGGCTGGCTGGTGCGCTGGCGCTGGATGCATCCGACCGTTGCCTTCGTGGCCAGCATCTTCCTCATCTGGCTACTGGTGCGCGCGGTGCGGCGCGCCGCGGAAGGAACCGGGCACTGGGACAATCGCGGCCTCTCCGCGCTGGTGCTGTTGCTGCTGGCCGCGGTTTATGTGCTGGGTTTGCTGGACGTGGCGCTATTAGCCCCGTTGTGGGTGCAGTTGGCGCACCTTCTGTGTGCTGACATGCTGTGGGTCGCGCTGGTGGTGCTCACGGCCCGGCTGACGCTGGAACCGATAGAAGCTGGGAACAGGGAATAGGGGACAGTACTTTGCATATGCGAATACAGTTTTTCCTTTCCTGCTGTGGTGATGGAAGGCAAGAAGCGAGGCAGGTCTAGGAACTTGTTGAAATAGTAACCGGGAGTAGGGAGTTACGCCCTCAGGGGCTAGAGCCCACATTGATTTTGCGGCATTTGCGGCACGACTGAAGTCGTGCCCTGACACAAAAACACTTTATTCAACAAGTTCTTAGGCGGTGAGCCGTTCGAGTTGGTCGGGCTGGGTGATGGTCAGACTGGAGCCCTTGATGGTGATCCACTGGTCGCGGCGGAACTGGTTGAGCAGGCGGGTGACGGTTTCGCGCGAGGTGCCGGCCATGTTGGCGATCTCTTCGTGGGTCAGGGCCATGGTGAAGCGAATTTCGTGCTTGCCGTTGCCCGAGGCGCGGCCCCAATCGAGCAAGAGACGGGCCAGCCGTCCCGCCGCCGAGCCGGAAAGAGCCAGCCGCTTGGCATCGTGAAAGACGGTCAGGTATTCGCCGGAGAGCGACTGCGCGGCATGCATACTAGCGATGCCGTGGCGACCGAGGAAGTCAACGAACTCCTGCTTGCGCACGGTTTTCACCTGACAGGGTTCGATGGCCTCGGCGCTGACCTCGTGAGGAACATTGGCCAATACAGCGCTCAGACCCATCACGTCGCCGGGACCAGCGATCTTGAGAATCATGGTCTTGCCATCGCGTGAGGTGGAAGAGACTTTTACCTGTCCGAAACAGATAATAAAGACATTGCGCGCCGGATCGCCCTCTGAAAACAGCTTGGCGCCGCGGGCATGGCTCATCATGATCCCGATCTGGTCGTAATCAGCGAGTGCCTCGGGCGTGAGATTACAGAACATCCGCAAATGGCGATGCTCGCAGTTAACGCAATCTTCCGGGGGGTGATGGGGATGAAATGTGGCCATGAATTCGCCGCTGTGCAATTTGAAGTATAGCGCACTTTAGCGGGGCGCAAGGAACGCAAGGCAGGGATTTTCCTTGAATCTTCGTGCGCGGTTCCATCAAGGCTCCGGCACGGAGATCTGTCAAAACGAAAACGCCACTCCCTGACCAGTCAGGCCGCGGAGCTTTCCCGCCGAGGCCTCGCGGAGCGGCTGAGACAGCAGGCAATATAGGCGCGGGAGACCTCGCGGGCCAGTTCCTCCAACAACCGCATCCGCAGGGGCGGAAAGCCTTGAAACGCCTGGTTGAGCGCCTCGATGGGCAGCAACAGGACCGCGCTGGCGGTTTGTGCGGCAAGGGTGCAGGTATGATGGCCGTCCCCAAGGGCGGCAGCCAATTCCACAAGATCGCCGGCGCGGGCCGGCGAGAGCGTCAGCCGCGTCTCAAGCCGCTCGGCACGGCGCTGAAACTGGCCCGAAGCCACTAGATAGAGCCCCCGGCAGATCTCAGACTGGCGAAAGACGACCTCGCCTGCATCAAAACTGATGCACTGGGCCGAGCGGTTCAGCAGAAGCCCGATGGCTGGAGGGCACTCCAGCAACTCTGCCACGGGATGCGCTCTGACAGCTTCCATTCGCCTGGATCTTGCCTCACGTTGCATGGTTCCATCTCCCTCTGTCTCCACCCGAAGGCCGACGGTGCGGCGGGTCGAGGCTGCAACCCTCCTGCCGGTCGCCTGCGAGCGAACGCGTTTGGTGATGCGAGTTTGCGGCGAGCCGAGTTCCATAGAGGCAAATCGCTCCAAATGCAACCAATCCGGAAAACCGGAATATCAGGAGCGGGCGGTTGGATTTCCCTTGCCGTCTGCTCATTTCACGTGAAAAAACGAAGCCGCGCCTCTTGCGGCAGCCTTCGTTATCGGGTCTCTGCGAATGCACAAGCCTCTGGCATGTGTGCGATGGGCGCCGCATCCGGCGGCACGCACAGAACCGGCACATGGGAACAAGCCAACAAGACAAAGGCAGTGCCACGCGGTCCCGGCGTATCGCTGGCGCGTTTGACCCCGACCACCAGGATGCTGGGATGGTATTGCGCTATCGCCTCGAAGGTTGCGTCCGCCGAATTACCGTCTTTGACCATGTAACGTACCGGGAACTGCCCGCTGGGCTGGATGCCAAGCTCCTCCAACGTGGCGCCACAGGGGTTGAGAAAAGCCGCGACCTCAGCCGCCGTGCGCGTATGAAGCACTAGCAAGGAGCGCTGAAAGGTCTCCGCAAGCGAATAAGCCGAGGCCGCAGCAGCGGCAACAGACTCATTACGTTCCATGACCAGCAGCACCGGCCCACCTACGGTGGGGCGAAAATCGCCGGCATTCCGATCCGCGGCCACCGCCAGCACTGGACACGGCGCCAGCCGGACCAGCCGCTCGGCGATGGCGCCCACAATCACCGGACCAGCTCCCTCCATGCCTTTGGCGCCGATCACGATCAGCCCAGCCTCGTATTGCCGGACTACATCCAGAAGCATCTGCGCCACCGCGCCCTGGCGAACCTCCAAATGGCTTTGGATGCCCTTCTGAAGCAGGTCGCCGGACAGCTTGTCCAAGACCGCGCGCGCTTCTTCGGTCGACCGTGCCAAGACCTGGCCAGGATCCGTATCGGCCTCGGCAGATTCCAAGGGATCGATGCCGTGGGCCAGCACAATTTGCGCGCCATAAGCCACGGCGAGCTTGCAGGCAACATCCAGAGCTGTTTCCGACCGACCGCTCAGGTCAGTGGCCACGACGATGGTCTTCAAACCCCCTGCAAAGCTCACGGATGCCCCTCCGGCCCAAACGGCTCCTGGTTTCATGCCTATTGGATACAGAGTCTGCGCCTTAGCCAGAGGCCAAGGCAGTGACCTCATTCACCCCGCTCTGTGACTTCGATCACAAGACACGCCTTGAGAAATGTTCTGAACCTACTCGCTGTTGCCGCCAAGCGGCGCATAAAGTCAAAATCTGTTGTACACAGAGGAGGCAAATGCAATAGCCTTTTCACGTCATGAGAAATGTAAAAAAATCCGCCCTTCAATCGTTTTTCTCGTGGGGAATCGTGTGCTTGCTCGCGATGCTCCCTGGTTGCGCCCTGACCGCCTCCGCACAGGCGCCCGCGCCGGACTCGCCACAGATTGAGGCCAGGGCTCGCGCTCTGGTGGCCAAGCTGACACTCGAACAGAAGATCGAGTTGCTGGGCGGCGTCGATAATATGTTCACCCATGCAGCGCCCGCAATCGACCTGCCGCGCTTCAAGATGTCCGACGGCCCGATAGGCGTGCGCACCTGGGGACCGACCACCGCCTATGTGGGCGGCGCGGCGCTGGCCGCCACTTGGGATCCGGCGCTGGCGCGCAGAACCGGCGAGGGTCTGGGAAGGGATGCCCGCGCCCGCGGCGTCCATTTTCTGCTGGGCCCCGGCGTCAACATTGCGCGCTCACCGCTGAACGGCCGCAACTTCGAGTACTTCAGCGAAGATCCCTTCCTGGCCGCAAGCATGACGGTCCCCTATATTGAAGGCGTCCAGTCCCAAGGCGTGATCGCCACGGTCAAGCACTTTGCCCTGAATGACCAAGAGTACAACCGGCACAACGTGAGCGTGGACGTGGACGAGCGGACGATGCGCGAGATTTATCTGCCAGCTTTCGAGGCCGCCGTCACCCAAGCCCACGTGGATTCGGTGATGAACTCCTACAACCTGGTCAACGGCGTCCACGCCACTCAGAACGAATTTCTGAATCTGAAGGTGCTCAAGGGCGATTGGGGGTTCCAGGGTATTCTCATGTCGGACTGGGACGCCACTTACGATACGGTGGGCGCTGCCAATAACGGCCTGGACCTGGAGATGCCCAGTCCGCGCTTCATGAATGCCAAGATGCTCATGGCCGCGATCAAAGAGGGCTCGGTGAAAGAATCCACCCTCGACGACAAGGTGCAGAGGCTGTTGAGGACCGAGCTCCGCTACGGCTTCCTTGATCGCCCACAATTTGATCCGGTCGACTCGACCTACTCGGTGGCGGATCGCGCAGTGACGCTGGAAGCAGCGCGCGAGAGCCTGACCTTGCTCAAGAACGACGGCCACTTGCTGCCACTGGACTCGGCCAAAGTCAAAACCATTGCGGTAATCGGCCCCAACGCCTGGCCGGCGGTGACCGGCGGGGGCGGCTCGGCGGAAACTCAGGCCTTCGAGCCAGTCAGCATCCTCACCGGCATTGCCAACGTGGCTGGCCCCAATGTTCACGTGCTTTACTCCCGCGGATTACCCACTATGAGCGATGTCTTCACGGGAACCGCGTGGAAGGGCGGCGTCCAGGCGGCCACTTACCCCAGCAAGGACTTTACCGGCACGCCTGAAGTTGTATCTTTGCCGAATATCGCCGACTGGACCGAGAGACTGTGGCACCCTGAAGCCAAGGCGCAACGCAGCATCCGCTACACCGCCAACTACACGCCTTCCAAGAGCGGCAAATATCTGGTTCTAGCATTTTCTCAGCCCTGGGGCGGCGACAAATACAGGGTGATGATCGATGGCAAGCAGGTGTTGGATTATACCGATGTCGATGGCCAGGTTCCGCAGTCAGCCACGCTCGACCTGAATGCTGGCCAGACCGTGCAAGTCGTGGCTGAGTATCTACCCAGCTACCAGGGCGTCCGCTTCGGCCTTGGGATCGCTTATGAGCAGGATCTTATCGCACCCGAGGTAAAGTCCTTCGCAGCCGCCGCGGATGTGGTCGTTGTGGCCGCCGGCTTTACCCCCGAAAGCGAGCGCGAGGGCAGTGACCGCACCTTCGAGCTGCCGTGGGGCCAGGATGCGCTGATCGAGGCCGTTGTGGCAGCCAATCCGCGCACCATCGTCACGCTCACCGGCGGCGGCGGCATGGATACCCGGCGCTGGCTGGATAAGGTTCCGGCGCTGCTCCACACCTACTACCCCGGCCAGGAGGGCGGCACGGCCGTCGGCGAGGTTCTCTTCGGCAAGCACAATCCCGAGGGCAAGCTGCCGGTCAGCTTCGACCGCAGTTGGGAGGAGAATCCATCTTTCGCTTACTACTATCCCATCAAAGGCGCGGAGACTACGCTGCACGTGGTTGAAGGCGACAAGCCGCCAATCGATTATGTCATTCCCCACGTGAAGTATGGAGACAAACTGATGGTGGGCTACCGCTACTGGACCAGCACCGGGAAGCACCCGCTCTTCCCCTTCGGCTTCGGACTGAGCTACAGCACCTTCAGCTTCTCGAAGCTCGAAGTGCCCGCCACGGCTGCCTCCGGTTCGACCGTCCCGGTCAGCTTCAACGTGACCAACACCAGCCGCGTGGCCGGCGCAGAGGTGGCCCAGCTCTACGTCTCCGACCCCTCCGCCAAGGTCAACCGTCCGGAGCGCGAACTCAAGGGCTTCGAGAAAGTCCGCCTGGCACCCGGCGCGACAAAGCACGTAACTCTCAAACTGGATGCCCGCGCCTTCAGTTACTGGGATGAGGCCGCGCATAAGTGGACCATCGATCCGGGGAAATTTGTCATCCGCGTGGGCAACTCCAGCGAAAACACCCCGCTCCAGGCTGACCTCACACTGAAGTAGGTCTCTGACTGGATGGTTTCGTACCATCGAATTCATGGGCAAGACTGGAACGGGCGCCATTTCCGGAGGAGATGGCGCCCGTTCGAGCTTGCGGATTGGATTGAAAGCTAGGCCTTGGCCAGCGGATGGTTGAAATAGTGGAGCAGCACAGCCACGGCGCAACTGGTGAGCCGGGTTTCAGCGGAATCCGCGCGGCTGGTTAGGATGGCGGGAACGCGCGCGCCGAGCACGATGCCGGCCAACTGCGCTCCGCCAAGGTACTCAAGCTGCTTGGCGAGCATATTGCCGCTTTCGAGATCGGGAACCACCAGGATGTCGGCCTGGCCGGTAACCGGCGAGACGAGACCCTTGATTTTTGCCGCCTTGACGCTGACCGCGGTGTCGAAGGCCAGCGGACCATCGAGGATGCCGCCGGTGATCTGGCCACGATCGGCCATCTTGCACAGGGCAGCGGCGTCCAGCGTGGACTTGATCTTGGGGTTCACTGTCTCGACAGCCGAAAGCAGGGCAACCTTGGGCTCGGGAATGCCCAGCGCGTGCGCCAGATCAATGGCATTCTGCACGATATGGACCTTGTCCTCAAGCTCGGGCTCGATGTTGATGGCAGCGTCGGTGATCAGCAGGGTACGCGCATAGGCCGGCGTGTCCATGATGAAAACATGGCTGATGCGTTTATTGGTGCGCAGCCCTGTCTCGGCCTTCATGGCCACCTTCATCAGCTCGTCGGTGTGCAGGCTGCCCTTCATCATGGCCTGCGCATTACCATTGCGGCACATGGCCACGCCCAGCTCGGCGGCTTTGCGCTCGGTCTCGGCATGAACGATGGGATAGGGGGAAATGTCGATGCCGATTTTAGCGGCCAGAGCCTTCATGCCAGCCTCGTCGCCGATCAACGTAGGCAGGATAAGCCCCTCGACGGCAGCTTCCACAGTGCCTTTGAGCGCCACATCCGAGAGCGGCCAGACAACCGCAGTGGTGATGGCCGGCAGCTTCTTGCAGCGAGCGAGAAACTTGTGAAAGACGTGGTAGTCGGCGGGGTGGCCAACCAACGGGTCAACAGTAACGGATTCAGCCAGAGGTGCAAGATCGCTCATCGGTATTCTCTCCCGGCCCGCGCAGCAAATGACTGGCAGACCTCTAAAGCAATTCTCGCTCCGTAGCCTGCCTGTGCCTGTGCCAAGGGTCACAGTTCGGCGCGGTGTCTTACATAGTGAAACGTTTTGTTCCCCTGTTCTGCTCGTGATGGCCCGATTTTCCCGGCTATCTCTCGACTGCCCCATGCTGCTACGCTTCCATATTTGGAAAGATAATTTATGCAAGGGAGTGGATGGCTATGTGGTTTCTAGGAATGGATGTGGGCACGGGCGGCACGCGGGCCGTGGTGGTGGACGCGGCAGGAAAAGTGATTGCCGGCTCGTCAAGCGAACACGCGGCCTTCCGCACGCCTCACCCAGGCTGGGCGGAACAGGACCCGGAAGACTGGTGGCGGGCCGCGCAGGAGGCAATTCGCGGCGCCCTGGCCTCAGCGCCCCAGCCACATCAGCCCATTGCGGCGATTGGCCTGACCGGCCAGATGCACGGCGCGGTGCTTTTGGACGAGAATGGCGCGGTGCTGCGCCCCTCTCTGATCTGGTGCGACACCCGCACGCAGCCGCAATGTGACTGGCTCACGGAGCGCATCGGTTATGAAAAATTAATTGAGCTGACCTGCAACCCGGCGCTGCCCAATTTCACGCTCACCAAGGTGCTCTGGGTCAAGCAGCATGAGCCGGAGATTTTTGCCAAAACCCGCCACATCCTCTGCCCCAAGGACTACGTCCGCTACCGGCTGACCGGCGAGTTTGCCATCGACGTGCAGGAGGCCTCAGGAACGCTGCTTCTCGATGTGAGCCATCGCCGCTGGTCGCGCGAAGTGGCCGAGGCCGCGGGAATTCCCCAGAGCTGGCTGCCCAAAGTGTATGAATCGCCTGAGGTCTGCGCACGCATCAGCGAGGCCGCCGCGGGGCTGACCGGTCTGGCCGCGGGCACGCCGGTGGTGGCCGGAGCCGGCGATCAGGGCGCGGGTGCGGTGGGCATGGGCATCCTGCAACCGGGGTCGGTCTCGGCGACGATTGGGACTTCCGGCGTGGTATTTGCCGCCACGGCCACCCCCATCAAGGATTCCAAGGGACGCCTGCACACTTTCTGCCATGCGGTTCCAGGCGTCTGGCACGTGATGGGCGTAACGCAGTCGGCAGGGCTGAGCCTCAACTGGCTGCGGAAGACCTTTTTCCCCAGCCACAATTACGACGAGTTGACCGCAGCGGCCGCCAAGATACCGGCAGGCAGCGATGGCCTGGAGTGGGCGCCGTATCTGCTGGGCGAACGAACGCCGCATCTGGACCCCGAGGTTCGCGCCGCCTTCACTGGGGTTTCAACCGCTCATACAGCCGCCCATTTTGTCCGCGCCGTGCTGGAGGGCGTGGCCTACTCGTTGAAAGACAGCTTCACGCTTTTTGCCGAGTTGGGAATTCCGGTCAGCACCATTCGCCTGGGCGGCGGCGGCGCGCGCGGTCCGCTGTGGCGCAAGATACAGGCCGGCATCTACGGCCAGGCCGTCGAGGTACTTGCCGCCGAGGAGGGCGGAGCCTTCGGCGCCGCACTGCTGGCCGGCGTGGGCGCGGGCCACTGGGCCAATTTGGACCAAGCCTGCGGCCAAGCCATTGAAGTCGCCCAACGCATCGAGCCGGAGGCCGCCGATCTGGCCGCCTACAAGACCGGCTATGCAAAGTGGCGCAAGCTCTACCCGGCGCTGAAAAATTTGCGTTAAGAAACTGTGGCATGGCGCGGGATTCGGCATCTTTCGGGAGCCTGTTTCCACTTTTTCAGGAGGAACGGTTCCCTGCGCCTTTACCGGTTCTGTTTCATTGCAGAAGCGATAGTGCGTTAGTCTTGTAAGCAGTTACAGATCATCGAGGTTGTGCCGATGCGCCGTTGTCTTGCAGAAATTTCCTTGCTTTTGTTGTGCGCCGGAGCCGGCGCATTTGCCCAAACCGCTCCGGCAGCCGCGAATCCCTGTGCCGAGCTGCGCCTGGTGCCAGCACCACGGGAATGCACAGCCGTTCAGACGATTCCGATCGGAGATATTGGATTCTTCGTCGCCGCGGAAAAGAATGCGGAGGATCAGTTTGCGGTGGAGGACCTGATCGAGGATCGCCAGGGGAAGAGAACGGTGCGCGATGATGTTCCCTTCATCCGGCTGGAGCGCGCAGAGACCGCAGAGGCCCAGGCGCTGTTGGCGCAACACCACCTGACATTCGATCCGGCGATGCATGACGAGGGCTACATTATCGTGCCGGACGGGCAGCGCGGCCTGGCCGTGATCGCGGAGAGCTCCGCCGGCATCTTCTACGGCGCGCAGACGGTGAAGCAGTTGATTCGCGGCAGCGGCGAGAACACGGTGTTGCTGGTTCCCACGCTGCGCGACTGGCCGGCGATGGCCCATCGCGGGCTTTCAGACGACTGGTCACGCGGCCCGCTGCCAAATATGGAGTTTTTGAAGCGCGAGATCCGGACACTGGCAGCCTACAAGATCAACATTTTTTCGCCTTACTTCGAGCACACCTTCGCCTACGAATCCTCGCCGGTGGCGGCCTTTCCCGGTGGCGCGATGACTCCCGACGAGGCCCGTGAGCTGGTGACCTACGCCGCTCAATACCACATCACCGTCATCCCCGAGCAGGAGTCCTTTGGCCACCTGCACAATGTACTCAAGTTCGAGCAATACTCCTCGCTGGGCGAGACGGCGCACGGCTCGGTACTGGCGCCTGGCGATACGGCCACGCTGCCGCTGATCGCCAGTTGGTTCGGGGAGTTGGCCAAGGTCTTTCCCTCGCCCTACGCGCATATCGGCGCCGATGAGACCTTTGAACTGGGTCTGGGAAAGACGCGCGAACAGGTGCAGCAGAAGGGGCTGGGCGCGGTCTACATCGACTTTCTCAAGCAGATCCACGCGACGCTGGAGCCCAACCACAAGCGGCTGATTTTCTGGGGCGACATCGCGGTCAACTCGCCGGAGTTGGTGGGCGAGTTGCCCAAGGATATGATCGCCGTGCCCTGGGATTACAACGCTCGGCCGGACTTCAAGCCGATCATCGAGCCGTTTACTAAGGTGGGCCTGGAGACCTGGGTGGCGCCTGGCGTGAACAACTGGAACCGCCTCTACCCCAACAATACCGAAGCACTGGGCAACATTCGCGCCTTTGTGCGCGACGGCCAGGCGCTGGGCGCCACGGGCGTGCTCAACACCGTGTGGAACGACGACGGCGAGGGCATCTTCGACCAGAACTGGTTTGGCGTGCTGTTTGGCGCGGCAGCCGGCTGGCAGGCGGGCGAAAGCTCTGAAGCCGCGTTTACAAATTCGTTTGGCCTGGCGTTTCACCGGGATCCGACGGGCAAGATCGATCAGGCTCAGCGCGAGCTGATGGCCGCCCACGCAGCGTTCAAGCAGGCAGGCCTGCGCGACGCCGAAGACGTCTACTTCTGGGTTGATCCCTTCTCGCAGGAGGGCCAGCGCATCGGGGCCAAGCTGCGGCCCGTCGAGAGCCAATTGCGCCTGCACGCGGAGCGCGCCATCACACTGACAGCCGAGGCCAAGGCCGCGGCCAGACGCGAAAACCGCACTCTCGATAACCTGGAGGCGCTGGATGCACTGGAATTGGGCGCTCGCCGCATCGATTTTGTGGGTCTCAAATTTCAATCGGCTGACGAATCCATTGCTCTGTACAACCAGGCACAAACGCTGGCCGCCGACAAGAGCCACTGGAGCGAGGTCGATGAAAAGCTGTGGACCATCGGCTCGAACAACGGGCGTCTGGAAGACATTCGCGATGGCTATACGCTGCTGGGCGGGCTCTACCGGCAGGCCTGGCTGCGCGACAACCGGCCTTACTGGCTAGAGAACAACCAGGCCCGCTACGACCGCGCCGCGCAACTGTGGATCGGCCGCGGCGACCACTGGGACGTGATCATCGAGCAATGGTGGAACACGCGCACGCTGGCGACGCCAGCCGAGGCCGGGCTTCCCGAGCAGGTAGAAAAGTAGGGGAACCGGGAGCAGGGAACGGGAGTTCCCTGCCATGGCTCACTCGACCGACAAACTCAGCTGGTGGCGCACATCAGAGCCGCGAATCCAGAAGATGACGTCGGCGGCAATGTTCGAGGCGTGGTCGGCAATCCGTTCCAGGCTCTTCGCAACCAGGAGGCCGCTGATCGCCTGCGGGGTAAAGCTGGGCTTCTCCTGAATGAGCCGGAGCAGGTCTGCCTGGGCACGGCGATTCATGCGGTCGATCTCGTTGTCCATCCCATGCACGGAGTCGGCCAGCGCCGCATCACCCTCCATCACCGATTGCAGCGCGGTGCGGATCATGCGCCCGGTAAATTCGCCCATCGCCGCAAAATCCACTGGCAGATCGATCTTCTCGTGCTTGAGAATCTCCTTGGTGCGGCGCGCAATGCCCATCGACTGGTCGCCGATCCGTTCCAGGTCACGGTTGATCTTGATGACCGCGACAATGAAGCGCAGATCGATGGCCATGGGCTGCTCCTTGGCCAGGAGTTCATAGGCCATCTCGTCCAGATCGCGCTGGGCGGTGTCGATAGCTCTCTCATTCTGCTTGACGTACTTGCAGAGGCCCTTGTCGCGCTGCAGGAAGGCGTCCACCGCGGACTCGACCGCTTGCTGCGACAGGGCAGCCATGGCCAGCAACTGGTCCTTGAGTTCAGCCAATTCCAACTGAAAATGAATGCGCGGCACGAGAGTTCTCCTCTACAGATTGTGCATCATGAATGTTAACAGCAGACGAATTTCAGGTCACGGAGAAGAACTATCACATCTGGCGTGACAATGTTCTACGCTACCAGCATGGATGCCAAACGCATTTCTCGAGCTCAGATGCTCAGCTTGAACCCGGCCGAGTGCCAGCCCAGGCAGATATACAAGTTGATGACCGGCATGATCGTGCCGCGGCCGGTGGCACTGGTTTCGACAATAAGCCGGGAGGGCGTGGCCAACCTGGCGCCTTTCAGCTTCTTCTCCGGGGTGGGCTCCGTGCCGCCCACGGTGATGTTCTGCCCCGCGCTGCGCCCCGCCGATTCGGCAGAGGCGGGCCAGAAGAAAGACACGCTGCGCAACGTAGAGGAAACGGGCGAGTTCGTGATCAATGTAGTCAGCGAAGCCATGGCCGCGGCGGCCAACGCCTCTTCAGCCGATGTGCCGCCGGAGGTGGACGAATTTCCTCTCTCCGGGCTGACACCGATTCCCAGCGAGGCTGTCCGCCCGCCGCGCGTGGCCCAGTCGCCCGCCCAGATGGAGTGCAAACTCCTTCAGGTCATCTACACCGGCCACGAGCCCGGCAGCGGCGTCATCGTACTGGGCGAAGTGGTCCGCTTTCACGTGCGCGAGGATCTGGTGGATAATTTTCGCATCGATCCGGCTGGCCTGGACGCCGTGGGCCGCATGGCCGGCAATACCTGGGTCCGCACCCGCGACCGGGTTGAAATCGTCCGGCCCGGATAGGGATCAGGGATTAGGGATCAGGGGTTAGTTCGTGCGAACCGGGGAGGAATGGCTCATGAGCGCTTCAGCTAAAAAGAACTGCGAAAAGGTAAGCGGAGGGTTGCGGCAGGCAGCATGGGGCGTGGTGGCAGGGCTTCTGCTTACGCTTGCGGCGCTGCCGGGTTGCCATGGTTCCATTGTGAAGGAGAAGACGATGAAGATCACCAGTACCAGTTTTCAGGGCAGCCAGATCCCAGCGAAGTTCACCTGCAACGGAGCGGGAATTTCTCCGCAACTGGCATGGACCGCGCCCCCGGCGGGAACGCAAAGCCTGGCGCTGATTGTCACCGACCCGGACGCGCCACGCGGGACATTCGTGCATTGGGTGCTGTATGACCTGCCTGCCGGAACGCAGTCGCTTCCCGAGGGACTGCCGACGCAGGGCCAGCTTGCCGACGGCTCCCGCCAGGGCCGCAACGACTTTGGCGAGATCGGCTATGGAGGCCCCTGCCCTCCGGGCCATTCGCCGCACCACTATGTCTTCACGCTGTATGCACTGGACGGAAAGTTGAATCTGCCGGTGGGCGCAACGCGAGCGCAGGTCGAGAGCGCAATGCAGGGACACACGCTGGCGCGCGGCGAACTGATCGGGCTCTATCAGCGGTAGGCTGCATGGCTCCCAGAGCATGGTCCGCACCGAACTTCGCTTTCGCGCAAATATATTTCCGCAACGAACATTTCGCCTGAAGCATCCTACAAATACAGAAATATTCCGCGCGGGATTTACCCCCGTTTCCCCTTCTCCCGCGCACACCCGGCGAGCGCTTCCCCCTTGCACCCTGCCGGCGACCCCGAAGACGGCCCAACGGCCCGCACTGAAAGGAAAGCTCTTATGATGAAACGTTTGGCAATTGCAACTGGCATTCTGGCGCTGGCGGCTCCCCTGGCCCTGGCGCAAACCTCTGCCTGGGCCACCGATCCAGCCCATAGCGAAGTCGATTTCAGCATCCGCCACGGCGGCGTCTCCAACGTGCACGGCCGCATTGGCAAGGTGACAGGCACTCTGGTTTACAACGAGGCTGATATCACCAAGTCCACCGTAACCGTAACCATCGACACCAGCACCGTGGACACCGGCGAGCCGGCCCGCGACGCGCACCTCAAAACCGATGCATTCTTCGACGTAGCCAAGTTTCCCACCGCGGCCTTTACCAGTTCCGGCATAGCGAAGAACGGCAACAAGCTGACAGTGAACGGCAACCTGACCCTGCACGGCGTCACCAAGCCAGTGGTGCTCGATGTGGAAGGCCCCAGTACGCCGGTGGAAGGCGCGATGGACCATAAACCGCACTCTGGTTTCTCAGCCACCACCACCATCAGCCGCACGGCCTTCGGGATTGGAAACAGCTTCCCTTCAGCGCTGGTGGGCGACGAAGTCAAACTGACCATCGAAGTGGAAATCGTCAAGCAGTAAACGCGACCGGCCGCTGGCTGCGATAATTGCAGCGATGCGCATGAAGACCAGAATGGCGTCGTTGGCAAGCGGCTTGGCCTGCGCTCTGATGATCGGGTCTCCGGTCGCGGCCCAGCGACCGGAGCGGCCCACGGTGGCCATCTCCGGCTATGTGATTGATGCCGAGATCGACACGGCCACGCACCATCTGACAGCCAAAGCGGTGGTCAGCTTCACCGTGCCTGAAAGCGCCGGACCCAAAACCACTGAAACGGTCAGCTTCGGCTTTCATCCGGCGCTGAAGGTGTCCAAAATCTCCGACGAGGGCGGCACGGCGCTCACCGGTGAGCGATCGGCGGACGGAACAATCCGCGTCACCCCGGCCACGCCCTTCATCCGGGGAAAGGCACTCCGCTGGAGCTTCGAGTACGAGGGGACGATCACTGGCAACAACGACGGCCCGGTGGAAGGCGTGAAACTGGCCGCCATCCAGGAGCCGATTACCTACCTGCTCTACCCGGCTCGCTGGTTCCCCGTTTCTGGCTATCTCACCGACCGTTTCACGGCGGAGATGCACATCCGCGTACCGAAGGGGATGCTGGTCTTCGCCAGTGGCAGCCAAGGCGAGGCCAAACCTGCCACGCTGGCCAACGGCAAGCCCGGCGAGCAGTATGACTTCAACTGGACGAAGCCCGGCTTCCCGGGCACGGTGATTGCCGGCCGATTCCTGGGGCCGTTCACAGCCGGCGCCAGCAACGTGAAGGTCTACCTCACGGCAAGCCACCAGCAGGCGGGCAACGATCTGGCGCAGACAGCGACGAAAGAGTACGACTTTTTTACCAGCAGCTTTGGCGCGCCCGAGACCAACCATTTGAATGTGGTGGAAGTTCCGGACGAGACGCTGCCCGCCGTCTGGGCGCCGGAGTTGGCGGCGATTCCGGGTTCGCGGGTGGGCGACATGAGCGGCGTGCGCCTGCTCGCGAATACCATCGCCCACCAGTGGTGGGGCTCAGAGGTAAGCCCACTCACCCTCAACGACGCCTGGATCACCAACGGCATGGCTCGCTACAGCGAGCTGATGTACGTGGAGGATGAAAGCGGCAGGAACGCCCTGAATACGGCCATTCAGGATGTTTCCGCCGGAGCTTTGGCCTACGACACCATTCCGCTGTCGAGCGCCAGCCGGTTGAGTCCCTTCTCGCACGAGTTCCAGTCGATGACGCTGGAGAAGGGCGCAATGATCTTCCATATGCTGCGCTGGGAGATGGGCGACAAGGCCTTTCTGGCCACGCTCAAAAACGCTCTGAACAAGTACGCCGGCGGGGCGATCCGTGCGTCGGAGTTCGAGAAAGTGGCCGAGACAGAGAGCCACCTGCCGTTGGCCTCCTTCTTTGCGCAATGGGTGGACGGCACCGGCGCGCCGCGGTTCATAAACAAATATGCCGTCTACAGGCTGGGCAACAACAAGGGCTTCCGGACGATGGGCGAGATTAACCAGGATCTGGATCTCTTCCGGATGCCAGTGGAACTGAGCATTGAGACCGACGGCAAGACCGAAACGAAAAAAATCGAGATCGCGGGCACCGGCACGCCGTTTGTGGTGGACACCTTCGGCCGGCCCCGCCGCATCAGCATCGATCCGGAGAATTGGGTGCTCAAGTTCACCCCCGAGTTGCAGGTACGCGTTGCCATTTTGAAAGGGCTGCAACTGGTGGCCGAGGGCGACCTGAACGGCGCACTGGCCGAGTATCAGAAGGCGCTGGAGGTCAATTCGCAGAGTTCGCTGGCCAACTACCGCATGGGAGAAGTGCTCTTCACGCAGCGCAACTACCAGGCCAGCGCGAACTCCTACCGGGATGCGCTGCGGGGCGACGATGAGCCGCGCTGGACCGAGATCTGGAGCCACATTGCGCTGGGCAAGATCTTCGACATCACAGGCCAGCGCGACCGGGCGGTAAACGAGTACCGGCTGGCGGTGCAGACCAATGACAATACGCAAGGCGGGGTCAACGAGGCGCAGATGTACCTGCAAAAGCCGTACACGCGGCCCGACCACGAGTAGGTGCAGGTTGACGCGCCAAGCCGTAGTTTCGATCAGCGTTATTCAAGCAGAGCCTGACTCGATTGAAGCGTCCAGATTGCAGTGACTTGGAAAAGATGAATCCGGCTACTGGCTCACAACCTTCTGAGCCACCAACTCCTCATCCGCTTCGTTATGAATAATTTTGTTATGGAGGCAATAGAGGGCAAGTTCAAGCCGGTCGCTGACGCCCAGCTTGTCGTAAATTTTCCGTAGATAATTTTTGATTACCTGCTCGGTGGTTCCAAGCTGGAAGGCAATCTCCTTATTGCGCTTGCCCTGCGTGATGCAGGTAATAATGGCCATCTCCTTGGGCGAGAGCTTGGGCTGGATGCGCGGGTTCACCATGGCGGAGGCCTGGGCGCGATAAGCCTCGATGACCCAACTGACCGATTGATTGTCGATCCAGGTCTCACCGGCGGCGATCCGGCGCACGCAGCGTACCAGCAAGTCGGGCGAAATGGAGCGGCTGACGATGCCGCGAACACCGCGGCGGTAAAACTCGACGGTCTGGTTTTCGTCGGTTGCCACAGCCTGCACAATCAGTTTCACGTCGGGGGCAATGCGCAGCAGGTCAGGAATGACGTTGGCCGTGCCGGCCAGCAGACTGCCTTCCAGAAGCACAATATCGGTTGGATAACGCTCGATGGCCGCGCGCAGATTCTCCAGGGAATCCGCCTGGGCTACGACGCGAAGATCGTCTTCAAGCGCAAAAATCTTGCGAATGCCAACACGGTAAATTGCCTGAGAATCCGCAAGAATAACCCGGATGGTACCGGGCTTGACCGGAGCTTCGAGGGTTTCGCCGTCAGAAAAATCGTCCAAGAATTCCATAAGCATGCGTCGCCAAACCAAAAGTGACTGTTGTCAATCTGGCTCCGGCTCTCACTGCTCGGCGAATCGATACTCGTCGATCGTGGCGGCCGCCAGATAGTTACTTTGGTTCATAGAGCAGCGTACCACACGTCCTTGACAATGAAGCAAAACATCGTGAGGAGTACCCAGAACAGCACCTGGCATCCGCAGCGAAAAATGGATCTCCTGCCCTGTCTGCATCGGGCAGTCTATCTCAAGAGCCACGCCGCTGGCGGAAACATCCCGAGTGACAGCGGTAATCTCTCCCTTGCCGGACGACAATACCACCGGCAACGTAAGCGGAAAACGCACTGCACAGCGAACTTCCTGCCGGCGAGAAACCGGCCGGGAACGAGCCGAGGAAAGCGGTAACGCCGATTTCGAACGATCCATAGACGGCACCCGAACCCATCATGGGCCATATTCACTCTACCGGAGTTTTCCTATTATTCCGCAGATTTCAAGCGTTCTGAAAGCACCAAAGTTTCCAAGGAAGTAACTTGCACATCCCTTTTCAAGCAGCCCCTTGCAGGGTCGGGCGGATGGCGTTCAGCGCCGGAGCGCGCGCAGGTTGTAATCAGCCACAGCATGCGCAACCTCGGCGGCCGGGGCGCGAAGATCCGGGCTCTGTTCCTGCCAACTGGTAAGAGCCTCGAAGACGGCGCCCACCAGGCAGTGGGCGGCGATGGCCGGGTCGGCAACAAAGATTGCATCCGAAGCCAGTTCGAACGATTGGCAGACCTGCTCGGCCTCCTCGCGGAGGATGGTTCGGCGCACCTGCTCCAGACGGGGGCTCAGGCCGGAAGACTCGGTGATGAGAATGCGCGCGTCTTTGGGGTTCTCGGCAAGGAAGAGAAACAGCGACTCGACGGCGGCGGGAATCCGCGATAAAGGATCGGGCTGGGAGGCTGTGGCATTGCGTATGACCTCGATCACCTTCTGGCCAAGAGCTTCGAGGACCGCCGCAAAGACATCCTCCTTGTTGCGGAAGTGCGCGTAAAAGCTGCCCACTGAGCTGTCTGACTCAGCAACGATCATGGGCACGGTGGTGGAGTGATAGCCGTAGCTGCCAAATTGCCCAGTTGCGGCCTCAAGAATCGCTCGGCGGCGGGCGTCCTTGCGGGCTTCGGTGGCGGCGGTTTTGCGATAGGCCATTTTTTATCCAAGAACCTCTTGCAAAGAATAGAATGACGTGTCATTCTATTCTTGTCAAGGAAGAAAACCAATAATGAAAACAAATTCAATTTTTCTGGCTGCGGTTAAACTCCGGGGGTTGATAGGGTTGGTTGAGACTCGTGGATTCCCAGGTCTCAATCGCGAGACCTGGGGCACCCGACGTTCCAGGCTAGCCACTCGATCAAGCGTTTCCGTCCTGTGCCTGCTCGCCCTGATGCCGATGGCGGGGTGCGGGCCAAAGCCCCCGGTGGCAGCTGATCAGCCGGTTCCGGTGCGGCTGCGCGCGCCAAATCGCATCCAGCAGCCGGTTTCGGTGGCGGCCAGCGGAGCAGTGGAAGCCAATGTGACGGCCCAGGGCGCATTCCAGATTGCCGGACGCGTGGCGCGAGTTTATGTGGAAGAAGGCCAAGCGGTTGCCAAGGGCCAGGTGCTGGCGGAACTGGATGCGACCGACTATCGCAATGGCTACGACGCTGCCGCGGCGCAGGCGGATGCCGCGCGAGCAACCGACAAAAAGGCCCAAGCGGGGCTGCGTCCGCAGGAACTGGAGCAGGCGCGCATCGACTTCCAGCGCTGGCAGGACGAATACAACCGCATGAAGTTTCTCTACGATCACAAGAGCCTGGCAGCCAACGATTTCGAGAAGATTGAAGCGGCGTACAAAGCGGCTCAGCAGCGTTACGAGATGGCCAGGCAAGGCACGCGGGTGCAGGACAAGGAAGCCGCCAACGGGCAGTACCGCGCGGCAGCCGCGCAGATGCACGAAGCCCAGAAACGGCTGGCGGACTGCAAATTGCGAGCGCCGATTGCGGGTTTTGTGGGAATGCGGCGGATCGACGTAGGCGACACCGTGGGGGCGGGGACGCCGGTGATCGGTGTGCTGGACCTGAATCCGGTGAAGGTGCGCGTGGCGATTCCGGAAGCCGAGATCGGCAAGGTGCGAGAGGGCGCGCGGGCCACGGTGACCATTCCGTCGCTCGACGGCCGACAGTTTGAAGGCAAGGTGGAGGCAGTGGGCGTAACGGCAGACCCGGCCTCGCGGACTTACACGGTCAAGATTGCAGTTCAAAACCCTGAACATCTGCTGCGCGCCGGGATGGTAAGCGAAGCGCGGATTTACGGCTCGACGATGGTGAACGCGATCACCGTGCCGGGCGACGCGATTGTCCGCGACGCGCGGGGCGTAACACATGTATACGTCTACGAGCCCACGCGGCAACGAGTGTACGCACGCAGAGTTGACGTGGGCGCACTGCTCCACAACGAAGTCGAGATTCGCAATGGGCTCACCGGCAGTGAGCAGATAGTCGTGGCCGGGCAACAGAACGTGCGCGAAGGCGCGCCGGTAAAGATTGTCGGAGGCGGAGAGTGAATCCCGTCCGCGCAGCTCTGCGCTACCCACAGGTGACCCTTGTGCTTTCGGGCATATTGGTTGCGGCGGGCCTGTATGCGCTGGTGACCATGCCGCGGCGCGAGGATCCAAAGATCACCATCCACACCGGCATTGTGGCCGCCATTTATCCGGGCGCGACCTCCGCAGAGGTGGAAGACCAGGTCACGCGGAAGATTGAGGAGCGTCTCTTCCGATTTTCTGAGATTCGCCGTGAAAAGACATTCTCCACCACGCGCAACGGCATGGTGATCGTCAATGTCGAACTGAACAAATCGGTCAAAGACTCCGACGAGTTCTGGTCGAAGCTGCGCCTGGATATGGCGCTACTGAAAGCCACCGAACTGCCGGCGGGGGTGCGCGGGCCGATGGTCGATTCCGACTTCGGCGACACCGTCGCGGCGCTGATTGCGGTACATGGCGGGCACTATGGCCCAAGAGAGTTGAAGGACTACGCGCAGGCCGTGGAAACGGGATTGCGCACCATCCCGGCGGTGTCAAAGATCAAACGCATCGGCGATCAGAAGGAAGAGATCGACATCTCCGCGTCGAGCGAACGGCTGGCGCAATACTCCGTGAATCCGCTCAGAATCATGCAGGCGCTGCAAGGACGCAATACCCCACAGTATGCGGGCCGCGTGCCGGCCGAGCAAAGCAAGGTGCCAATCGAATCCGGCGGGCGGCTGCAGACGGAAGACCAGATTCGCCAGGTGATGGTGGATGTTTCACCCACGGGCCAGCCGGTGTACATCGGCGACCTGGCGACCGTGGACCGGGTATACAAGGACCCGACGGAGTACGCCCGGATCGGCGGCGAGCAGACCATTCTGCTGGCAGTCGAGATGCAAGAGGGCAACAACATTGTCGATTTCGGCAATACGCTGCGCGCGACGCTGAAGGGCATTCAGGCTTCCCTTCCCCCTGACGTGAAGCTGGACATGGTAGCGGATCAGCCCAAGGTCGTTTCCGACCGCATCCGCGATTTCTTCGAGGAATTTGGCATTGCCATCATCGCTGTCATCCTGGTGACCATGCTGCTGCTGCCGCTGCGCGTGGCGCTGGTCTCAGCCATCGCAATTCCGGTATCGGTATCCATGACCTTCGCCGGGTTGAATATGTGTGGAATCGAACTGCAACAGGTGTCGATTGCGGCGCTGATTGTGGTGCTGGGCATGGTGGTGGACAACGCCATCGTGATTGTCGACAACTACGTGGAATTGCTGGACCGCAAGGTGCCGATCGATGAAGCGGCGGAGAGATGCGCCCGGGAGATGTCGGTTCCGGTGCTGACCGCAACGCTGGCCATCATCGCGGCTTTTGCCCCGCTGCTGCTGCTCAGCGGCGCCGTGGGCGAGTTCATCAGTTCGCTGCCGATTGCCGTGGCCATCGCGCTGGGAACTTCCTATATCGTGGCCATGCTGCTGACGCCGCTGATGGCGCGTTTCTTCATCCGCCAAGGCCTCGTGGATCACGAGCAGAATCACTCCGATGAACCACGCAAGCTCACTCCGCTGGACCATATGCAGAGGTACTACAACAAAATCATCACGTGGGCCATGCAGAACAAGAAGTTGGTTCTGGTGTCGAGCGTACTGGCCTTTGTGGCCGGATTGGGGATTTTGCGCCTGGTGCCACAACTGTTCTTTCCCCTGGCCGAGCGGGATCAATTCGTGATGGATGTGTGGCTGCCGGAGGGCTCAAAGATCGAGGCTACTGACGCGGCCGTGCGCCAGATTGAAGCGGTACTGAGCCATGAGCCGCTGGTCAAGGAGTACACCAGCTTCCTGGGCGAGAGCGCGCCGCGCTTCTACTACAACGTGAATCCGCAGGCCCCAGCCGCGAATTATGCGCAGATTCTGGTGAACACAAAAAAGGTGAAGGGAACGCCGCAACTGGTGGCGGCGTTGCGGCAACGGCTGCCCGATGTGGTTCCGGAGGCGAAGGTTTTTGTGAAGGAACTGCAACAGGGCCAGGTGATGGAGGCTCCGGTAGAGGTGCGGATTGTGGGAGACGATATTCCCACGCTCGAAACGCTGGGCGGCCAAGTCGAAGATGTCTTCCGGCATACGCAGGGCGCAACGTACATTCATACCGACTGGCACGAGGATGCCTGGCAGGTGGGCGTGAATGTGCGCGAAGAAGTGGCCAACCGCATGGGGTTGACCAATGCCACCATCGCGCAGCAACTGGCCGCGGGCTTTGAGGGCGCGCCGATGACCACCTTCTGGGAGGGCGACCGCGGCGTGGATGTGGTTCTGCGGCTGGACCCCTCCGATAGACAGAGCTTCCAGAACGTCACGGATACTTATGTCATGTCTCCCGTGACCGGAGCAAGAGTCCCGCTGCAGGCCGTGGCATCGCTTGATTCCGAGTGGCAGCCGGGCAGGATCGTGCGCAGAAACGGCGTCCGTACACTGACCGTCCGCGCCTTCCCGAATGGCCATCGGCTGGCGAGCGAAATACTGGGCGACGCGCGCAAGCAACTTGACACCATACAGCTGCCTCCGGGCTACCACATTGAATACGGCGGCGAATACGAAAACAAGCAGGAGATCTCCGGCGAAATGCGGAACGCGCTGCTCATCAGCCTGGTACTAATCTTCCTGATACTGCTCTTCCAATTCCGTACACTGGTCGATCCGCTGATCGTGATGGTGGCGTTCCCGCTGGCGCTGCCGGGCGCGGCCCTGGGGCTGCTGATTACGCACAATACCTTCGGCTTTACGGCTTTCATCGGCATTGTGAGCGTGGGTGGGCTGGTGGTCAGAAACTCCATCATCCTCATCGATTACATTCACGAACGGATGCAGACCGGCGTCGAGCTGGAACAGGCGGCGCAGGAAGCTGGAGAGCGGCGGTTGCGGCCTATCTTCCTGACTTCGGCGGCAGCAGCGGTGGGCGTCATTCCCATGATTCTCTCCGGATCGAGCCTGTGGTCACCGCTGGCCAGCGTGATTGCCTTCGGGCTGCTGGGATCGATGTTCTTCACCCTGGTGGCGATCCCGGTTCTGTTCGTGGTGGTGCACCGCCGGCACCCTGTGCCAATATCCCCCAAGGTCTCGGTGGCCGCGGTTCTGTTGGTGTTTCTGGCACTGGGAGGCGTTGCGCGCGCGGAGACGCGGCGCATCACTCTGGATGAAGCCGTCGCTCTGGCGACAAAGCAGAACTCGATTGTGAAGATGGCGCACCTGAAGGAAAAGGAGATGCAGGCGCGCGTGGGAGAGGCGCGCGCCAACTACTTTCCGGTTCTGAGCAACCAGAGCGACGCCGCACACCTCCGGGACATTGAACACCTGGAGATCCCGATGGGAGCCTTGGGCGTATACCCGGTCCCCGGCCCCATCCCTGGCGCAAATGCTTCACTCCCTTTGGGGCACCACAATTTCATTCTTAGCACCACCACGGCAGCTCAGCCGCTTACCCAGTACTTCAAGATTCATGCCGGAGTGAATGTGGCGAAGGCGGATGCGGGCATCGCGCACGACGATGCACGCCGGGCGGAGAACGAAGTCGCCCTGAAGATGAAACAGCTTTACTACGGCCTGTTGTCGGCCGAACGGCGCAAGCAGGCGGCGGAGCTGAAGATCGAGGCCGGAGAAGAGCGCCTGGGCGAGGCTCGCAACGGAGTGGAGGCCGGGGCGGTGCTGGAACTGAAGGTGTTGGAAGGCAGGGCGCAGATTGCCGAGGCGCATCACGCACTGGGATCGCTGGAGGACGCCATCTCCGATATGAAGGTGGAGTTCAACGATCTGACCGGCCTGCCCCTGGACACCGATGTAGAACTCGTCGCGCCTGAACCGGAAACCACCGATGTGACCGCCGGCGACCTGGAAGCCGAGGCGCTGGCTCACAATCCAGAGGTTGCGGCTGCCGAGCAGACACTCAAGAAGGCGAAGGCCGGCCTGAGCGCGGCGCACGCGGAATATATTCCGGAGATCGGAGCTTTTGCGCAGTATATCCACCAGGATGGCGTGCCGCTGCTGACGGAAAACAATGGGGGGGTGGGTCTGCGAATGAACTGGACGATGCTCGAGTTTGGCAAGCGCAGCGGAAAAGTTCATGAGAGCCGGGCCCAGGTGGCCGAGGCGGAGGAGAATCTTCGCCACGCGGAAAGCCGCGTGCGCGTGGAGATCGAGAAGAGCGTGCGCAAGGTGCGCCGCGCCGAAACCGGTCTGGAAGCTGCGCGGGAGAGCGTCGAGGCGCGGGCGGAGATGCGGCGCATTACGGCCAACCAGGTGGAGGCAAAGACGGCGAATGCCTCCGCGCTGAAGGAGGCCGAGGGGCAATTGGCGGAGGCCGAGGCTGTGCTCTTCCAGGCAGAAGCGGAGCGCGCCACGGCGAGGGCGGAACTGGAAAGAACACTCGGACAGGAGTAACGTGGACTGTTGCGGGTTTTGCTGGAGGGGAACGTGGATTACCGCGTTTTGACAGTCAACCGGGAGTTCGGCAGCGGCGGCGGGCGCATTGCGCAGACCATTGCTGAATGGCTCGGCTGGAAGCTGCTGGACAAGGACATCATCGACGCCATCGCCTACGCGGCGCACGTGGATACAAATGTTGTGCGCCACTATGACGAGCACGTGGATTCCTGGCTGCGGCGCATCAACCAGCAGGCGATGCGCTCGGCCGCTCTGGCCGCCGGCCTGGAACTGGGCGAGAACTCCGTCTTCGACGCCGAGGAGATGGTAAAAATCTCGCAAAAGATCATCGAGAAAGCATGGTCCGATGGGAACTGCGTAGTTGTGGGCCGCGGCTCGCAGTGCGTCCTGCAGCGCAAGCCCGACGTTTACCACGTCTTCGTCTATGCTCCGTGTCAGGAACGCATCGCTCGCCTGCGCGGCCGGCTGGAGAAGAGCGCCAACATTGAGCAGCGTATGCGAACCGTGGATGGAGAGCGCGCCAAGTACCTGCTCCAGTTCTTCGGCAAGGCCTGGAACAATCCCCACCTTTACGACCTGATGATCAGCTCGCGCGCCGACGAAGACTCCACCGCGCGGGCTATTCTGTATGCGATGACCGGGCGGGTGGAAGCAGTGAACAGTGGTCAGTGAACAGTGGTCAGTTTTCGATCTACTGGTCCTCAAGATTTCCCATGCTTCAAAATCCGGAAACCGGGTTTACTGACCACTGTTCGCTGTTCACTATCCACTAGTTCGTCTTCACATCCCAATCAAAGCTCACTGCCGCGATCAGCTTATTCAGCTCTGCGACGGCAGCCTGCTTTTGTTGCTCCAGCTCCGTAGTCTGCTTGTGAGCGGCCTGCAACTGATCTTCGGCGCGGTTCAGCTCTTCCACAAATCGCTTGGCGGTGTCGTTGCCCTTGAGCGCGGTAAGACTGGCGATGAGGCAACCGCCTGAAGAGGCACAATAGAGATAAGGAAAAACGGCCATTGGGCGGTGAGCCTGGATGGCCGGCAAGGGGAGATTTGACCATGAACGGAACTCAGATGAAAGTGGTTGCAATCAACGGCAGCGCACTCAAGGGCGGAAACACGGCCATTTTGCTTCGCTATGTATTGAAGGAACTTGAAAAGGAAGGGATCGAAACTGAACTCATTGAACTGAGCGGGATGCAGATTCACGGCTGCCGAGCGTGCCACGCGTGCTCGAAGCTGAAGAACCACCGGTGCTCGCAAACCAGCGATATGGGCAATCCCATTATCGAAAAGATGGAAGCGGCGGACGGAATCCTGCTGGGCTCTCCCACGTATTTTGCCAATCTTACGCCGGAAATTTCTGCGTTGATGGACCGCGCCTGTTACGTGGCCAGAGCGAATGGCGGCCTCTTCCGCCGCAAGGTGGGCGCCGCGGTGGTGGCTGTGCGGCGGGCGGGAGCCATCCCCGCTTTCGATGCGCTGAACCACTTCTTTCTCTTCAGTGAAATGGTCGTGCCCGGTTCGTCGTATTGGAACGTCGGTATCGGCCTGGAGCCCGGCGACGTCGAGCAGGACAAGGAGGGCATTCAAACCATGAAAACCCTGGGCCAGAACATGGCATGGCTGCTGAAGAAGACAAACAACTGATTGGCCCACCGGCAGAGGGTAATCTGTAAATCTCTGCCGAATGGGACTATCCTGAATACAAGAGCTGCCGCTCAGCGGCTGTTCTTACCAGGGTGGTTGAGGCGGATGAATGGGATCAGCCCTGCCTGCCTCAGAAGACCACCCCTGCGCCGCTGGGTATGATCCGCCAAGCCGGAAGGGACTCGTCTGTGACCTTAATCGGCAGCTTACAGATAGAGCGCCCTGCCATGAATTAAGGAGATACCCATGGAACCAGCCACACCCAACGCTTCAATCTCAAACGATGTATTGCATCTTGGAAGCCAAAGCACGCTTTCCCCCGAAGAAATCGCGAAGGCCTTGGCGCACCACAAGCGGCACCACAGCGGGGACCAACCGGAGAAGGCCGCGGCCCATGCGGCCGGGAAAAAGGGCAAGTCTGGCAAATAGAGCGCCTGGAATCCAAGGTTCTCGTTCTTCCGGAGCGATGACCTTGGATTCGGCCAACGCGGCCCCAGCGAGACCCGGCATGGGAAGGCAGAAAAGGAATTTGCCTCAACTGGCCACTATCGGCGATACTTAGGTGTTGTGTCTTGCAAGGCTGGGCGCATCCGCCCGGCTCTCCATTTGGCTTGGCGCGTCCGCGCTGGCCTGGAAGACCCCCAAGAACCAGGGTCCCTGTGGAAAGTTTTACTTCCATGGGGTGGAAGAACCGCAACAGAGTACTGGAAGTCGAAAGGAACCGTATCGCCGTGGTGATGATTCGTTTGGCGCGTTTTGGCGCCCGCAAGCAGCCCTACTACCGTATCGTGGTCATCGAAAAAGACCGCGCCCGCAACGGCCGAGAGATCGAAGTCGTCGGCACTTACAACCCCCGCACCAGCCCGGCCTCAGTCGATCTGAAGCACGAGCGCATCGCGTACTGGCGCAGCATGGGCGCGCAGATGTCGCCACGGGTCGAAAAGCTGGTCGCCCAGCATCCGGCGGTGGCTGCTGAAGCCGCGACGCCAGTTGCTGAGACACCAGCGCCGGTTGTTGAGACCCCTGCTGACACAACCGCAGCCTGATTTTTACTCCTCCCTTGACGGTGCGCGCGGGCTTCCTTGAGCCGGCGCGCATACAATTGCTGACGGCGACAGGTGCGGGCTGCTACGATGCGCGCACCGAATCAAACCTCGAATTTGGCGTCGCCAATTCCTGAACGTATCCGGTCAGGGGCAAAAGCATGACCCAAAACGCTATGGTCGAAGTGGAAGAACTGGTCCGCGAGATTGCGCGGGCTCTGGTGGATGAGCCGACAGCCGTTGAAGTGGAGAGCGTGGGCCGTGATGAAAACACGGTTCTCAAGCTCCGCGTAGCGCCGGCGGATGTAGGCAAGGTCATCGGCAAGCAGGGACGCACAGCTCGCTCGGTGCGCACCATTCTGGGCGCCGTGAGCATGAAGCTGCATCACCGCTACACGCTCGACATCCTGGAAGAAGACGAATCCTGAGATGGCCGCCGCCGATGCATCCGGCCCCCCTCGGGAGACAGCGGTGACCGCGCCGGAAGACGCTGAGCCGTGGGCCTGGCTGGCGCGGATTTGCCACGCACAGGGCCGCAAAGGCGAGGTCTTCGCCGAAATTCTGACTGATTTCCCTGAAAAATTTGCCGAACGAAAACGGCTCTGGCTGCTGGGAGGCACCGGTGCAGTTGTCGGCGCATCTTCGCGTCCGGCGACATTTCCGGCCCCGCGCGAAGTGGAACTCACGGCTCACTGGCTGCACAAGGGCGGCATCGTGCTGCACTTTGCGGGTGTGGACTCGATTTCGGCGGCTGAGACTCTCAGCGGGCTGATTGTCGCCATTCCGCGGTCTGAGCGGGCCGCTCTGGGCGAGGACGAGGTCTATGTCGCCGACCTGATCGGCTGCGCGCTGGTGGATGTGGGGCAAGGAAACGAATCAGAAGCAGATCCGGTCGTCGTCGGCGAAATCGAGGAAGTGGACCGGACGGCTGGGCCGGTGGCCCTGCTGGTGGTGCGCGGCGCGACGGGCGAGGTCCTGATTCCCTTTGCCAAGAGCTATTTGCGGAGCATCGATCTCAAGGCCAAACGCGTTGAAATGGCGCTGCCCGAGGGGCTGGTTGACTTGAATAGTGCGGGGAAAGCCTGAATCACTCATAAAAATGCTGCTCGACGCGATCCATTTGTAAATTTATTTGCGAGTAGACACTTTTGTAGCTCAAATGGGCTACAGTATATCCATGGCTACAAATGCTGTTGTCCGCTCAAGAATCAGTGCTGACGTGAAAGAGAAGGCTACCGTCGTGCTCGAAGAGATGGGCCTAACGGTTTCCGACGTGATGCGCATCGTTCTGACTAGAGTCGCCAAGGAGAACGCCCTGCCTTTCGACTTGAAGCCCAACAAACTCACGCGTGAGACCATGCGCAAAACCTCCAAGGGTTTGGAAGTGCATCAGGCCAAGGATGCCGCTGACCTCTATATCAAGCTGGGAATCTGATGCGCGCCCCGAGCTATTCAACCCAATTTCATCGCGACGTGAAGCGGCTTCAGAAAAGAGGCAAAGACCTCAATAAACTGAAACAGTTGATCGAGCTTTTGCTCGCCGAACAGCCTTTGCCGCCGCAATTCAAGGACCATCCGCTCAAACTTAATTGGGGTGGATACAGAGATGCGCACGTTGAACCAGATTGGGTGCTCATCTACTCCATTACCGATGAATATGTTCACTTAGAGCGAACTGGAACTCACGAAGAACTCTTCGAGAACTATTGATGCCGGTTCGACGCAATTCTATTCGATTTCGTTCCGAATCGCTTCCAGCAGCTTGCGGTCTTCCTTGCTGAGAGTGGCGCCCTCCAACAGATCCGGCCGGTTGGTCAGGGTCTTGCGCAACTGCTGCTCACGGCGCCAGCGGCGAATCTCAGCGTGATCGCCATTCATCAGCACTTCCGGTGCCTGCAGGCCGCCAAACTCGGCCGGGCGGGTGTAGTGCGGGTAGTCCAGGAGGCCCCCGGCGCCGTACTGCGAGCGCGGAACGCCAATCTCGGCGTTCGCAATCTCAGCATCGGCCATGCCAAAGCTCTCGAACTCGCCGGAGGCTTCGTTGCCCAGCACACCGGGAATCAGCCGCATCGTCGCGTCCACCACTACAGCCGCGGCCAGCTCGCCCCCGCTGAGCACGTAGTCGCCGATGGAAAGCTCCATGTCGCAATAAAGCTGGTTGATGCGCTCGTCCACGCCCTCATAGCGTCCACAAATCAGCACCACGCGCTCCTCTATGGCCAGCTCGCGGGCCAGAGCCTGCGTAAACGGCCGGCCTTGCGCTGAGAGCAGAATCACGCGCGGCCGGGGAGCGTCATCCCCGGCCAGCCGCCGCGCCTTCGGCTCAATATCCAGCGAGGCCAGCGCCTCGGCCAGCGCCTCGGGCTTCAGCACCATCCCCTCGCCGCCGCCAAAGGGGCGATCATCCACGGTGCGGTGCCGGTCATGGGTAAAAGCGCGCAGATCGTGTACTCCCACCGTCACCAGCTCCTCGGCCAGCGCCCGGCGCAGAATTCCGTTCTCGAAAATACCGGCAAAAAAGCCGGGAAAGATGGTGACAATCTCGAATCTCATACTTCTTGATGATATAGGCAGAATTATCCGCGCCAAAGCCGCCCCGGATATGTTCTACTTTTGCCAACTGTTATGGCGGACTTTGAAAGCTTGCTAACCCGCTGGCAAACGGCCGGCGTCCTGGATGCAGAGACGTCTGACCGCATCCGCGCGTGGGAGTCGGAACAGAAGCGCCCC
>Ga0224535_1000088_pt1 | contig 30516 bp, 19 predicted proteins | sample 714E13034metaG_FD_179898 | JGI IMG/M metagenome (GOLD analysis project Ga0224535, IMG submission 179898) | Peat soil microbial communities from Stordalen Mire, Sweden - 717 E1 30-34 | ecosystem: Environmental > Terrestrial > Soil > Wetlands > Peat | place: Sweden: Norrbotten County, Stordalen... | reverse complement strand
GAGGCTGGCCGGATTGGGACTGTTAGGGTGCGGTCCCAATCCGGGTAGTTACGGGGATAGCTAAGCAGTCTCTTCAGGAGCGGCAATCAAAGTGAAGGTGACAGAATGCGAACCCAAGTGTGGATGCGTGGCGGTTAGTCGAACGGAGCCGGCCTGCTCGCCCGCCCGTACCCAGATGGCGCCTGTCCCGCCTACGAGAGAGAACGGGTTGTCGCCAATCAGCTTAGCAGGACCGTCCAGCGTAAAGACAACGGGATCGTCCGCATAGGTTCGCACGGCGTCGAACTCATCTGTTACGCGCAGCACGACGCGAGTGGTGTCGCTGCCATCGGCCATCAGACTCTTGTCGTCCGGCAACAAAATAAATTTGCGATCCACGCCCCGGCCGGACAAAGACTTCGAGATGACCTGCGTCCCGTTCAAATACCCGTCGATGCGCAGGTCGCCCCACCCTTGGTTGAACTTGGCCAGGTCGAGAACAAAAGGCGGATACTTGAGGTGCTCGAATTCCGCTCGATTCGGATCGAGCTCGGCCAGCAGAATCCACGGTCCGGCTTCGTCACTGTTGAGGCGAACGAAGAACTTAAGGTGATCGCAGTTGGAACAGACCACCGCCTTCGTGAATCCAATCGACTCATCGCCGCGCGCCCAGTGGAAAGCCGGCTCCAGCACGATTTCTTCATCGGGATCGCACTGCGACTTATAGAATCCGGCCGCGGGCTTGGGTTCGCGGAAGATATCCATCACGCCGTGATAGCAGATGCGGTCGCCGGAGCCAAAGTTACCGTGGGTGTTGTAGTCAAATGCGCACCAGCCGATTCCGCCGGCATATTGCGGATCGGAGGCCAATTGATTGTGTATGCGCGCATGACGCAACGTGTGCTCGCGCTGGCGCTCGTCGTCGTCAGTTGTCTTAGTGGGAAAGGTGTGCCCGACGAACTCGGTGTTTAGATAGCGTGGATGATTCGGCTTCTTCAAGGGGAATCCGAAGTCGTTCATCGTGAAGACGTCTTCCAGGAACTCCGACTCCTGAAAGTACCGGATTCCGCCGGTCTGCCGCGTGCCGTCCAGCGCATGCGCCAGAGCGTTGGTCCGTATGTAGAAGTCGTGATCGTCCTTCGATTCGTTGATGCGCACTCCCCATAAAATGATGGACGGATGGTTCCAGTCGCGGCGGACCATGCGCCCGACGTTGTCGATGGATACTTGCTTCCACGATTCGTCGCCGATATGCTGCCAACCTGGAATCTCTTCGAGCACCAGCAATCCGATCTCGTCGCAGCGATCGAGGAAGTGACGCGATTGCGGGTAGTGCGATGTACGAACGATGTTACAGTGAAGGCCGTAACGGAGAATCTCGGCGTCCTTGCGCTGCACACGCGCTGGCATGGCCTGGCCGGCAAAGGGGAATGTTTGGTGACGGTCGAGCCCGCGCAGTTTCACGATCTTTCCGTTCAAAGTGAAGCCATGGCCGGTAAAGATCGCCTCGCGGAAGCCAATGCGGCGCGTATCTTCATCCACGACAACGCCATTCAAAAGCAGACGCACATGAACCGTATAGAGTCTGGGCTGCTGAATGTCCCAAAGCTTCACAGCGGCAAGATGAGTGAACGAGACTGTATGGCGCGCGGAGTCGTTGCTGGTCTCGGAGCTAGCGTAAACTGCCGTGCTTTTAAATGGATCTGCGGCTTCCGCTTTGCCTGCAGGCGCTGAAACAATCCGCCTAACCTCGCTCGTATCTTTGGCAATTACTCGATCTCCGTCGCGAAGCTCTATTTCAAGCGACAATCTGGAATCGCTTGCGGGAAGACCGGTCAAGAAACAATCCACATCCAATCCCGGAGCCCAGCTCAAAACATCTTTGGGGCGAGCGAAGATGTTGTCGATGTATGTTACCGGAACAACGCGCAGAGCAACCTCGCGGTAGATGCCGCCAAATGTGAGGTAGTCGATCTCGTTGCCAAACGGCGGAATGTCCGCGCGCTCGGTCGAGTCTACCTCCACCATCAGGACATTTTCCTTGTCCCGGCGCAGATGCTGCGTTAGTTCAAACGAGAACGGCGTGAATCCGCCTTTGTACTCACCCAGAAGGACGCCGTTGATCCAAACGGTGGAGGCCGCCATGGCTCCTTCAAAGTCCACAAAGACGCGCTTTCCGTCGGCGCCGTGCGGGAACTTGAAGCGCCTCCGGTAGGTGGAGACAAACGTGTAGTCCTTTTCATCTAAGCCATGCCAGGGTAACTGGATGTTCGTATGGGGAACAACCACCGGCTCAAACGATGAGTCGTCAAATTCCGGCGATTGGGATCCATCGACTTTTTTTGGGCTATAGCGCCAATTGCGGTTTATCGGCAGAATTGTCCTGGCCGCTGGGATCGGAGTTTCGGCGAACGCCGAAGGTCCGGCTAACGAAGCGGTGGTCAATACCGCACCTGTCGTCTTGATAAAAGTGCGTCTGTCCATGAATCAAACTCCTTTCAAATTGTTGCTCTGTACCGTTTCCAGCTACTGTGTCGAACCCATCACGCGGCGGGTCTGCCACGCGGGACAGATGCATTGGACAGAAATCCGGATGCAAGGATGCGCATGGCCTCGCAGTTCACTTTCAGGATGCGAGGCTCCTTACCGGGGTTGTTGAACCGAGATACCGCACAAAGCCAGGAGCGTAGCAATCTGCGCTACGCCCCTGGCTTTGTGGTCAAATGTTGAGGGTTAGAAGTTGAACTTCACGCTTCCCTGGCTGACGCGGGCGGCTACATCTCCACCGCCGGTGATTTTTCCAAAGGCTCCATCCCCAACCCAGACATCAGGAGTGCCATAGCTGGGATGGTTGAAGGTATTGAACATCTCGAAGCGGAGCTGCACTTCAGAGCCGGCAACGAGCTTGATATGCTTGATGATCGCCGAATCGTCGTACTGCTGAGATGGTCCTTTGAAGATGTTCTTGGGGGTGTTGCCGAAGGTAAGCGCGGCGTTATGCGTGAAGGCTGCCTGGTTGAAGTACCCGGTAGTCATCCAATCTGTCTTGCTGCCGTGCCCCACCCAGGCAACCTGTCCAGTAACGAAATCGGCGCGATCCCCGTATTGATAAGAGTCCGAACAGTCGTCCCAGCCGCCGTTATTACACCATCCACCGTAGATGCTGAACGGATGTCCCGACCGCCAGTAGTAGATGCTGCTGACTTCATAGTTCCCCAGGATGCTCCTGACAATCCGGTTCATGCCCTTCAGCTCGGGTGTCTTGTAATCAAAGTTGGTTACCGAGACCAAGGGCACGTTCATGTCCGAGATGCCCCTGTTCCATTTGAGACTGAAGGGATCGCCGAGACCGCCCACGAACGAGATATTGCCCGATGAGGAAATATCCGTGACCTTGGACCAGGTGAAGTTGGATTGAACAGTAAGGCCATGGGAGACGCGCTTATCGAATCCGATTTGCAGGGAGTTGTAAGGCGAAGTTCCGATGCTGTAGTCTTCATCAATGTTGTTGAAATTGCCGTATGGGCGGACGCCGGCGGTTGCGGCATTCGCATCGATGATGACTGACTGATGATAGGACTCGCTTCCAACATAAGCAACGTGCAGAGCCATGGTGGAGGTGAGTTGCTGCTCAATGGAGAAATTCCAGCTTTGCGTGACGCCCCGCTTGAAGTTCGGCGAGAACTCCGCACCAAGCGAGACCGGCGTTACGATAGGCGAGTTCGTCGGAGGCTTGTAGTTGAGTGAAGCAAAGTTGTCATGGGCGAACTGATCTCCCGTTGGGAACATTTGCGGCGCGCCGGCTGCATACAGATAATTCGCGGTCCAGGGTGCGTCGAAGGGAATCTGAAGGTCTTGCGACGGGGTGGTTGTATTGACATTGCTGTTGAAGCTGAAGGTTGGGCTGAAGGGCGCAATGTCCGAGGTGTGGTTGTAAGCGGAGTACTGGAGCGGCCCGGTAAAGATGCCAAAGCCGGCGCGGAATGAGGTATGCGGCAAGAACTTCGGCTGGTAGGCTACGCCAATGCGCGGATCCCAGTTATTGTAGGTGGTTGGCATCAGCTTCGCGTCAAGTCCCGCATCTCCGGGGAAGATCATTCCCACCGGAGCGTTCGGGAACATGGTGCTTTGCTGTCCAGGAACCCACTGGGAGCCGCGTCCGCCTGTGGTCGTGGGAGGCGTATTCGGATCCCATCGAACGCCTACGGTTACGGTCAGGTTAGGTTTGATCCGGACCTGGTCCTGGGCGTAGACTCCCATCATCCAACCCTTGACGCTGGAGATCTCTCCTCCGCCCTGTGTGAAAGAGTCCACGTTGCCCGTCAGGAAGTCGGCGAAACCATTGCCTGTCCAGTTTCCATTGAATTGAGCATTGACTGTGGCTGGGTAATCGGTGTTTTCCTGCGCAAACATGTGGACCATATCCAAGCCGGTCGACAGGGTTTGATTTTTGACGGTCTTGGTAAAGGCATCCGAGACGCCGTAGGTGTATCTTCTCTCGCCGGTTGGCTCTGTCCAGTTCGACCAGAAGCCGTTGCTACCGCCGTTGGCGCCCGATCCCATCATGTAGCAATGCCCTGGTTTCTCGTGGACGCCGATGTACTTCGACAAGCAGACAGGATTGCCGTCCTTGTCCAGAGATTGCTGCGCGCTCAGGTAGTCCATCTGCGTGTAGTAAACATTGACCGTGTTGACGGTGTGGTCATTGATCGTCCAGGTATGGCCCATGGCTTCGTTGTAGAATTCGCCCGTGTGGGTGGGCGTTACCGCGATCCAATTGCCTTTGATGGCCGAGCCGTCCTCTTTATAGTACTCGATAAAGCTGCGCAGAAAGAGTTGCTGCTTGTCGTTGAGTTTGTAGTCAATTCTGGCGGTTCCCTGCTTGTAGGTTTCAACTGCCGGCGCACCGGAATATTCCGTATACCCAGGATTGCCTACAACGTCAGCCGTGCCGACGGGCAGAGCGGCATTGGCAAGCGCGACCGCCCCTTTACTGAACGGATAGGTGGTGAGGTTGATCGTGTTGTTTACAAAGTGGTTGTCTGGGCCATTGATCGTGCTGGTGAATTCGCTGAAATCGCCGCCCAACATCCGAGCCGTTGGGAAGTTGGCGAAGCTGTTGTTAGACTGAGAGCCGTTGTGTGTGTGCTCGAAGTTGCCAAAGAAAAAGAGCTTGTCCTTGCCGTTGAAGACGTGGGGAATCTCAACCGGCCCGCCCGCAGACACACCGAAGATGTTTTTGTGCAATGAGTCGACGTTGTGTCCGAGGTGATCGGAGGCATTCGCTAACTGGTTGCGGCCAAAATCATAGGCCCCGCCATGGAATTTATTGCTTCCGGACCTGGTCTGAATGGTGACGATCGCGCCGGGCGCGAAGCCGTAGTGGGCATCGTAGTTGTTGGTAACGACGCGGAACTCCTGGGTGGCGTCGGGGTTCGGGAAGGGCGCGGCCAGCGACATATAGGTATCCATGTTGGGCGCGCCGTCGAGCATGTAGAAGGTGCTTCCCTGGCGTCCGCCTCCAGCCGATGCGCCGGTGGCGTCGGGGAAGGTCGTCTCGCCCTGCGTCTTACCGCCGGCAGTACTCAGAACGTTGATCACGCCGGCGCTGAGAAGCACCAGGCTTGAAGTTTCTCTGCTATTCAAGGGCAGTCCCGAGACCTGCTCCTCGTTTACGGTAGTGCCGATTTCCGCCGTGGTGGTGTTGATCAGCTCCGCATCGGCCGTCACTGTGATGATTTGCGTCTCAGAGCCGACCTGGAGGGAGAGGTTCAAAGTAGCCGCCTGGTCAACGGTCAGCGTGATGCCTGATTGGACGAGCTTACGGAATCCGGTCTTCTCGGCCGTGACCTTGTAGGGGCCCGGATTGAGTGGAGTCACCAGGTAGACGCCGGACCCATTGGTTTCGGCGCTCTGGACAAAGTTGGTGTCGGTGTTCTGGACATGAATCTGCACTCCGGGGAGCGCAGCGCCGTTGGAGTCCGTAACCAGACCGGTTAGACTTGCGTTTGTGACCTGAGCGAGAGCCAAGTGGCCCATCGCAAAAAGGCAAAGCAGGATCGGAACAAGCATCCTGATGCTGAATTTCGAATTGTTCACTGTGTTTCCTCCAAATCAGAGTTAAGTCACGACGTTGAAGTCCTGGGTCGCGTCCTCCCTATAGTCAGCACCCGTAATCGGGAAGCATTTACCTGTTGGCGACAGAGATGGATAAACGTTTACAATTCAGGAGCAGCGCAATCCTATACGCAGCCCAACTCGAAACGTAAGGTTTTTCTTGCACGAACATGTTAATCAGCATGAGTAAACAAACGTATGTTGTTGAGTACATTTGAGTTATTTGTAGTACTGATGTGCGATGTTATGCCGTTGCAATTGGCCGCCAGTGGCCTATGATAGGAATATTTGTGGCCCATCCGCGATCACAAGGAGTCGCATCATGCAGGTGAATTCAACTCTGAATCCCGCCAAAGCGGAACATGCTGAATTCGACGCCGTAATGAAGGTGCTTTCCGAAACACCCCGGCTGGCCAAACTCCTGGGCTACATTGGAGAGAAGTATTTCCTAGGCGAAATTGATCAGATCAGCGAATACAACATTGCCACTGAAGTGTTCGGCCGTTCAAAGGCAGTCTTCAATGCCAGCGAGGACGCAATCGTGCGGGTCGAGGCCCATCGATTGCGGCGAGCGCTAAAGGAATTCTACAAAAGCGACGGCAGAGATCATCCCGTGCAAATTTGCGTTCCCTTTGGAGCCTACGTTCCGGTCTTTACGTGCCAATCGGCTGAAGCCCCACCGTCTGCGCTCGGGGATACCCTCGGAGCCCCCAAGGACGACAACGATGTTCAACTTGCTCTAGAAAGAGATCAACCAGAAGCCTGGAATCTGGACAGGCCAAGGCGGCATTTCTTTCCGGCGATCCCCCGTTTTGGGATGTACCTGATCATCGCAACAGGTTTGACTCTTGCCGCTCTTGGGATTTACCTGGTTTCCCATGGCGGAGCCCGCGCGTGGGTTGCCAAGCCTCTGCAGAGTCCAGTGCAGCCAGAGATGCCACCGCGGTTTGTCCCATTCGCTGCTGCTCCTGTACCTCTTCATCTCTTGTCCGGCTACAGTGGAAATCCTCAAACGGATAGTGCAGGGGCTGTCTGGGAAGCAGATCGGTATTTTCAGGGAGGCAGATCATGGCGCCAACCGCAAGCCGTTTTTGCCAATACCAATTCCCCCCTCATTTTCCAATTCTTCCGGTCCGGTATCTTCTCGTATGACATTCCTCTCAAGCCCGGTGTTTACGAACTGCACTTGTTTTTCGTCTCATCCGATTATTACGAAAATATCTCCACCTTCAACGTAGCGATTAACGGAAATCACGTTCTTTCAGGGTTCGATGTTGATTCGGACGCAATGGGGTACTACGTCGCCGATGAGCGGGTCTTCCGAGACATTTCGCCAGCAAGCGATGGAATGGTACACATTAGCTTTACGAACGAAAATGCGGTGCCTGAGGTGAGTGGTATCGAAGTGTTGCCGGGAACTCCCCACAAGGAGCTCCCGATCCGGCTAGTCATGCAACCAACGCCGTACACTGATCACCTTGGACAGGTCTGGCATCCAGACAACTATTACACACACGGAAAGCTGTCACTTGATCGGCAACCGGTCACGGGAACACCTGATCCTGACCTATTCGCGGCCGAACGATATGGCCATTTCGCGTACGCTATTCCCGTTGATTCGCGTGGCCGGTACACTTTGGTGCTCCATTTTGCGGAGTTCAATTTTGGACCAAAATCACTTGGTGGCGGCGGAACCGGCAGCCGCGTTTTCCGAGTGATGTGCAATGGCAACACGCTTTTGGACGACTTCGATATCTTCAAGGAAGCTGGTGACCACCATGCAATTACAAAGACGTTCTATCACTTGAAGCCGTCGGCTCAGGGAAAAATCAATCTCACATTCGAACCGATCTCGAACTACGCAACGGTTTCAGGCATTGAAGTCCTCGACGAGTCTCAGTAGCCTCTGGGATGCACGTCCAGCCAGCCCTTGCAGGGGCGTGAGCCTTCCATTGCAAGGCCCATCTACTGAGTCTCGCATAATATAGTGACACCCTCAGTCATATGGCAGTAAGCTATAAGGCATGACACGATCCAGTGCGCCGCGCCGTGACTTTGCAGCCATGCAAAAACGCCGCCGTCGCGCCGGGCGGCTGTTTGCCGCCGGCAAGCGTTCACAGGCTGAGATCGCCCGCGAACTCCACATCAGCCGTCAAAGCGTGAGCCGATGGTTCGAGGCATGGCGACAGGATAAGCCGGATTGGATTCGTGGAGCGGGGCGGGCAGGTCGTCGGCCAAAACTGGACGGGGCACAGTTCAAACAGGTGGACGAGGCGTTGCGTCAAGGCGCACAGGCCCACGGTTTCGGAACCGATCTGTGGACATTGCCCCGCGTGGCAGCGGTCATCGAGCGGGCCACGGGCGTTCACTATCATCCCGGCCATGTATGGAAGATTCTTGCCGCTCTGGAGTGGAGCCTGCAACGGCCGGCCAAGCGGGCGCGGGAACGCAATGACGAAGGGCGGCGGCTGTGGATGGCGAAGCGGTGGCCGGCAATAAAAAAAACGCCCGGCGGCGAAGAGCCTGGATTCTCTTCCAGGACGAAAGCGGAGTCTCGGAGCGGCCACCGGTAAGACGGACCTGGGCGCCGAAGGGGGAGACTCCGGTGTTGGTTTATGCCTTCAACTGGAAGAAGCTGTCGATCAGCGCGGCACTCGGCTATCGCTGGGACGGCAAGCGATGCCGGCTGTGGTTTCAGACCCGGCCAGGCAGCTACAACGACGAACGGCTGATCGCCTTTTTGCGCGATCTGAAGAAGCACTTGCGCGGGCAAAAGGCGATTCTGATTTGGGATGGATTGCCTGCGCACAAGAGTCGAAAGATGAACCAATATCTGGAGAGCCAGCGTAGTTGGCTGCAGGTAGAGACGCTGCCAGGTTATTCTCCTGACCTGAATCCGGTAGAGGACTTATGGAGCAACATCAAAGGTCAGGAATTGGCCAACCGCTGTGTTTCCGGACTTGGCGAGGCCGAAGACGGCGTGTGCAGCGGCATGGCTCGAGTGCGCCAATCCATGCTGCCGTTTTCTTTCCTGCATCACGCTGGCCTCTTTTTTTTGATCCATCGTGTCACCCTATTATGCGAGACTCAGTAAACTGAGTCTGCGGGCTTGAGACCTGCATTCCATGCCGAATGGGCAACAAGCCTTCGGCTGATCCGGCCCAGCAAGTCGAGTGCGGCAAGAAGTCGGGGGTCACGCGGCTTTAGGCTTGAATCTTGGGTACCATCGCCGGAACACGCCTTCCAGTTCGTCATTGAGAACCTTGGTCCTTGCCTGGAGCAGGAGGTGTGCTCCACGGTGGGTCCACTGCATCTGCTGCTTCTTGACGAACCGTCTGCTCACGACCTGGTTGATGGTCGATTCAACGAATGCCGTGCTGATTCTCTCGCCCTGTCGTCATCGCTCGCCAAAGTATGGAATGAAGTCGCAGTTGTTCTTGATGTAGATCTCAAACTCGGCCAGCCCGTTGGCAGCTTTCGCCGCAGGAACTGAATGCGCTTGGATCAGACTCAGATCGATGGACAGGCCTGTAATCCGCTCGAGTGCTTCCGGAGTGTTTCCGTGCCATAGAAGATGCTTGATGCTCTCCAACTGCTTTGCGACGTCGGCGCCAGTCTCAGGCCGCTCCTGCTGAAGTCCTTTTGTCTGCTGCTGCAAGACAGTCAGCCGCATCGTGATGTGAAACCAATCCAGCAGATGCTCGCTGAACGGATGAAGGTACTGCTGCACGCGTCGGACGTCTTCGCCGCCGTCGGACATGAATACCACCTGCTGATTTTCCTGCATTCCTTGCGATTTCATCAGCTCCCACAACCGCCGGCGCGGCTTCTCGTCATAGGTTTGCACGAAGCCAAAACACTTCGCCGAGGGCACCTCGGTTGCATCCTCGCGCCGGAAGGCAACGAAGCTCTTGCCAGCGATTACTTCAAAACACCCCTGTTTATGCGCCGCTCGAGCGTAGCCGCCATCGATGCCAACCGTGATCGGAGTGTCCAGCAGAGGCTGTTGCTCCCAATCGTCTTCCGAGCCTTCGTACTCATTGAGTTGCCGCTCTCGGCCCAGTTCCTGCTCGATCCGTTCCGCCGTTGCCTGTAGGTGGATGCGGACACTTTCATGATTGGCGGAGTTCTCAATCGGCAATACTTCCGTCAGTAAGTCCGCCACCTTTGCGAAGGGGATCAACGACGCTCACTTGCTCTCCAGGTAGACCATTTCTACGCTGGTTCGCCCCTGGAGCCATGCTGCCGGTGGCCGGAATATTTCCAGGCCTTGGGTCTGGCAGGTGCATCGATTCCACCGCGGATTCGGGACATTTACCGGGCCGAAGAGAGTCTTCATGTGCGTGCTTCCAGAGTCTTTGGCCATGTGCCGCCGGCCACAATGGGGACACGCCCGCCGTCGCTCAAGATTCTCGCTGACCTGTTGCGCGACCATAAAGTTCTGTACGCCTGCGAGCAGTGCTTTGCTCTCAGCCAGACTCATGCCGAGTGTCTCCATCGCCAACTCTTGCCGCTCGATCCCCAGCATCTGCCTGCGTTGTTCGCTGCCGTCGGCACTCACACACACTACCTCGATGCGAACATTCATGCCCGAAACCTCCGCCGCTGCTGCGTGAATATTCTCAAACGCTCGTTGGCTTCCTGCAGGCAGAAGCGCTCCGGCTCCAAGGGGCCACTCTCCTTCAGCCTCTGATCGATGCTGCGGAGACCGTCGTCCATCGCGATACGCAGCAAGTCCCAGGTCTGGGGCGCCTGATCCGGACAAGCCTCAGCCAACATCAGAATGCCAGTCTCCACCATAGCCGGAGCTAACATCGCTTTGCCCTCGCTTTGCCGTTTCAGCATCAGCCGGTAACCAGTTGGACCGCCGCAAAACTCAGGTGGCGTAGCGCCACGACCACCTAGACAAGCTGGCTCTTCGTCCTCCTTCGTCCCCTCGTGAATGTCAAGAACTTGAATATCCCACCCCCACATATGCAGGGTGTCGCAGATGTAGAGGAACTTTTCTTGCCGGTGCAGTCTGAACTCATGTAAGGCGCTGGATCGCGTCTTCCGGCGAAAGCTGTTGAACTCCTGGGCATGGACACGGAAAATGTAGCCCAGATTGCCGCCCCAACCCAGGACGGCACAAAAGATGTCGTTGAACTCCGGCAGATTCATCTGATCGGAGACTGCGACCTGGCGGATCACCATGGGACTCACATGACGGAGAACCGCTAGTAGAATCAGGCGCTTGAAGGAGGTTTGGTCGATCATCGCTACAGATTACGCCCTAGTGGTGTCCGCCACACAGATGGTCGTTTATGTTTTGAAAGGGCACGACTTCAGTCGTGCCATAAATGGCGCAAAAACGAGCCGGGCTTTACAGGCTGCGGAAAAACCCTTCATTCCTGTCTTGTTTTTTCCTGGAGGTGATTTTTTCGCCTTTTCGGCCCGTTTTTCCGGGGGTTTCCTCGCTTCGTTTTGCGCCCGGAAGCCGTTTTTCCGGCCTCCAGGCACACTTCGGCCCTAATAGGCCAGCGATTCAATCGGAATCAGTCTCCGCATCCGCACCAGGTTGTGCGCCACGATGGTCAGCCGGTAGAACCAGTCCACGCGATCCAGTCCGCGCAGCTTTACCTGGCGCATCGGCCGGTCCAGCTTCGACCAGCCGAAGACCCGCTCGATCAGCTTGCGCTTGCGTTGGCTGATCCAGCGCCGTTCATCGGCTCGTTCCTCTTCCGTCAGGCTGTTCTTGCCAAGGTTGCCCTTCACATACTCGCTCACATGCGGAGCCACCTCGCGCCGGCGCAGATCCTCGATGAACGTCTCTTCCTGGTATTGCGTGTCGGCGCCCAGCGTGATCCTCTGCTCGGGGTTGCGTTTATCTTTCGGCGCCACCGTGGCCACCAGCGTGGCCTCAGCCGCCACCACCAACCCGTTGCGGTTCTCAATCAGCGCGTGGCCCTGATAACTGGGAACCACCTTGTCCGCCGTGGCCTTCTTATACAAACGCGCATCCGGGTCCGTCTTCGACTCCACCTTGTCGCGCAAAAGCACCTCGCCCTTGTGTCCGGAACCAGCGCCCGGAGCGGGCGGATCGGACTTCTTCTTGAAGCTGCGAGCCGCCGCCCAGGCCTGAATCAGCGTGCCATCCACCGTGAAGTGCTCTTCGCTCAGCCAGTCCTGCGCACGCGCCTCAACCAACACCGCCTCCAGCAGTTGCTGGCTCATCGCGCCTTCAATCAGCCGCTCCCGGTTCTTGGTGAACACCGTTACATCCCAGATCGCGTCGTCCATCTCCAGACCAACGAACCAGCGGAACAGCAAGTTGTAATCCAGCTGCTCCATCAACTGCCGCTCGCTGCGGATCGAATACAACACCATCAATAGCGTGGCCCGCAGCAGCCGTTCCGGCGCGATCGACGGGCGGCCCGTGTCCGAGTACAGCTTCTCCAACTCGCCATCCATCCGCCGCAGCGCACGGTCCAGCAGCACACGAATCTGCCGGGCCGGATGATCGGCCGGAATCCGCTGAGCCAAGGTTAAATAGCTGAACATCGCCGCTTGCTTCTGATCCTCTCCACGCATACTCATTGGATAAATCAAATCCTGGCAAAAAGCTGTGACCGCCAGCAGACAAGGAGTTTTTCCGCAGCCTGTTTAGCCCTGAGGGAAGTCTCTTCTGCGAATTCCGCCCATTTACGAGCATCGATAAATGACTCAATTTGCGGTGCCCTACACTAGCCGACCCCGACTCCTTGCCGCACTCACCTTTAACCTCCAGCGAGGCACGAAAAGCCCAATTCGATGTTCCATGGCTCAAATCAATGTCCGGCAATTTTGACAATCGCGCTGTTTGGTTCGCTCCAGCTAGCGGCGCCGTCATGCGTGAGCATCTGCTTTGCGTCGTCCCAATGGAGCCGGGTAATGGAGCCCGCGCCCTTCTCATAGGCATAGGTCGTACCGTCGTCGGAGAAGAGCGTGAAGTTGCCGTCGGCACCGGGATAGACTCTCAACTGCGCTATAGCCTGCAGTTGATGAGTGTTTTCGACCGGAGCTCCCAGCGGAACGATCGAACCGGCACGGACGAACAGGGGAATGGTGTCGATGGGAGCAGCGACAGTGATTATCTGGCCGCCCTTCACGCGCTCGTTGGTCCAGAAGTTGTACCAATCGGTTCCGGCCGGCAGATAGACCTTGCGGCTGGTCGCGCCCTGCTCGGTGACCGGCGCCACCAGAAAGGCCGCCCCGAACATGTACTCGTCGCGCAGCTCGGCCACCTTGGGATCATTGGGGAAGTCCATGAACAGCGCGCGCATGTAGGGTGCGCCGGTCAGCCAGGTCTGGTAGCCCAACGAGTAGATGTAGGGCATCAGTTGGTAGCGCAGACGCAGATACTTCTCCAGGATCGGCTCGGCCTGCTTGCCATACGACCACACCTCGTTTTCCAGGCGGCTGCCGTGCGTCCGGAAGATGGGCTCGAAGGTGGCGTACTCGAACCAGCGCGTGTACAGCTCCGGGTAGTCGTCGTAGCCGCCCACGTTGGCGCGGGCGTCGGAGGGATCGAGCAGCGGTGGGTGCGCCGGATGGTGCTCCGCGGGAAGATACTGCCAGCCGCCGGTGTCATTGCACCAGTACGCGATTCCCGAGGCCGTAACGTCCAGCCCGGTGGGAATCTGGCGCTTGAGCGTGTCCCAGGTGGGATAGATGTCCGAGGACCAAACCATGGTTCCGTTGCGCTGCACTCCCGTGAAGGCGTCGCGAGAGAGGATCAGCGCGCGCCGGCCCGGCTCGTCCTTGCGGAAGCCGTTATAGAGCGCGGCGGTGTGAAAGAGCGGATAGACGTTGAAGTACTCCGTGCCTGGACCTATATGGTAGTAGGCGCCGTTGGGGGGCAGATCGGGCTCGGTTTCATCGGCCCACAAAGAGTCGAAACCTTTACTGACGATGTTGTCGCGGATCGTCTTCCAGTACCACGCGGCGACTGCGGGGTTGGTGGTGTCGATGTCGGAGCCGGCGCGGTCGTAGGGCAGCCCGTTGATGGGCGTGCCATCGGCCAGATGGATAAACCAGCCGTTCTTCTTCAGCATGTCGTAATATCGATCCCCCGGCGCAAAGCGCGGCCAGACGCTGATCATGGTCGTAAAGCCCATTCTGTGAAGGTGCTTGTTCATCGCCGAAGGGTCGGGCCAGTATTTTGGATCGAAGTCCATCTGGCCCATTTTCGTGTAGTAGAACCAATCCACCACCAGTATGTCGGCGGGCAGATGGCGGTCGCGATAGCCGTTTGCAACCGACATCAGCTCCTGCTGGCTGGCATAGCGCTGTTTGCATTGGATGTAGCCGTAAGCCGCCTTGGGCAGCATGTGCGTAGGGCCGGTGAGCAGCTTGTAGCCGCCGTAAATCTCATCCGTGCTGTCGCCGGCGACGACAAAGAACGAGACTCGGTCGCCCACCTGCGATTCCCAGCGGGTCTGCTCGTTGAAGCCCGGCGAAATGAGAGTCTTCGAGGGGTTGTCCCACAACAGCCCGTAGCCCTTGTTGGTGACCAGGAAGGGCACGCAGAAGCTGGGAGCGGCCGGAGCGGTGTAATCGGCCCAGCAGCGGACCGGGTGGCCGCGATGGTCCAGAAAACCCTCCTGGTTTTGTCCCAGCCCGTAGTAGTGCTCGTCGTCGGGCGAGGCGAAGGTAGCGCTCACGGTGTAGAACGACGGGTCGGTAGGGCGGCGGTCGTTGGCCAGCCAGGCCGTCCCGTCCTTGTGATTGGGAACCGCCTGGGACCAGCCGGTCAGTTCAAGCAGCTTTGCGCCCGCGGGGGTGCGGAAGGTGATGTGCGCGCCGGGCGTGGAGCCGTTGAAGTACTTGGCAATGTCGAGTTGCGTCTGCAGCGGCGGCTTGGTGGGGGGAAGGTCGCGTTCCACGCTGACCACCATCCGCGACGAACGGTACACGTCGTCCTCCGCGGTCTGGCTAGCGCTCCAGCCGGCCGCGTCGGGCTTGGCCAGAATGCCGTAGCCCGGCGAAGCCAGAGCCGAGTCGCGTTGCAGGCTCAGCGTTACGCGCACGATGTTCGGCGCATACGGCTCCAGCACAATCGTCTCGCCCCTGCGGTCGAGTTCCAGGCGCTGGCTGGGGTTCTGCGCCTGCGAGCAAACAGCAGTGAGGGTGATTTCGGTAACGAGTGCGAGAACGGCAAAAAATCTTTGCATAAACAGGAATCTCCTTTTCAATATGTGGCGACCGAAACCCGGAGCACCTCGGGTTCCGAAGAGAAGTTGAGGCCCCAGTCCGTTTGATCGCCATTCAGGATGCGCTGGAACTTGAAAGCGCCGTTTTCGTAGGCGCCTTCTTCGACGCGCAGGAATTGGCGGTGCACCCATTTGCCGTCAATCAGAGCGGAGGGAATCTGCCCGGCTCCCACGACGATATTCCCGGCTTTCCGCTGTTGCTCGGTGCCGGCGAGGCGGAAGTCGACGCGGCAATCGAATCCGGTGACCAGAAACCGGTTGTCTCCCAGTTGCGCGACCAGGGCGCGCCCGAGCGGCTCGTGAGTTTGACTTTCATCCGGCATGCGCCTGCGGCCCGGTCCATAGGAGACCACCGCGTCCCAGTCTCCGAAATGGAGGGTTTGGGTGAGTTGATCTTCCACTTCCGCCGTGGCCCGCAGCTTGCCTTCGAAGTTAAGGCGCGCGACATCGCGCATCATGGGGCCGATGAGCCGGTAGTTCTGCGCGGTCGGGTTAAGAAACGCATTCTTCGCATCCGGTTCGCCGGGCAGGACGGGACGGGTCCGCGTGTAATCCAGCCCGAACGGCGAGTAGCCGATGGCCTGAAGGCCGAGGGCGGAAAAGAAGAAACGGGCTTCATGAACGGCGCCGCTGGTTTCCGGGATGAACAAGGCGTTGTCCGGGCGATGATAGAGATCCAGCACCTTCAGATAGGCCGCGGTGTTGGACATATAGATATCGGGCGCGAGGATATCGATTGCGGGCGCCTCGGCCTTCCAGATGGGAATCACGTTGTCGGTGGGCCCTCCGCTCTCGTAGTTGACCGGCACCTCCGGCTTGAGCGGATCGCGCAAGGCGGCATTGACATAAAGCGGCAACGGGTAGGCGGCCTTTCCCGCGGCGGCAACCTGCCCTACGTAGCGGGATACCGCCCAGGCATGGAAGTAGACCTCCGCCTCGGGACCGAACACCGCCTCCCAATTGGCGCCGGGCGCGGCGGGCGTCTTGTCCATGGCCTTCAGGACTTCGGCCGGGACCGGGCCGTCAAAGAGCTTGTTCGCCTCAGGAGAATAGTCGCGCACGGTTCCCCAGGTGCCGGTTTCGTTCTCCACTTGCACCATCAGCACCGTTCGCTCCGAATCGGCCTCTTTCAGGTGCTGCATAAAGGCGGCGAAGGCGCGCTTGTCCGCTTCGAGAGACGCGGCGGCAAACGGAGAGGGCGAGTCGACGAATTCGCCTTTTTTGTTCATCACGTGGAAGTAGCGCTGGGGATCGAGCTTCATCCACTCGGGCATATAGTGCTGGCTGCCGTTCTTCCAGGTGCCGAACCAGAGCAGAACCAGGTGAACGTGGTGCTCGCGGGCCTGGGCGAGGACGGTGTCCACCTCCGAGTAGTCGAACTGTCCCTGTTGGGGCTCGAACTGCTCCCAGTAGATCGGCGTTTCGAGCGTGTTGGCATGGAGGTATTCGATGGCGGCCCAGACCTCGGGGAGCGTGGCCGGCCAGTCGCTGGAGTTGTTCGACTGCGCGCTCAGCATCAGGTAAGGCGCGCCGTCCACGAACAGGACATAGCGTCCATCGTTCTGGACGAGGCTCGGAGCCGGGTGCTCCGTCATCTGCGCCTGCAATGCCAGCCCGGAAATCGATGCCGCCAGAACGGCCGTTATCATCAAGGCCTTCATCGTATTCAATCCTCATTTCTCCCGCGATCTGCACGCGGGTTGGTCCAGGCGTTCGCGACCTGGACGGGTTGTAAGGGCACTTGCATTGCCGAACCGTTCTACTGAACACGCACCTCGGTAGTCAGTTGGATGTCGGCAGACGAACTGCCGATCATCACGCGAACAGGCTCAGCCTCGACGCGGAATCCGGGAAGTTTCTGATCCCACCAGGCGAGCGTTGAAGCCTTGAGCGGAATTGCGACGGTCTTGGTTTCGTTGGGCTGGACGGTGACGCGCTGGAAGCCTTTCAGCGCGTCGCGCGGAAACGCCACCTTCGCGCCCAGGTGCTTCACGTACATCTGCACCACGGCATCGCCCGCGCGGCTGCCGGTATTCGTCACGTCCGCGCTGACGGTGATCGAGCCGTCCTTGGCCAGTTGCGACGAACTGGTGCGGAGATTGGAGTACTTGAAGGTCGTGTAGCTCAGGCCATAGCCGAAGGGGTAGAGCGGCTCGCCCTTGAAGTACATATAGGTGCGGCCGTCGCGGATGTTGTAATCCATCATCGGCGGCAGCTGATCGAGAGACTTCGGCCAGGTTTCCACCAGGTGTCCGCCGGGGTTGTAGTCGCCAAAGAGAACTTGCGCCAGGGCCGTGCCCTCGTCCTGCGAGGAGTGGGCCATGTGAAGGATAGCGGGAACGTGGGCCTGCGACCAGTTGATGGCGAAGGGGAAGCTGGAGATCAGGATGACAACGGTCCTGGGATTGAAGGCATAGACCTGTTTCACCAGTTGTTCCTGGGCCAGCGTGATGATCTCCCGGTCGCGTCCTTCGCGCCCGTCGCTGGGCACGGTGCAGGCGATCATGCCGCCGCCGTCCACCGAGCTGTGCCAGTCGTGCGCCATGTCCGGACCGCAGGTGGGATCGTTGCCGATGACGACCACCGCGACGTCGGAGGATTTGGCCGCGTCGATGGCCGCGTTGCCCAGCTCGCTCTCGGCGTAATTCACCTTCACGCCAGGTCCCACCTCCGCCTTGATTCCTTCGAGCGGCGTAACCGTGTACGTAGGCAAGCCGCCGTACCAGTCCCAGTGGACGGAATCGGTCAGCGGCCCGATGACGGCGATCGACTTGATGGCCTCCTTCTTGAGCGGCAGAAAGCCGTTGTCGTTCTTGAGCAGCACCACCGATTCCAGCGCCATCCGTTTTGAAACCGCGCGATCTCGCTCCGTGTTCCAGGGCTCGGGCGAATCCTTGATCTTTGTGTAGGGAACCATCTCCGGCGGGTCCAGCAAACCCAGCCGGATCGTGATCCGGAACTTGGGGCGAAGCAGGTTGTCGATCTCCGCCTCGGTGACTTCGCCATCCTGCAGCGCCGCCTTCACGTCGCTCTGGACCCTCTCCAGAAACTGATTGATGCCGGTTTTCATGCACGCCACCACCGCCGCCTGATGATTGGGGAAAAGGTGGCGCGCGGTGACCAGCAGACCCACCGCTCCCCCATCGCTCGAAATCACGTCCACGCCCCATTGGTCGCGGACGACGCTCTTGAGAACCGGATTGACGGCCATCGCGGTGCCGTTCCAGGCGTTGTAGGACGCCATGACGCCTCTGGCGCCGCCATCCTGGAATCCCATCCGGAAAGGCACCGAATAGTACTCCCAGAACAACCGCTGATCGAAGTTCGACGACGATTCGGTGCGGTGATCCTCGTTGCTGTTGGCCAGAAAATGCTTGAGCAGCGGCGCGGCCTGCCAATACTTCGGATCGTCTCCCTCCAGGCCCCTGGCGAAGGCCGCCACCATGGTTCCGTTGAAGAACGGGTCTTCGCCGTACACTTCTTCGCTGCGCCCCCAGCGCGGGTCGCGCGCCAGGTCGGCCTGCGGTCCCCAGAGCATGAGAATCTGACGGTTGTACTTTTTGGTCTGGGTGATAAACCGCGCCTCGTAGCCCTCCACGCCGCCCGCCTGGCGAACCAGCTCCGGGTCCCACGACTCGCCCATCCCCGGAGGCTGCGGGAACTGCGTCGTGGTAATGGGCATGCGCCTGTCGTAGCCCTGTCGCTGCACCACTCCGTGGATGCCTTCGGAGCTGCCATAGCTCATCACGCCGAGCTGCGGCACACCGGTATTGGTGCTGAGGCAGTCGATCTTCTCGTCGACGGTCATCAGCGAAAGCAGGTTGTCGATCCGCTTTTCCATCGGCAGCGAAGGATCGTTGAACGGGTAACGGGGTTGCTGGGCGAGAAGCGGTGTGAGCGCCGGAACAAACCCGGAAACCAGAAGACAGAGCAGAGCGGCAAAGTGCTGCTTGTTGATCATGGCGGCTACCTCATCAGCTTTCTCAGCGAAATGCCCAGCGTGGAAATTCCCCGCGCGGCGCGTTGGCGATTTCAAAACGCAGTAAGGTTATCACGTGCACCATCTCCTGCTTGCGACGATCAAGCCGGCAATCGAAAAACCGCGAAGACAGCGGAGTTTTCAACCTATGGAAAGCGGTAGAGCTGGACCCGATCGATCGTGCCCGGATGCAGCACCAGGATCTCTCCCTGCGCATCATCGTCGCCTTCGATCCAACGGGTAAGTTCCCACTTTCCATCGACGAACCTTCCTTGCTGCACGACGCCGAGTCCCACATAGTCTTTTCCAATCCAAAGATGAGCCTGAAGGAAGCGAAGGGTAGGCGAAGTGGGTTTTGTCCTTTCGGGATTTGAAATGGGACTGTATCAAAGTTGGGGGCGGTCATACTACGAACTGTGCTGAAGGAGTTGGAAGTCGGAAGTTCGGCAGCCACTCACGGAACAGCGTTTCGAGCCGATTGTCGAGTACGGCGCAACGAACCTGTAGGAGGAGGTGGGCACCCTCCGCAGACCAGCGCATGGGCTGTCGTTTCCCCATCCTCTCATTGACCAGGTGACACATTGTAGATTCGGCCAGAGCGCTGGATATCCTGAGGCCTTTCCGCCGGTCCTGGGCGTAGTTCCTAAACGCGACCTGATTGCGGCACAAATAGTCTCGCAGATCCAACATGTGCTTCCGAAACCTGTGCATTCGGTCTGCATCGGCATTGCACAAGGAACTCAAGAACTTCTTTGTACCCCGGTAGATCGCTCCCAAACGGTCCAGGGCGGCCTGCCAAAGTCCATTCCACATCTGAAATCGAACTCGATGGATCTTCACGCAAAGTAATTCGGTCAGAACAGGATCGGCATCCCCAACGATCGATGCAATCCCTGGCGCCATCTGCTCAATTGGCCGCAGACGCATGCTGATGTGAAACCAGTCGAGAACCCTGTGGGTCGTCTTCTCCGTCGCTGCATTGACGAGATTGCTTAAACCATCCGCTCCATCAGCCAGCACCCTGACGCGGGATGCCTGTGTCCAACCCTTGTCATCCAGCGCGGCTTTCATGAAAATCTCGGCATCGCACATGGGGTGCTGTGCGACCCAAGCGAAATGGTCGCCCAGCCGGCCTTCGCGCTCGATACGGCCTGCTACAACGTGGTATTCCCCAAGGCCCATCATTCCATCGGCGCGCACGTAGGTCCCATCGATCGCAACGCTAAGGTTCTGTGCTGCTGTAACGGGTTCGCGCCTTGGTTCAGGCCAGTCGTACTCGTCCGGTTCTGTGACTCGCTGATCGAGTCGGCCACCGATTGCGAGTGTATGGCGACGAAGTGTAGCGTGTGAGACGCCCGAATCGCAAATGGGAAGCAACTCGCCCAGTACCGCTGCCGCCCGACGATACGGCACTTTGCTGCCCCAGCTGGCGTAGAGGTATTGAAGTTCCGGCGAGGTTCCCGCCAGTTGATGGCGGTGGAGAGGCCAGATGGTCGCCTTCTTTCCGCCTTGTCAATTGCAGCGAAAATAGCGGCGGCAAGAAACCTGAACGGTTCCAAAGACCGTTCAGACCGTGCGGGTGCGCAAATCCTTGACGCGCTGGTTCTGGCCACACCGGAAGCATCCCCTGTGAGCAGCACCCAGCATATCCACCTGGGTTTGAACAATCCGGGCTTACACTTTTCGAAGCACGGTCTTGCCTTCTTCCAGTGTCAGGCCGATCTCTTCAGGCCCGATTCCAGATGCCGGTCGCTCCACCCGGGAAACCAACTCCCGTTCCAGGATGCGGTCGTCGAGGCGCGTTTCGACCCAAATCCGAAACTCCATCGGAACCTCCCGTCCCGACCAAATCCTCGGGAAAACGACTACCTGAGAGTACTACCTCTGTTGTACCGCCCCCAACTTTGATACAGTCCCGGACCTGAAGCTTTTCAACGGCTATAAGGTTCGTCATTGGGCGGCGCAGAAAGTGCTCCCAGCGTAATAGGTCTCATAAACCCCGACACGAAGCAAACAGGAAAGCGCAGTGCGGGAAAACCGCATGCTGCGTTTGACGTGGCGGGAGCTGGAAACGTGACCATGGTCGCCGGACTGCGGTCCATAGCGAAAGCGATGGAATCACCACCGGAACCTACAGTGTGCGCGCCTGCTCCCGACCCTACCTGTGAGAGGCTGGAGGTGAGACCCCTCCGGCCTACTCGACCGAATCCGCAAGCGTTTTGCTGGACAAGCTCGCATAGACTACAATCGGTTCAACTGCGGCTTGCTTCAAGCGCCATCTTCCTTGCAAGAATTGGTGGTCTGCATCATGCTGAGAGGTGAACCGAATTGCTCCGTCAAAGAAACCCTTTTTCCAAAGCCATCCCTGCTGCTTTGTTGGCAACAGCGGCGGTGATTGTCTCATTGCTGGCGCATGATGTGTTTTCGCACCGTCATCCTTTCGACCTGGTAACGGTCCTGGCTGCTTCGCCGGTCCCGGTAAGCCCCTCGATCACCGTCGATTATCCTGAAGAAGGGTCCATCTTCCCGCCTGAGATTACGCCTCCCACCTTCATATGGAGCGATGGCGGCGCCGACGCAAAAAAATGGCTGATCGACATCGTCTTAGACGGCGACTCAAAGCAGATTCATGCCGTCTCTGCCGGTGAACCCATTCAGCTCGGAGAGATTGATCCACGCACGGTTTCTATCAACAATGAACCTCCCGCGCTAACGCCCGAGCAATCTTCCGCGCACACCTGGATTCCCGACGCAAAAACCTGGGCGGCCATCAAGCAACACTCCATGTCGCGCGCCGCCAGAGTTACGATCACCGGCATTGACGCTTCGGATCGCCCGGTTTCTCAAGGACGTGCGGCTTTCTCCACATCGATGGATCCTGTAGGAGCGCCCATCTTCTATCGTGATGTTCCCTTGATGCCGACCGAAGGAGTCAAGGGGCAGATTGAACCGTTGGGTCGCGCCTTGATGTTTCTGATTAACTGGCGGGTTCGGGATATCAGCCAGCCGGCAAGCCGTATTGTGCTGCATGATATGCACACTTGCGCCAACTGCCACTCCTTTTCCGCCGATGGCAAGACGATGGGGATGGACGTGGATGGGCCCAGAAATGACAAAGGCCTGTATGCCCTAGTTCCGGTCCAGCGGAATATCGTCATTCGCAATCAGGATGTCCTTTCGTGGAACAGCAATCTTACACTCGGCAACTCCCGCATTGGATTCATGTCTCAGGTTTCGCCGGATGGAAAGTATGTACTCTCTACTTTTGCCGGGCAGGACCTGAATGTAGGCAGTTCCTACTTTGTGGCAAACTTCAAAGACTACCGCTTTCTCCAGGTTTTTTATCCTACCCGCGGCATTCTGGCCTGGTACGACCGGAGTACCGGGCGCAGAGAACCATTGCCCGGCGCTGACGATCCTCGCTATGTGCAAACCGATGGAGTCTGGAGTCCCGATGGCAAATACATTATCTTTGCCCGCGCCGAGGCGAAGGAGCCTTATCCTGAGGCGGGAAAGCCGGCGCTCTTGGCCAATGACCCCAACGAAATCCAGATTCAGTACAGCCTGTACCGGATTCCCTTCAACGGCGGCAAAGGCGGCGTCGCGGAGCCAATCGAGGGAGCCTCAAACAATGGGATGAGCAACAACTTCCCCAAGGTCTCTCCGGATGGCCGGTGGATCGTCTTCGTCAAGTGCCGCAATGGCCAGTTGATGCGCCCCGACAGTCAGCTGTACATGGTTCCATTCAAGGGCGGCGTGGCCCGGCGCATGAGATGCAATACCTCGCTCATGAATTCCTGGCATAGCTTCTCGCCCAATGGCCGCTGGATGGTTTTTTCCTCCAAGAGCCGTTCGCCTTACACGCAAATGTATCTCACCCACATCGATCAGCTGGGAAACGACAGCCCGCCTATCTATATTGACAACGCCAAAGCTGCCAACCGTGCTGTCAACCTACCGGAATTCATCAATATTGCGCCCGACGGCCTTGAGAATATTGAAGTCCCGGCCTCCGACTTTTACCGCGTCGTCGACGAAGCCACGGATCTGCAGAATCAAGGCGATTGGACAGGCTCGTTCGCCAAGTGGCAGAAAGCCCTCGAACTCGATCCCAATGATGCGCGGGCCAATAATTCCGTGGGAATCTCCCTGGCATCGGTAGGAAAACCGGCGGATGCAATCCCCTATTTTCAAAAAGCAACCCAGATGCACGCGGAGTATTCTGAAGCCTATTACAACCTGGGCTTGGCGCTCAATGATACCGGGCGCGTCGATGAGGCCATCGTTGCCTGGTCGAGTGCCGTTCGCCTCCAACCGGAGATGGCTGAAGCGCAGGAAAGCCTGGGCATGGCCTATTATTCAGAGCGCAAATACTCCGATGCCGCGGCTCATCTGCGCATTGCGGCCGGCCTGAAGCCGGATCGCGTCTTCGTGCTCAATCTGAGCGCCATCGTCCTCGCCACCTGTCCCGATGATTCGGTCCGCAATGACGCCGCCGCGGTCCTTTTAGCAGAACGCGCCAGAACGCTCACCAAAGGACAAAATGCCTTGGTGCTGGATACTTTATCGGCATCCTACGCCGAGGCTGGCCGCTTCCCGGATGCCATCGACACGGAGCAGCAGGCGATCAACATCGCTGTTCAACAGGGCAATACCCGGCTGGCGGATATGCTCAAGGATCACCTGTCGGCCTTCACCAGAAATCTCCCGCTGCGCGTCATCCCCCCGCCGCCTCGCTGATCTTCTCCAGAGCAACTCTCGCCGGGCGGGTGGCCCACATCTCGATTTTGAGCAATAAACCGGCTTTGACCGGCGGAGTTGGGAAGGAACATGAGGTCGGCATGGAGCCGATAATTTATAGGTGTCCATGCTGGCGGCAAGTAGGCTGTCCATTTCACTGGTGCTTCTCCATGGAGCCCGTTTTTAAGCATGGTTCCGAACCCTGTGCCGGAGTTCCTGGTGACGGCGGCGGCCTTCGGGCCGCTAGCCGATCCCGTTTAGGAGAGTGCCTTTTCTGCACGGTTCAGGCCGCTTGGCATGGCGCAGGAGAGTATTCGATGCCAGCAAGACGCAAGAAGCCCCGGGCCGGCGCCCTGTCGCCGGCGCACTCCATTGACCCCAACGCGGCGGGTATCGACATTGGCGCGACAGAGATTTATATCGCCGTGCCCGTCGACCGCGACCCGCATCCGGTGCGCAAGTTTGCCACCTTCACCGAAGACCTGATGTCCGCTGCAGACTGGCTCAAGCAGTGTGGGATCAAGACGGTGGCGATGGAGTCCACCGGAGTCTACTGGATTCCCCTGTTCCAGATTCTGGAAGCGCGCGGGATGAAGGTCTGCCTGGTCAACGCCCGTCATGTGAAGAACGTGCCGGGTCGCAAGAGCGACCTGTGCGATTGCCAGTGGTTGCAGCATCTGCATTCGGCTGGGCTGCTGCGAGCCAGCTTTCGCCCCTCCAGCCAAGTCTGCGCGGTCCGCTCGCTGGTGCGTTATCGCGACAGCCTGGTGCAGCTATCGGCGATGCACTTGCAGCATATGCAAAAAGCCCTCGACCAGATGAACCTGCAGTTGCACCATGTCATCTCCGATTTGAGCGGCAAGACCGGCATAGCCATCGTCGAAGCAATTCTCGCCGGAGAACGCGATCCTCATCAACTGGCCACATTGCGCGATCCGCGCACCAAGGCCAGCCAAGAGACCATTGCCAAGTCGCTGGTGGGCGACTATCGCCGCGAGCACCTGTTTACGCTTCGCCAGTCATTGACCGGGTTTCGTCAGAACAGCCAGTTGATCGCCGACTGCGACGTGGAGATCGAGTCGCTGCTCAAGGAGTTCTCCTCCGGCGACGGCCCTGGGGCTGAAGCGGTGCCGGAGCCACAGGCAGAACTCAAGCGCAAACCCCGGCGCAACGAGATGAGCTTCGATCTGCGCACCCAACTGCACCGCATCTTTGCCGTCGACCTGACCGAGATTCCGGGTATCAACACGCTCACGACGTCGGCGAAAGTTTATCGGTATAGCGGTCTGGACCTCGCCCACATTCGCGCGCTTCCTGCGGTAAAGGTATCGAGTCCAGGCGACAACGTCGAAACGAGCGTGGTGAAGGACCAGTTGTTTCCGGCCATGTCGATTACGATGTACGCGATTCCGGGTAATTGAGTCCCACGAATGAGCCTAGGCCGCGCGACTCCACCGTGCGGTTCAGGCGTTCATCGCCCCCCGGCGGGTTCTGGACAGGGCATTGATCCTGTATCACCGGCAAGCCGTCAGTTGATAAACATCCCCCGCATGCCTTCGGCGTGAATGATGCTGCTTATTCTCTCGGACTGCCCATGGCAGGATTCCTGTGTATTGGGTGGCAGCATAACTGGGCGGAAACGGATGTAATGGGTTTGGGATAGATGAGAGATTCTCAGGTCACCCTTTCTTATGGGTGACTTTTTGGGTGACCTAGCAATACGCGTTCGCTGCAAAGTCGTCTTTAAGTGATTGATATTAAAACATTTATATGGTCGGGGAGAGAGGATTTGAACCTCCGACCCCCTGGTCCCGAACCAGTTTTCGGCATTTGTTGAAGTTTGTTGAAATCGCGAGAAATTAACTGTTTTGTATTGAACGAGTTGCGGTCATATTGTTGAAAGTTGTGGTTCTGAATTGCTCCAGGGTGCTTTGACCGCTACGCTTTCGTCTACATTTGAATCCACACATGGCATTTCCCCGAGGCCCACCGCGAGCGCGCTGTAGAACTCAACCCGCATGAATTACGAATTCTATCTGGATACATATCTCATTCCCAAATTTGGTGACACAAGGCTGAATAGGATTCGGCGGGTTGCTGTTCAGGATTTTCTTAATGCACAAACGAATCTCGCACCGAAGACCATTCGTAATCTTCACGGGACCCTCCGTGTCCTTCTCAACGAAGGAAAGCGCTGGGGATTGCTTAAGGAGAATCCTGCGGTTGGAGTTCGTCTGCCTCGCCTGCTACGGCGGCAGCATAACCTTATGACCCCTGCCGAGATTCGAAATCTACTGGAAGCCCTGCCGTCTCCCACAAATGCAATTGCCACCCTCATGATTAACGGCTCACTACGGTTCGGAGAAGTTGCCGCATTGCGGTGGAAGAGGATTCAGACAGACCGTATTCAAATTCAAGAGCGTTTCTATGAGGGGGAATTCGACAATACCAAAACCGATGCCGGTGACCGGGAAATTCCTTTGAATGCCACCATGAGGAAGTGCTTGGAAGCTGCTTGGAAGGATACCAAGTACCGCGAGCCTAATGATCTTGTATTCTGCGCTCGCAACGGTGCACCTCTTAACAGGCGCAACTTACTCAAACGCCATCTCAAGCCCACGCTAGAAAAGCTAAAGTTGCCACACTGCACGTTCCATGACCTCCGGCACCTGCATTCCAGCCTTTCCATGAGGACCGGTGCAAGCCCCGAAGTCACCCGCGACAACATGGGGCATTCAACCGTGGATGTCACCCAGAACATCTACACGGGCACATGGTGGGAACAGAGGAAGGCGGCGGTTGAAGGAATCAGTTCGTTGATTTGGAGCGAATGACGGTAATCTATGAGCAATGCGATTGGAAAACCCTTGCACAGTGCTGAATACAGCGCTATGCTGCCACCTGGGTCCGTCCCGGCAAGTTGCAAATCTGCCGCCCGGTGCAGTCGCCTCCTTCAGCCTGAATGCTGTTTAATCTGAAGTAACTTTCGGTTTGGCGACGATACACCCATAACCCACCCATAGCCGCAAACCTGTTGCACTATACTCAATGCGATGACTTACAAAGTAGCCAATTGCGCCGTTTTGGCATGTGCAATATTCTTCGTCTACTTGAAACCGCTCGCGGCGCAAAAAGACGGTCAAGCATTTCAATTCGATCAATTCCAGGTCGACGTATACCGCGGACACCTGGAAATCCCGCGGGAATTTCATAAGGACCGAGATGGGCTTTGGGTGGACGAATCCGGCAAACCGGCCCTCGCCCCACGAGTGAACTTCGCGGGTGAATACTATCTGGCAGCTCATTCGTGTGGGACATGCTGTCGCTATTACACCCTAAACAATCTTCAGACTGGCGGCCAGATTAGTCAGGTCAGCATCTTCGATGCGGGTGACCCTACTCCCACTACAAAAGACGGGCGCACGTACGTTCCAATCCTCTTCTTCAAGCCTGACAGTCGGCTGCTGATCGTTCAGTATGAACTTGATTTGTGCACGCCAGTGGAGCACAACCAATGCAGGCAACACTACTTCGTTTTCGAGGACGGTCGCTTTCGGTCAATTTCGAGGACACTGCCGTCATGCACCCACGAGGGTCAGGAGCCCGAATAGGCTGCGCTGATCTCTCTGCCCGCAGGTCGCGGGTGGATCACCGGGCAACCGGACGGAACCCCGCTTCTGCTCCTCACGACAGAGTTGGGGAAGGATCGGCGACCATCCGACCGGAACTGGTAAGAAGCGGCGGAACGGCTCACTGAGCGCATTGGGCTGTTACCGCCAATCCAGACGATCAGTCCGGGTATTACCGTCATCTGTTGACGACCGATAAACGTCTCGCCGGTTGCACTCTTTCGTTTTTTGCGATGCAGTTGAAGAACCCGCCATATTTGGGGATTATGATAACGTAGGCTCGACCATTGTCCTGAATTGAGGCCTGAATCGGTATGACCTCCATCGCTATCGAGGCTGACCTTGCTGTGCCAATGCGAGACGGCGTGCGCCTGTGGGCAAACCTATACAGACCGAAGGCTGGCGGGCCCTATCCCTTGATCATGTCCGTCACACCTTACGGCAAAGACAAGCTCCCGGATCGTCTCACGACCTTCTTCATGCGCCTTTCCGGCGTCAAGTTCGGCAAGCTCAATTGTTCACGGCTGACGGGTTTCGAAGCACCAGATCCAGTCTATTGGGTGCAGCAAGGCTACGCGGTTCTTCAGGCCGACGTTCGGGGCATGCACAAATCCGAGGGACATGCGGGAATCCTCAGACAACAGGACGCGGAAGATTACTACGATCTCATCGAATGGGCGGGATCTCAGCCGTGGTGTACGGGGCGAGTCGGGCTGATGGGCGTTTCGTATTTGGCAATGTCGCAGTGGTACGCCGCAGCTCTCAAGCCACCTCACCTCTGTGCGATGGTCCCGTGGGAGGGCGTCACCGATTTATACCGCGAATTTGCCTTCCATGGTGGGATACCCGAGACGAAATTCGTTGCCCTCTGGGCCAAGAGACGAATCAATAATGGGCGCAATCGCAGATTTCCGTTGGCCGAAGATTTCTTGTCTGAGCAAGCCGCGCATCCGTTGGACGACGAGTATTGGGCGTCGAAACGGCCTGTCCTCGAAAACATCGACGTGCCGGCATTGGTGTGCGCCAACTGGTCCGATCATGGATTGCATACGCGCGGATCGATCGAAGGGTTTGAGCGGATATCTTCCAGGCAAAAGTGGCTGTTCACTCATGGGCGAAAGAAGTGGGAGACATTTTATGGCGAGGAGGCCCTCAATTGGCAGAAGCGATTTCTGGACCATTTCCTTCGAGACCTCGACAACGGATTCGACCGAGAACAGAAGATACGCCTGGAAGTCCGGAAAGGCTATTACAGACAGGAGGTTCGCAGCGAGCAGACTTGGCCACTCCCGTCGGTGCAATCAGCCCCGCTGTACCTCTGCGCGAATACGGGCACTCTGCAAAGCGAACCTGTCGCTTCCGAAGGAAAGGTGCAGTATCAGCCTCAAAAGCGGAACAGCAGAGCTGCATTCTCTGTTCGATTCGAGCAAGCCGTTGAACTGGTTGGCGGCATGAGGTTGAAGCTCTGGGTCAGCACCTCAGAAGGCGATGATCTGGACCTGTTCGTCGTGCTGCGAAAGCTTGATTCCTCTGGGCGAGAGGTCTACTTCTCTGGATTTAACGGATACGAGCGCGATGGGCTGGCAAAGGGATGGCTCCGGACTTCACACAGGGAGCTGGACACCACCCGCAGCACGCCTCTGCGTCCGTGGCATAGCCATGCACATATTCAAAAACTGCGTCCCGCTGACGTTGTGCCAGTAGAAATTGAGATTTGGCCGTCTGCCACCCTTTTCGAGGCTGGATCCTCTCTGCAGCTAACGATCCAGGGGCGCGACGCAGCGCGATACCCGGCATTCGGCCATCGCGAACTCGTCAACCGTGGATTGCACACTATTTTTACGGGAGGGACATACGATTCATTTCGACCAATGCCGAAGAGGTCGAAAAGTTCGGTATCGACACGGCCAACATGTTCGTTTTTTGGGATTGGGTGGGTGGACGCTATTCGATGGACTCGGCGATCGGGCTCTCAACCATGATAGCAATCGGCCCGGACAATTTCCGTCACCTGCTTAATGGCTTCCATGAGATGGACATTCATTTTCGCACCGCTCCGTTTGAGCGCAATCTTCCCGTTCTCCTGGGTCTCCTGGCAATCTACAACAACAACTTTCTTGGCGCGCAAAGCGTCGCTGTGCTGCCCTATGAACAATATCTGAAGCGTTTCCCGGCCTATCTGCAGCAGCTGACGATGGAGAGCAACGGCAAGCATGTAACCCTGGATGGGACGGCAGTCGAATATCAGACCGGGCCGATCTATTGGGGAGAGCCAGGCACTAACGGCCAACATTCCTTTTATCAACTGATTCACCAGGGGACCCGGCTCATCCCCTGCGACTTCATTGCGTTCGGTCAGCCGCTGAACCCGATCGGCCGGCATCACGACATCCTTCTGGCCAACGTCTTCGCGCAGGCTGAGGCATTGGCTTTTGGCAAGACCACGCAGGAAGTCGAGGCGGACGGCACGCCACCATGGCTTGCGTCTCATCGCACCTTCGACGGCAATCGACCGTCGAACATGATCGTCTTGGAGCGGTTGACTCCGGCGGCGCTAGGGAAACTCGTCGCCCTTTACGAGCACAGCGTCTTTACCCAAGGCGCCATCTGGCAGATTGATTCCTTCGACCAGTGGGGAGTCGAACTGGGAAAGGTCCTTGCCCAGCAAATCATCCCTGAACTCGAGTGCGAAACGGAGCCGAAGCTCGGGCACGATAGCTCGACCAACGCTCTGATCAGACGCTACCGATTGATGGTAGATCAGGGGATTGAGATGGGGCGGGGCGGGGTGTTCTTGAGTCTGACTGAGGAGCAATACGTAAAGCTCCTCAGTCAGACTCAA
>Ga0224535_1000086_pt1 | contig 30972 bp, 23 predicted proteins | sample 714E13034metaG_FD_179898 | JGI IMG/M metagenome (GOLD analysis project Ga0224535, IMG submission 179898) | Peat soil microbial communities from Stordalen Mire, Sweden - 717 E1 30-34 | ecosystem: Environmental > Terrestrial > Soil > Wetlands > Peat | place: Sweden: Norrbotten County, Stordalen... | reverse complement strand
CAATATGCGCTACTGGACCCGAAGCGCCTTGGCTGGTGGGGCTGGAGTTGGGGTGGGAGTTTTACTCTTTATGCCATGACGCACTCGGACCGCTTCCGGGCCGGGGTCGCCGTGGCTCCGGTAACCGACTACCGCGACTATGACTCCATCTACACCGAGCGCTACCTGGGTCAGCCTGCTGATTTCGTCCAAGGATACCAGGATTTCTCTGTGGTCAACTCGGCGGCCAACCTGAAGGGGCGGCTGCTGCTGGTGCATGGAACCAGCGACGACAATGTGCACATGGAAAACTCGGTGCAGTTTGTGCAGAAGCTGATCGAAGCCGACATTCCTTACGACCTGCAGATCTATCCGTGCAAGACACACTCCATCGCCGGCCCGGATGTGCGGCAACATCTTTACAACCGCATTCTGGCGCACTTTGAGGAGTATCTGAAGTAAACAGTTTCCACCGATGCCGCGCAGTGAATATGCCAGCCACGAGACAGCCGCTGCCCCGAGGTTTTACTGCGCGTGGTGATTGAAGAGGTCGTCCTTGTCGCGGCTAGGGCAGTCCGAGCACTCCATGCAGCACACGAGCATCAGGGCCACGCCTAACGTGACGAGTACGGCGATCGCGTTTTCGTAGACCACAAACCAGTGAATCAGGCTATGCATGGTCAGCCACCAAGATCAATATATCCCGATAATTTAGACGAAGAATGGACATAACAGATCACATCCCCGGAATATTTTTAGGGCCGGAATCCCATCGCGTCCAACTTTTCTAGCGATAATTTCTCTCAATTTTAGCTTGATTTCAAGAGAAGAAAAGGCGAAAATAGTTTCACTATGGCGACCGGCCCCAATCCGGCGCCGGCCCCCGATTTGGAAGAGTGGCCGGAGGAGCTTCAGACCCTGAAGCCAGAAGATCCGCGTGCCTCCCAACAGCCGGCAGACCACCCCGAGGACGGTCCGCATCTGAACTGGCTGTTCATTGACATGAACTCCTATTTTGCCTCGGTGGAGCAGGACGCAAGGCCCGAGTTGCGCGGCCGGCCGGTAGGTATTGTGCCCATGATGGCCGACACAACCTGTTGCATTGCAGCCAGTTACGAGGCAAAGGCCCATGGCGTCAAGACCGGAACCATAGTCTCCGACGCCAAGCGGATGTGCCCCGGCATTGAGCTGGTGGAAGCGCGGCACGAGATTTATGTCGAGTACCATCACCGCATCGTCGAAGCCGTGGAGAGCTGCCTGCCGGTGACGGCGGTGCTCTCCATCGACGAGATGGCCTGCCGTCTGATGGGCCGGGAACGGCCGCTGCTGGCGGCGATGGAGCTGGGCCGGCAAGTGAAGCTGCGCATCCTAGAACAGGTTGGCCCCATGATGCGCAGCTCGGTGGGGCTGGCGACCAACCGCTACCTGGCCAAGGTGGCCAGCGACATGGAGAAGCCCGACGGCTTGGTGGCGCTGCCCCTGGACATTCTGCCTGAGGCGCTGCGCCAGCTTACGCTGCGCAACCTGCCGGGGATTGGCGCGCGCATAGAGAAGCGGCTGAACGCCCAGGGCATTCAATCGATGGAAGACCTGCTGGCTCTCAACTGCGAACAGGCTGGTGAACTGTGGGGCTCGGTGTGGGGCGAGCGGCTGTGGCACTGGCTCCAGGGCGAGGACTTCGACATGAATGAAGCCGAGCACCTGAAGTCACTGAGCCACCAGCACGTGCTCGGGCCCGATATGCGCACGCCGGAGAAGGCGTGGGCGGTGGCGCACAAGCTGCTGCACAAGGCGGCAATGCGGCTGCGCGCACAGGGCTTGTGGGCCAGCGGCATCGGGCTGGCCATCGGCTTTGCGGTTCCGCGCGGCGAAAAGACCCCCGTCAGCCGTTTCGGCGTACCCACGCGGGGATGGAAGGACGAGCTGAAGCTGAGCGAGTGCCAGGACAATCCGACACTCATTGCGGCGCTACGTCGTCTATGGGAATCCCGCCCGTCCGGCGAGGACTTCGAACACCCCTACTTCATCGGCGTGCAATTGAACGGCCTGGTGCCCGACCGGCTGCACTCGCTGAACCTCTTTGAAGGAACGGAGGACGAGCAGAGTCGGACGCGCCTCGTGGCCGCCATGGACGCGCTGAACAATAAATACGGCTTGAGCACGCTGGCCCCGGCCACCATGCTGGCTGCTTTCAAGGCCGCGCCCACGCGCATCGCTTTCCATACCATTCCGGATCTGTTTTGAAAATTATTACTCCTGTTTCGCCGTATAACTCCTCAAACAGATAAAATGTTTGGAAGTTATGTTGGACGAGATCCTTGACTTCTCTGCGGCACCGCTGCTGGCGACATGCAGCACTTTTCACAATTGATCCATGGTGGCTCTCGGTAACCACATTAAGCGTCTGGCGCAAGGGACAGACGCTGACGCTGACCGTGCCGCAAAGTATGTAGGACCTCACAAAGTCCGATAAATGACCGGGCACAGAAAGGAAATTCATATGTTTCGTTCCGGTAGTCTCTTGGGGTTGGCGTTTGTGGCTCTTCTGGCGGTGCCTCCGCCGCTCTTTGCCAAATCGAATGTGCATACGTATTGGTATCAGCCGCATTTCATGGCGAGTGTTGAGGATGCATCCAACCGCCTGCAATTCCTCGCTCCTCACTTTGCCCCCGTAGGCAGCAGACCGGCGACGACTGATTACACGCTGACGAATATCAACTTGAACAAACTGGGAATCAACCTTTCCTACAACGAGAGCGGCGTGAATCAAGTGCCCAAGGGCCTGCTCGGATTAACCTCCATCTCGGTCCCTTACACCAAGGAGTCCGTCTTTTCGATTGTGTATGCGGGTATTGAGTTCATTGAGATACGAAACTACACGGCCGGCTCTGTGGCGCCTTGGTGCGCCATTCCCATGGGCAAAGATTCCGGAAACGGGATCATCTGCGTCTCAAGCAGGGAGGATGCCGAACGGGTTGCCGATGCGCTGGCAACTTTGGCGGTGGCTTACGGAAAGAATCTGAGTACTTCCTTCAGCATGGCCTTGGGGGTGATGACGGACAAGGAGCAGCGCAAGCATCCTGGGCAAACTGGCTGCAAGGTACGTGAAGTGGATGAGGATGGACCCGCCGCGCAGGCTGGTATCCAGGAAGATGACATTGTGCATGCCATCAATGGCCTCCCCTGTTCACTACAAACCTTCAGCGCGGCCGTGACTGAGGCTGTCGTGAAACCGCAGGGCAGCGTGGTGCATGCTGAGATTCTGCGCAAAAGCGGCCCTCTGACCGTCGATCTGCACTTTCCCCATCCCGATGTCCCTGCGGCTCAGTTGCGGCGGCAGGTCGCCAACCCAGCTCAGCAATACGAACCTACGCCTTCCGCTACTCCCACACCTACCGCGCCTCCCTCCAGCGTCCACTTCGGCTTTCAGGTCCGCCCCGTCATCCAGGACGACATGGCGCCCCTGATGCTGACCAAGGCTGAGGGGCTGGTGGTGGTCAGCGTGGAAAACGGCAGCCTGGCCGACACCATGGGCGTTCTCGCCGGCGACGTGATTCTCACGGCGAATGGCGCGGAAGTGGGCGATATGCAGCACTTTTCGCAACTGATCCACGCAGGCGCGGTGACGACATTCAACGTGTGGCGCAAGGGAAAAACGCTGGTGCTGACCGTGCCGCAAAGCATGTAGGGCGATCGCCGGATTGTCCACTCCACCTGCGGCCGGAGCCGATGCGCTCCGGCCGCGGCTGTCTACACTAATACACAGTATGGCCAATCTGCCTCCATCGCCGGCGTCGAGTTATCGCGGGCGGCTTGCGCCTTCGCCCACCGGCTATCTGCACGTGGGTCACGCGCGCACCTTCTGGACGGGCTACCAGCGCGCAAAGGCCGCCGGTGGAACGCTGGTGATGCGCATGGAAGACCTGGACCCGGAGCGCAGCCGCGCCGAGTACGCCGAGGCCGCGCTCGATGACCTGCGCTGGCTGGGGATTCGCTGGCAGGAAGGCCCCGACTTGTTGGGTCTACCCCTGGGTGGGCCGTTCGCGCCTTACGCGCAGAGCGGCCGCCGGGCTTTTTATCTTGATGCATGGCGCAAACTGCGGCGGGGCGGCTTTCTCTTCCCTTGCCGCTGCTCGCGCAAGGACCTGGAAGCCGCGCTCAGCGCGCCGCATGAAAACGCTTCAGCAGGCACGAACGGCGCGCTAAGCAACGGGGAGTCAGAGCCGCTGGACGATGAACCCGTCTATCCCGGCACTTGCAGGCAACTCGTGGACAACACTTCGCGAGCGACTGATTTCACGGCAAGCGAGATCGAGGAGCCGGAGGGCATTAACTGGCGTTTTCGCGTGCCCGACGGCGAAGTGATCCAGTTTGAGGATGGAAATCTTGGTCCGCAACGGTTTGTGGCCGGCGTGGATTTTGGGGACTTTGTGGTGTGGCGGCGCGACGGAAGCCCGAGTTACCAGCTTGCCTGCGTGGCCGACGACGCAGCGATGAAAATTACTGAAGTGGTGCGCGGCGAGGACCTGCTGAAATCCACCGCGCGGCAGATTCTGCTCTACCGCGCGCTAGGACTTGAAGCTCCGGATTGGTTCCACTGCTGCTTGGTGGTGGACGGCAATGGCCGCCGGCTGGCCAAGCGTCACGACGCGCTGAGTCTGCGCACCCTGCGCCAGCGCGGAGTTACTCCAGAGGAGATTCTGTCGGGGAAATTGCCCCGGGAGGAGTAATCGCTTCTAACTCCTGGGTCTTATATTGTTTTCATGGCCCGAGGATTGCGGGCATGATGTTCTTCCATCCTTGCCGCAAGAACCAAATGACTTACCCGCGCCGAATGAAGGCGCCATTCTGCAACTCGCTCCATGCCTGCCTCAGCTCAGCCTCCGTATTCATGACGATTGGCCCCTGCCACGCCACCGGCTCTTCGAGCGGCTGACCCGAGACCAACAGGAAGCGAATGCCCTCGGGACCGGCCTGAACCACGATCTCATCGCCGCGATCGAAGAGGACCAGCGAATGGTTCTTGGCGTCATAGACCGGCGTGGCATTGGGGTCCACGGCTGACTCGGTTAGCACCGCGCGAGGAGACGAAGCGTCGCGAAAGGTTCCCGCGCCGGCGAAGACGTAGGCGAAAGCGTTGCGCGTGGTCTCCACCTGAATCCGCTTGCGCTTGCCCGGCGGAATGGAAATGTCCACGTAGCGCGGGTCGGCGGCCACGCCTTCAACCGGACCCTTCTTGCCCCAGAACTCGCCGCAGATGACCCGAGCGCGGGCGCCGTCATCCTCGGTCACCTCCGGTATAGCGCTCGACGGAATGTCCTGGTAGCGTGGGTCGGTCATCTTCAGCGATGCGGGCAGGTTGGCCCAGAGCTGAAAGCCGTGCATGCGGCCCTGGGCGTCGCCCGAGGGCATTTCCTGATGCAGAATGCCGCTGCCAGCGGTCATCCATTGCACGTCGCCCGCCCCCATGCGGCCCTTGTTGCCCAGGCTGTCGCCGTGTGCCACTTCGCCGGCCAGCACATAAGTAATGGTTTCGATTCCCCGGTGGGGATGCCAGGGGAACCCAGCCACGTAATCGGCCGGATTGTCGCTGCGGAAGTCGTCCAGCAATAAAAAGGGATCGAACTCCGCGGTTTGTCCAAAACCGAAGGCTCGCTGCAACCGGACTCCGCCCCCCTCGACGGTGGGCTCAGCTTGAGAAATCTGCTTCACGGGACGAAGCGACATGGTGAACCTCCTCTATCTTACTGAGGATTGGATGCGCAAGCCCGATCTTCGTTGCAGTAGGTGTTTTTAGTGGGCCGTGAAGCGTGTGGCAAACTTGACAGAAATGGGGCGTAGAAATCCTTATTGGTTTATGAGAGGCGAAATAAAGAGACTCCCGGCAACGAGCTTGCAAGACTCATAAGCGGAATAGATAGGATGCCTTGATAAAGATCTGCCGCCCATCGTTCAAGAATTGCGGTGACAGTGGTGTCACCGTATTGTTGGGATCGCAGGCTCCGCCGGGCAAACGGTTGCAAAGCTCCCGGTCCAGATTCCGCAGATCGTTGTTGTAGCCAATATAAATTGCCGTGCCCGGATGTGGGAGCCAGGTGAACAACGCCTCGGTGCCAATCTGCTTGGTCCGCTGGAGCGACGTCTCCGCAGGATTGGCCAGCGTCGAGTCATACTCGGCGATGATGCGAGCGGAGATGGCTCGCGTGAACTGGAAGTTGACCTTGGTCCGGAATACCTGGCTTTCATAGACCAACGCTCCTGTGGCAACCGAGAGGTCGCGATCCAGCAAATAAGTATTGTCCGCAGTTAGTTGACGAATGGGCTGCAACGTAAACAAAGCCTGCACATTTTCCTGCTTCAACAGGGATGGGAGGCAATTCGAATCTAACCTGGACGCCAGATTACTTTGGATGATCTGGGGTAACACCGGACAAACCACTGGGTAGTAGTTCACGTTGCCACTCCGCATCGCGGTGATATTGAAGTTCAACTGCGGCCACGGAGCGCCTCGCGCAACGAACCCGCCGAAGTTCTCCGTGAAGTTTCTGTTTTTCGTGAGGAGTGTGCCGTCCTGCGGCCCCAGCGTGTCAGAGTTCTGGCCAACAACGACCGGTGTAAGCAAAATGTTGCGTGGCAGATAGATGAACGTGTCGAAGGTGGAGTAATGATAAATGCGGTTTCCTTGATGATCAAAAGCAACATTCTGGTTAGTTTCCAATCCAAAGCTTTGGATTAACTTGTGCACCGGAAACCACTTGTAAGTCATATGTGTCTGGTCGCTACGAATGTCCGTTGTCTGGATGAAACCTACCTGGCTTTGGAAGCCGGTGCTGTAATCCCTGTAAAATGTGTCAAGGTTGAAGGCGTGTCCGGCCCGATACAACTCGAAGTAACTGGCTGGCCCGGCGGCATAACTCGGCGGTGTTCCGCTGTCGGCAGAGCCTTTCGTCGAGCTTTCCACCCACTGTCCCCACGCGGTCCACTTATCCGTCATTCGTGCCGTGAAATCGATGCCCTCGATGCGGTTCCAACCTTGGCCAAGCTCTTCGTCGGTATAAATAACGCCGATGCTCGATCCTTTACCAAGATCCTGGGAGATGCGCGCCACGGCGAAGGTTGCGCGCTTGTTATAAAGCGGATCGCCGGGCGCCACGGACTCTCCCGGCGCTCGATCGTCGATGGCAAGCAAACCGATATTCGTGTTGCCGATCTTTCCGGTCACGCGCACGCCATACTCCGGACGCACGATATTGCGCGTATAAACCAACGGAATCTGCGTGAAAAAGTAACTCGCATTTTCGAGGAAGAATGGCCGAAGCTCCGGGAAATAGACTGAATAGCGTTGATCGACGGTGAACTGCGGCTGGTCCGACTCCACATCGCTGAAGTCTGGGTTGATGGTCGCATCAAAGACAATGCGGTCTTTGAGAATGGCCTTGACCTCGCCGCCCGCTGTGCCTTCAAAGTGCCGGGAGCTGAAATAAGGATCAAGCGAGTCCGGGTCTCGAAGCGTGCGCTCGTTCTGCCCTAGAAAATATGGATTGATCTGTACATTATGTGAGCCGGTCACGCCCTCAATACTGTGCAGCGTTCCTTCCTGGCTGAGAACGCCGAAGACGTCGGTTGAGACGCGCGGCCAGTAGTCCACCTCGCTATTGCGGGGGAAGTTGCGCATGAAGACCACACCCCAGTCTCCGTCATCGGCGCGAAAACGCAGGCTGCGAAAGGGGATCGCCAGGAGGGCAATCCATCCGCTGTTCGTCACTTCCCCTTCCGAGTCCCAAACCAGGTCATAACTGTAATCCTTGCCCTGGTTCTCGTCCCATGCCGCATCGGCTTGCACCCCCGCCGGATTCACCGTGAAAAGAATGCCCTTCCGGCGGTCCTGGAATGGATCGAGCAGCACCGACACGTTGTCGTCGTTCAGCACATTCTCGCGGCGCGCCAGATGCCCGCGAATCTCGCCTGGCTGATGATCGTTGCAGATAAACACGAGATATAGGGCGCTATTTGTATGTGCCAGCCAAACCTCGGTTGCTTCGGTTGCGGGCTGTCCGTCGCGCGGCGATTTCTGAATAAAACCAGAGATGTGGAGCAGCTTGCCTTTCAGTTCCTGCCGCGGCGCCATCCCCGCGAAATCGGAGAGGTGCAGTCCTTGGGCAATCAATGGTACCGTGTAGCCGCTGGGAGAATGCGTTTTGGGTGCCTCCGTGGGGAGCACCGCCGGCTTGCTGCTCGTCTCGGCCAATACCTGCGAAGCAACCGCCAACAGGCACAATGCCAACACCAACGTCTTATGCCTCATGCTTCCAAGGTACGCAACACTCTTCTGCTCGGTTCCTTCTGGGTTCTTGATCTTCATTCAAAGTAGGCCCTCAGTCTAAATTCAATCCTTCGCAGCCGAATCGGCAGGTTCGCGTTCTGCAAACTGATCATGGCCGGATGTACGAAAGCTGCCGCGCTGCTTTCCATACCAATCACATTCTTCCGGAGAGGCTTATCTCAATATAAACTGTCTCAAGTGAGTGATTTTGCCCAAACCGTGAAGCAGCAGGCCGACATCGTCAAGGTGATCGAGGGGTACATCCGCCTGCGCAAGGCGGGGGCGCAGAACTACCAGGGGCTTTGCCCGTTCCATAAGGAAAAATCGCCGTCGTTTTCGGTTCATGCGGTGCGGCAGTTCTACCACTGCTTTGGCTGCCAGGCTTCAGGAGACGTCTTCAGCTTCGTGGAAAAGATTGAGAACGTCACCTTTCCCGAAGCGGTGCGGATTGTGGCGGGCAAGTGCGGAATTCCGCTGCCCAAGCGGGAGTTTTCGTCGCCGGAAGAAGCGGCCGGAGCACGAATGCGCGCCAAGCTGCTGGAGTTGCACGAGACGGCAACGGCGTGGTTCGAGGAGCAACTGCGTGGCCCTGAAGGCGCTGTGGCGCGCGAGTACCTTGCCGGCCGCGGCCTTTCGATTGAGGGAATCGCCAAATTTAGAATTGGCTACGCACCCGACAGCTTCAATGCCTTGCGCGACCGGCTCAGCGGCATGGCCGACAATGAAACCCTCAGGGCCAGCGGCCTTTTCGCCTCAAAAGAACAGGGCGACGGCAGCCAGGGACCGATCTACGACCGCTTCCGCAAGCGTGTGATGTTCCCCATCGCCAACGAGAGCGGGCGAGTGATTGCCTTCACGGCGAGGACGCTGGAAACGGGCGACAAGGCCGGCGCCAAGTACATCAACTCGCCAGAGACGCCGCTCTACTCGAAGAGCCTGGTGCTCTTCAACCTGGACAAGGCGCGCACGGCGATTCGCCAGCTTGAGTTTGCGCTGCTGGTCGAGGGGCAGATGGACTGCATCAGCGTGTTTCTGCGCGGGATACAGAACGTGATCGCCACCAGCGGAACGGCTTTTACTGAGCAGCAAGTGGCGCTGTTGCGGCGCCATACCTCGCAAGTTGTGGTCAACTTCGATCCCGACGCCGCCGGTTCGAATGCCGCGGAGAAGTCGATTGCCCTGCTCACCGAGGAGGGGTTCACGATCAAGATTGTCACCCTCGACGGCGGACTGGACCCGGATCGCTACATCCGTGAACGGGGGGTAGAGGCTTACACGGCGGCGTTGCGCGGCGCTCGGCGGCAGGCCGATTATCTGATCGAGCGGGCGCGGCTGTCGTTCCCCGGAGCCAGCGCGGAGCAGAAGGTGAAGGCCATGAACTTCCTCCTGCCGCACATTCGCCGAATGCCGGAGAAGCTGGCACGGGACCAGTTTGCCGCCGACGCCGCCCAAAAGTTGGGTATTGACTCAGCGGTGCTGCGGGAGGAGTTGCACCAAGCCGCGCTCCGGCGGCGCGACCACATCGAGGCGCGGGCGACGAAACTGACCGAGGTGGAGCGGGTGCTGCTGCGGGCACTGGCCATCGACGATCCGGAGAACGAGCAGGCGCGGCGGCTCGCCCGCCAGGCGCTGGTCGAGCAACCCGCGTGGTTTGAGCATCTTGGTGCCTTCGCGGCCCTGAAGGCGCTGGCTGGGCGGCAGGCCAACGACCCCATGGATGTGGTGGAGGACGAGGCGCAGCGGGCTTTGCTGGCTGAAACGCTGCTGGCCGAGACCAAGCCACCCGAGGAGAACGAGGTTCTGAGCGCGTTGCAGGAAGTTCAGGAACGAGCCATAGCACACCGGTTGCGCGAATTGCGCGCGCTGATTGCCGAGGCCGAGCGCCGCGGGGACTTTGCGGAACTGGCAGTCATCATGCAGCAAAAGCTCGATCTGGACCGGAAGCTGCGGCAATTGCACAACCAGAAGCCGCCGGAGCAGTAGCGGCGCCCAAGACCCGCACGGACCGAGCCGCGGCGCAGTTATTCCTGCGTCAAATTGGGCTTTGCCGCGTCCAACAAAGAGAAGCGGAAGCGGGCGGAAGGTAAAAAGACCCGGTTTGGCCGCGAAGTTGACCGAACAGGTTCTCGACTTTACCCCGATTTTGTCTTGGTGTGGCAGGGCAAGACGTGGTAATCTGGTAATCTCTGTGCGGATGTGCGCCCCTTTGCCCCATCCATGAGCCGCGGCTCGCGGGCGACGCAGGTGAAACCTGAAGCGCTTGTCATCCTGTTCCGAGCAAACCACAAGAAACCGCATTATTTTGCGGGTGACCGCAAGTCTGTCTCCGAATGCACCGCATTTCCCGGATTTTCGTCGGGAAATATTTTTTCGCGCACTCGTCTAGATCAGACTGGATCGGGCCCGGCACTGGCGCGCAAGACGGTGCTGAATCTGCCTTGCGCGGAGCATTACCAGGGATGATTTATCCCGAAGTACAAGCGTCAGATCGACGCAATCGTAAGGGCGCGGCGACCCTTTACGAAACCAAGCAGAGCCCAGTATCCCTGGGAATGCCAAAGAGAGTAGGAATATTTTGGCGATCGACGACAAATTCGAACACGAACATGATCACGAGCCTGAACCCGAGCACGAGCACGATATGGAAAGCCTGATTGAGGTTGGCAAAGAAAAGGGTTATCTCACTTACGGCGACGTGAACGACATCATTCCGGATGAGATGGCTACTTCGCCCGAGGATCTGGACGACCTGATCACCACCATCGGCACTCAGGGCATCGACCTGCTGGACGGCCCCAAGTTCCACGGCGACAAGGGCTTCGGGCTGGAAGATGGCGAAGATGTCGAGCTGGACCTGACGCCTGGGACTCTGGAAAAGACCAATGACCCGGTGCGCATGTACCTGCGTGAGATGGGCACAGTGCCGCTGCTGACGCGCGAGGGCGAGGTGGAGATTGCCAAACGCATCGAGCGCGGACAACTGCGGGTGCTTAAGGCCATTTCGCGTTCGCCCATCGTGATTCGCGAGGTTGTGGCCCTGGGCGAGGATCTGAAGCGCGGCGTGCGCAACATCAAGGAAGTGGTGATCTTCGACGACGAGGAGCTCACCGAAGAGGTGGTGGTGGCGCGCGTCAAGGCGACGGTTGTCCGCATCGACGCGCTGATCAAGCACCAGAAGAACATCGCAAAGCTGGAAGAGAAGTTGGCTGTGCCGGCGCCCGCTACCAAGGCCAAGGCCTCTGCCGCGCGCAAAACCCGATGGCTGATCGCGCGGGAGAAGGTGCTGGTTTCGCGAATTGTCCGCGAACTGAAATACACGCCCATGGAGCGCAAGCGCCTGCTGGACAAGGTCAACAAGACCGTTGACACCATGCGCACGCTGGAGCGGCAGATTCGCTCGCTGGAGCAGAAGCACGAGGCCAGCCGGAGCGAGGAGCTGAAGAAGGAGTACCGGCGGCAGCAGAAGAACTGCAAGGCCGACCTGGAAAAGATCGAGGCCGACGCGGGCGTTTCCATCGGCGAGTTGAAGCGCACTCAGCGCGAGATGATTCAGGGCGACATGGACGCCGACCAGGCCAAGCGCGAGTTGATTGAAGCCAACCTGCGCCTCGTGGTCTCCATCGCCAAGAAGTACACCAACCGCGGCTTGCAGTTCCTCGATCTGATTCAGGAGGGCAACATCGGCCTGATGAAGGCCGTGGACAAGTTCGAGTACCGCCGCGGCTACAAGTTTTCGACCTACGCAACCTGGTGGATTCGCCAGGCCATCACCCGCGCCATCGCCGATCAGGCCCGGACGATCCGCATTCCGGTGCACATGATCGAAACCATCAACAAGCTCATCCGCACCAGCCGCCAACTGGTCCAGGAGTTGGGCCGCGAGCCCAGCAGCGAGGAGATCGCCAAGCGCATGGACATCCCGGTGGCCAAGGTGCGCAAGGTGCTCAAGATCGCGCAGGAGCCCATCTCGCTGGAAACTCCCATCGGCGAAGAGGAAGACTCCCACCTGGGCGACTTCATCGAGGATCGGCAGGCGGTTTCGCCCTCCGAGGCGGTCATCAGCGTGAACCTGAAGGAGTACACCTCACAGGTTCTGCGCACGCTTACGCCGCGCGAGGAGCGGGTCATCAAGATGCGCTTCGGCCTGGAAGACGGCTCCGAGCACACCTTGGAAGAGGTGGGCCAGAGCTTCCAGGTGACGCGCGAGCGCATCCGCCAGATCGAAGCCAAGGCCCTGCGCAAGCTGCGCCATCCCAGCCGCAGCCGCAAACTGAAGGCCTTTGTGGAAGGCGTCAAGGAAGGTATGTAACCCGGCGTAAACTCAGCCGAAAAGAGCCGCAGCCTTGGAAAGGGCTGCGGCTCTTTTGTTGTTTGGCTCAGGCAGTCTGCCTAGATGAGTGACTTGGGCTGTTAGCGACAATTGACTTGGCAACCTTCCCGAGGCCCGAAAATCCAGACTTAGGGCACGTACTCTTTCTATTTCTCATGCATGGGTCACTCGCCCATTCGCCCAGTTTCCTTTAGTCAAACACTAGTTTTGAAGACTCTCTTGGCGATGTTGGAAAGGAAGGGATTCTCCAGAAGTTTGGAGACTTCTAGGCTAACTAAATTCTTTTTGTATTGGGATTGATATTTCCGCCTTATCGCTTTAAGAACTGGTTTTCCGCAATATCCTCAGACATCTGCCGAGATCACATTAGGAGCCTCCACTGCGATCCCTGTCTCCTTGTTCCTGTCTTGCAGATTATTTCTCTCCTTCGCCGCACAATAATCCTCAGAAGCTTTCCTTCAAATCGTCCACGTAACTCCTTATCCTGGAAGATTTTGCATGGAACTTCATTTTTTCAAGATGTTACAGCATAACCCTGCCCGTAAACTAAAGAAAACAAGGATCTTGCTTGCAAAATATGGGCGGGGGTGCCCGATGTACCAGCTTTGCCGTCATATCAAGACCAACGGACAGCGATGCCAATATCCGGCTTTGCGCGGGTCGGCTTATTGTTATTTCCACTCCCGCGTGCATACCATGGCCAAAGCGAAAAGCTCCAACTGGGATGACATCAAGCTCCCTTTGATCGAGGATTCCGCCTCCATCCAGGTAGCCATCTCCCAGATCATGGCTGGATTCCTCAGTTCCCGCCTTGATGCGCGCCACACCGGCCTGCTCCTCTACGCCCTCCAGATCGCCTCGCAAAATATCGATCGCGCTTCCTCCCGTGAGGATTCCGAAATTGTGCACTCCATGACCGTCACTGGCGTAGGCGATGAGTTGGCCCCGGAAAAGGCAATCGGCGTGATACATGCGACGACTACGATCCTGAAGAAGAGGACGAGGAGCCGGGTGCGCCGCCGCAGGTGGCTTAACCTAACTGGCTGATCTTTAGCTGTAACTTATCGAAGTCCACGGTTCCCAGTCCGCGCGCAGCGGCCATTTGCAAGTAAGGTATGTGCTCCGGGTCGAGGTCCCAGTAAGCCTTTGCGACATAGGCGTCGAGGGCGACCGGATCGGTTCCGGCGACCATGGTCTTCTTTAAAGCTACATCTTCCAGGTTGCCGCCGGTGGGTCCATTGCGCAGCAGGATGCGGTAACAGTCGATGAGCGTGACCGTCGGCAGCATGAAACTGGCCAGGTCCGCGAGACTCTGATGAATCTGCTGGTGGAGGCGATTGCGCTGACCGCCGAGAATGCCGTACCAATTCTTCATGCCCAACGTGACGCCGGTCAGGCCATGATGCTTGGCGATGGGCAGGTTGAAGATTTTGTCAGCCTCAAGAAACGGCGTGAAGACTGGCCAGCTTTTCAGCACCACGCCGCCCAGTTCCACCTCACGGTAGAGTTCCGGATCGGGCAGAATAACTTCAGCGCCCTCGGCGCGCGCAGCAGCCTGAATGCCCGAACGCTGAAAGCAGCGGCGCGGCTCGTTGCAACTGACGTCGGTGACGATGACGCGTTTGGCGCCTGCCTGCCAGCATTGGCGCACAACCTCGGCGACCACGTCGGGATTGGTGTTGGCGGCCTGCTCCGGGGTGCGGTCCCACGCAATGTTTGGCTTGAGCACCACCACATCTTGGCGGCTGACAAAGCGGCGAATCCCGCCCAGATTCTCAAGCGACTTCTGAACCACCGCCCTAGGTTCCCCGCCTTGCACCACGGTCATCATTGGCAACTGAGCGTCGGCAGCGATGCGATGGTCGCGCCGCGCCTGCTCTGCTCGGGCCGGAACCGGACGGAAGCTATGCTCGCTGAGCCAGACGGCTGCGCCAGCCGCGCCCGCTGCTACTCCGCCCACGCGCAGCAATTGCAACATTGCCTCGCGCCGCGTCATGCCCTGCGCGATGCCGCTTGTCTCTTCCGGCTTCCGTCCCGTTTCCCCGGCCATGGCAATTCTCCCGCTTAAATCTCCATCAGGTTGATGCGTCTCGTATCGTTGACGCCCAAGTTGTGAGCATGGTCGGCGGCGGTGGCGATGTAGCGCGACGGGCGACCTGCGGCCTCGAGCGTATTCATGCCCACTTCAGCGCGCTTGCGTTCGATCATCTGCCAAGCTGTGTGATCGACGGCCACGCGATCCTCGCCCACAATGAGCGCATTGGGATACCAGAGGCGCTCTGGATGGAAGCCGGGGCCTCCGTCGTAGACCGAACTCAACGCGTCTCCGATCGTAAAGCGGACCTTTTCGCGGATGGCCGGAATGCAATTCAGGTCGGCCACGCCGGGGTTGCATCCGCCTGCGTGCAGATCCTGGGGGCGGCTGACCACGCCGTACATATTCTTCATGGCAAATGTAACGCCGGCCTCGCTGTGGTCCTTGAGGATGGGCAGGCCGATCACCATGCCGCATTCGCGGGTAAGGATCTTGGAGAGGTGCACGTTTGCCGTGCCCCATGCCACGGGCTGCTCTTCATAACCAGCCACATCGGAGCCGTAGCAGCGGACGCGGCTGGGGTCCGTATTGATGGTGAGGCCGCAAGCCTGAAGATCGCGGGCATTCCGGTCCCACACCACGATGTTGCCGGGCTTGACGCCGGCCTGTTGCAGCCGCTCGGCAATAGCCTGCACCAGCACCACGTGCGTAGAAATTCCCTTGCCGCCCAGGCCATTGGTCTTCAGGCCGATGACCTGGCCCTGAGGCACGATATGCTTCCATGCTTCCACGGGATTTTCGCGTCCAGTGTAGGCGGCAATGGCCCGGTCAAGCAGCGCTAGTACACGCTTTTCGTCCAGTTGCGTGCCTGAACCGTGAAGCGCCGGGTCCCTGGCAATCACCACCTTGGACTTGCCTGTTTCGGCGTGCTGGCCGTGCTGGTCCAGCATGGCGGCCAGCCCCAGTTTGCTCTGCGAACCCAGCACGAGGGCTCCGGTTGCTGCGGCTTGGAGAAATTCCCTGCGGTTACTCATCACATTCCTCGCAATCGTAGTGCGGCCGGATTCCCGGCCAGGACAGCGTTACAGTTTCGCTTCTACTCCGTGCGCCAGCGCAAGCAGAGCCTGTGCCGTGTCGGGCGTGGACTCATAAGCGACGATGCGCACCAGGCGGGGGCCTTTGCGGAAGATGATACTTTGTGCATAAGCAACTCCCGCGTCGCCCAGTTGAATCGGCTTGGCGTCGCTGGTTCCCGTCTCCAGAATCTTGCGTGCGCCGGTCGCGTCATTCATGGTGTACACGTCAACCGTCGCCTCCAACTGGCCCTGGTACTTGTAGTCGGAAGTCGAGGTGGTCACAACCCCGGCCGAGATGTACTGCTCGGCATCGCCGTCGATGTACTGCCACAAGTCTTTCGCTGCAAAGACGCGCGTCTCGCTGGTCTTTTGCCAGCCTGCAACCTTATCCGATGCCGGAAACGGGTCGGAAACCTTCTTCTTGCAACCCATACTGCTGGCCGCGGCTACAATCACAAGGACCGCAATGGCCCACTTCAAATTCGAGTGAAATTTCACTGCAACATCTCCCTTATTTTCTGTTCAACAAAATCTGACTACTCGGTGAACGGCTTTCGCCGATGCTGGATTCGGTTACTTCTTCTTGCGTCCCTTCGACGATATGACGGCAACCAACGAGCCCATCAATGCCGCAACGACTCCGCACCATACCGGCACCAACCATCCAACTGAATTAAATTTCACGAAGCGTTCTCCGTTACTTTCTGTTGAGCAAAATCTGACTGCCCGGTGAGCGGCTTTCGCCGATGCTTGTGACATAAACTGCTGGATGTTCTTGCAACGGACAGGCGTACTCGCAAGCGCCGCAGCCCACGCAACGGCTGGGATCGACGCGCGGCTGTTTCAGCGTCTTGGTGTTGCCCGCGGAGTCGATCACCTGCGCTTCCTGCACGTAAATAGCCTTGGGTGAAACCGGGCACCACTCCTCGCAGACAATGCAATCGGTGGCCATGGCCCACGGCAAACAGCGTCCGCGGTCGTAAAAAGCAGTTCCCAGGCGCACTGGCTGGCTTTGCCCGCCAATGCCCACCACCCATCCTTTTTCCTTCGGCGTAATCTGCCAGATGGCGCCCGTCGGACACACCTCCGAGCAGAGTACGCAACTGGGCTCGCAGTAGCCAATACGCGGCACCAGCGTCGGCGACCACAATCCTTCCAGGCCGGCCTCGTCGGTTGTGGGATGCAGCGCCGTGTTGGGACAAACCTTCATGCACTCGCCGCAGCGAATGCAGCGAGAGAGAAACTCCTGCTCGTCCAGCGATCCCGGCGGACGCAACAGCCGTTCGTGGCGGCTTTTCCCCAGCCCTGTATTGGCGCGCATCAGCGGAACCACCGCGGCGCCGGCTGCCAGCCCGGTCAGCGTTCTGCGCCGGCCAAGATCGGGCGACGCCACCTCATGCTCCTTGCGGAAAAAGCGGAAAGTAAGGGCGTGCTCGGGACAGGCGCCCACGCAATTCATGCACATCAGGCACTCGGCCTTGCGCCACGGCGCGCCGCCGACGGGATCGTCACCGCCCTGGCAGTTGAGCAGGCAGCGGTTGCAGTTGTTGCAACTTGCGGCGTCCTTGTGCAGCCCCAACACCGACCAGCGCGAGACCGCGCCCAGCAGCGCGCCCAGCGGGCAAATCGCTCTGCACCACAACCGCGTGACACGCAGGCTGACCGCAAGAATGGCAATGAACAAAACGCCCAGCACCAGCCCTTGGTAGTAGTGCGGCTGACGGAGGTCGAGTATCGTGTAGTGCAGAATCGTATGCAGAGTCTCGCCAGTCGTCTTGATTACCGCGATATGGCTGGTCTCAAGCGGAGTCAGCACGGCCCGCGCGGCAAAATTGAAGGCCGGCAAAATCGACAACCCAAAGGAGCGCACCAATAAGCTGAAGGGATCAATCCAGCCGATGGCCGCCGAGCCGCAGAATGCGGCCACCAGACCGGCCAGCAGAACCACGTACTTGCCCGTCTGCCAGCGCTTGTAGCGATTTGCCTCGATCCGCTGCTTGCCCCTCTTGGCCTCCGACGGCATATTGCCCACAAACTGTTGCAGGGTGCCCATGGGGCAAATCCAACCGCAGAAAAAGCGGCCCAGAAAGAGCGTCGGCAAAAGGATGAGCAGGCTCCAGATCAGCCCGCGATAGAGAGCGTGGCCGGCCAGCGCGTTTACCACGGCCACCAACGGGTCCCACTCGAAAAACAGCCGCACCGGCGCGCGCAGGTGAATCTCCGTCGCATCGCGGGGAAAGAGGCTCAGCGAGGTGAACAGTAACAGCGCAAGAAAGAGCAGCAAAAAGAAGATCTGCGAAATCCTGCGGTACAGTGGCAATCTGGACCGGTTCAAGAGTTGCCCTCCCACACGCGCGGCCGTTAACCGTACAGGATGTATGATTGGCGCTCAGGTAACCTTCAGACAGTGATCTACATCACCCGTTGGTGGTTTGAGGCTGCTGGTGAATGCAACTGGGGCTCCTTCGCACCGGTAGCGAGCCAGATGGTTAAGGACGTCTTCGTCTAGCTCAATTGCCGGGTGCCTACACATCTCAATCTACTACCATGTCTGGGTGCCCCAGGTCTCGCTTCTGAGACCTGGGATCGATCAAGCCATTGCTGCAGCGTTAGGTCAGGAGTTCCCTCGTTGCTCACTAACATTTCATTGGTGAGCAAGGGCCCGCACGATGATGTTTGCAGCCAATTTGCTCGTAATTCCATCCCGGTCATACTCGGGGTTGACCTCCGTGATCTCGATGATGCGAGTGCGAGGGTCTGAGGCTGCCACGTCTGCGATTTCGCACACCTCGCGAGCAGTAAGCCCCATCGGGCCCGGAGCGCTAACCCCGGGGGCCTCGACGGCCCTTACAACGTCCAGGTCGAAGCCGAAGAAGATCCCGTCCGCGGGGCTGCTACTGACGATAGCCCGAACGACCGAGCCCACTCCGGCGATTCTCAGATCACCCAGATAGTGGATGTGCGCGCCCACGTCTTGCACGTATTTCAGATACGTCGGAGAGTTCGCATAGGAGTTGATACCAACCTCATGAAACATGGAGGGCGGAATGGAGCCTTCTTCCAGCAACTGCCGATAGGGCGTGCCACTATTTCTAGGCGTGTCCGCGCGAACGTCGAGGTGACGGTCGATGTTGAATACCAACGGAACGCTTATCGTCGCGCACAACGCTCTGCAGTCCGGATAGGAGATGTCGTTCCCTCCTCCCAGGACAACAACTTTTTTTCCATCTTGCAGAAACCCCTGCAGGGTCTCGCATAGCCATTCATGCGTCTCTTCAAGGGTCTCCCCGATTCTCAGGTTGCCCACATCGATTAGTTTGAGATATTGATGTGCTTCGCTCACCGGATAGCGGTATAGGCTCCTGCGAATCTCGTTTGGAGCAAGACGCGAACCGGTACGGCCTCGATTGCGGCGCACACCTTCGTCCTGCGGGCAACCAAGGATGACTACCTGAGAATGTGAGTACGCCTCGGGGTCTCTCCGCACAATGTCACCAAACCGCACATCGTTCGGGTCATGGCGGCTGAAAAACACATCATCTTCCGCCGGAACAAGGTGCGCAAGGGTTGTCATCGTCGAAGTCTCCTCCAGTCAATCGTATGCCTACTATGAATAGTTCTACCGGATGCCATACGTCTCGATTTCGAGACCTGCAAAACCACAACTTTTCCCTCCGCTCTTTGCGGAAGATAACCCGCCACCAGTGCACAGTAGAAGCAGTCAGTAGAGCGGGGCTTTACTGATCGCTGTTCTCTATTCACCGAAGGGTACCCCCATAAGCGTTAGGTTATGACCTTCTGGCCAGTTTTACGCAGTTTGACGCCCAGCCGAACTGTTCGGCCTCGTCATTGAAGGTGACAAAGCCCATCATCGGCAGATAGCACGCGTTGTCGTAGTGGCTGTTGAAGAACGACATCTGCTGCGCCTCATGCGTGGGATCGTCGTTCGGATCGAGATCGATAGTGACCAGTCGAGCGCGATGGTGCAGCCGTTGCGCATGACGTTCGATCACACTCTCGCCAGTGCTGCGCCCATGTGATAAAGCTGGCGCGGGCCGACGGCATTTTCAAAGCACGATAGCGTCGGCTCCGAAGCCATATCGAGTTCGGTAACCGGATCGCGGCCCGGCAGCATCTTGCGCATCGGATCGGCCGCCAATCGAGACGCGTCGTTGGCGTCCGCATAACCACTGCCGATGGAGAAGACGCGCTGGGCGAAAGGATCCCGCAACGAATGGTCCACGTTGCCCGCCTGCAGAGGATCACGTAAACAGCCAGACATGCTGGCGATCAATCCGTAGCGCCGTTCGGCTGCTTTCAACAGCACGGCACCACCATCGGAACAGCCTTGCCGCTGGTCGAATTCCACAATCACCGGCTTGGCGAAAATCTTTGGAAACAACAAACACTCTTTCGCGGTAGAATCGATCAAGCGAAAGCCTCTCTATGTGCCTAAACACTGTCTTGTCAACATGTTTGTAGCACAAAATGCTTTCGCTAACTCAGGTTTCACGAATAATGCGGGCTAGTACCTTCTATCCGGATTTTGAGATGAGATCGTCCGCATATCGCTTCGCATACGGTAATCTAGCCCTGAGACAACCTTCGAGACAATGGCAAACGCGCAGAATGAATCCGGTCGTGGCAAAAGCAGGTTTTTCGTCCGCCTTTGGCTGCGGATCAATGCTCTGTACGACCTGTTCTTTTCCGAGACCAACAAGGCAATCCTCCGCCAGTTGGTCATCCAACTGAGCATCGCCGGTTTCGCGATTCATGTGTCGATGATTTTTCTTGCCCGCTCGCTTGCGCATCCTCCGCTGCTGATCGCCGAGGTCGGGCAAAACTACCTCACCGCAATCTCTACGCCGTTCAACTTCATCCTGTTCTACGAGGTGCTGATTCTCATTGCGTCGCTCTCAGCATCAACGACGCGCTCGCTCGCCAATCAGTTCGAAATTGTGTCGCTGATCTTCATCCGCGATGTCTTCAAAGACATTGCCACGGCCAGCGATCTGGTGAACGGACACCGGTTGACCCTGGAAGCGCTTCCCGCCTTCCTCGATATGTGGGGCGGATTCCTGATGTTTTTCCTGGTTGGCGTCTTTCGCTACGTGGCGTCGCAGCGAGTACGGCCCTCGGGAACAGCACTCCCATCGCCCGGAGCGGCGTTGTTCATCGCCCAAAAGAAGGTAGTTGCCATAGGTCTTGCCACGCTGCTGCTTGGGATGGCTATTTACAATATCGGCCTTCTTGTCCTCGCCATCCGTAGTCTCCTCCTGACCGGACACGGATCCATCGAGTCGGCAACCACGTTTTATAACGACCTGTTTACCGTGATGATCTTCACCGATGTTCTGGTCCTGATCCTGTCGTTGGAGGTCTCCGGGCTCTATGAACTGGTCTTTCGCAACGCCGCGTTCGTGGTCTCCACTATCCTGATTCGCCTCTCGCTGGCCGAGGGGTATCCCTTCGGAGCGCCCTTGGCGCTGATGGCCATGGTCTTTGGAGTCCTTACCCTGCTGGTCTTCAACTACCACCTGCGCGTGAACAAACCGGCGGCAGGGTGAGGCGCTGCTCCCGTTTGGAATATCTCCTTGGCCCCGGCATTTTCCCCTCCGCTCGTTGCAGGGAATAACCCTCCGCCAGCGCACAATAGGATTGATCAATGGAACGGTCCTTACTGACCACTGTCCACCCTACCCCTCCCCCTATTTACCGTTAATCTGTGAGACTGTGAAGCGATTGTCCCCCTCCTGCCGCCGAAACTTCCTTCGCCGGAACAAGATTGATCTTCATCTTGTGAGATTGATTCGGAGCGAATGAAAGAGGGTCACGGCCGCTGGGCGCTGGCTACACGGGGAATGTCTTGTAGGTCGAGGACGAATTCGATCTGCTCAAAACCGGAGCCAGCGAGCAGCGCTTCGACAGCCGTCGATTGGCCGTAGCCGATTTCCAGCGCCACAAAGCCGCCGGGAGTGAGCGCGTCGAAGGCAGCGGGAATGAAACGGCGATAGACATCAAGGCCGTCGCCGCCAGCAAACAGCGCCAGCGCAGGCTCATACTCGCGCACCTCGACAGAGAGCGTGGCGCGGTCGGTCGTGGGCACGTACGGCGGATTGGAGACAATGATCTCGAATCTCTCTTCAGCCACCGGCGCGAGCAGGTCGCCCAGCAGAATCCGCAGCGTTACTCCGTTGCGCTTTGCGTTCTCCTCGGCGATGGCCAGAGCGCGCGAAGAAATGTCAATTGCCGCGATCTGTGCGTGGGGCAGTTCGTGGGCCAGCGCGACGGCGATGGCGCCCGAACCCGTGCCGACATCCACAATGCGCGGCTGTTCGAAGCGGCCCGCCAGTGAAAGGACCTTCTCGACCAGGTGTTCGGTCTCCGGACGCGGAATCAGCACGTCGGGCGTGACGCGAAATGGCAGTCCATAAAACTCGGCTTCGCCAGTGATGTATTGGATGGGTTCGCCCTTGCGCCGTCTTTCAACAAATGCTCTCAGCTCTGTTCCAACACTGGGCATTGTCTGATTGTTCCAATGTGCAACTAGCCAGGCGCGATTTCTCTCTGGATCAGTTTTCCTAAAAACGTACAGAAGAAGCGCCTCAGCATCGAGCCGTGCTCGCTCTGGATGCGGAGATTCGGCGAGTGAATATTTTGCTTCGCCGATTAACGCGCGAACATTTGAGTCCTGGTGCTTCATGAATTGCTGTCGGCCTTCAACTGCTCGGCCTGGTAGTGAGTAATCAGTGCATCGACGATAGGCTGCAAGCGGCCCTCCATCACCAGGTCAAGCTGGTGGAGCGTCAGGCCGATGCGGTGGTCGGTCATCCGGTTCTGCGGGAAGTTGTAAGTGCGGATCTTCTCGCTGCGGTCGCCGGTGCCTACCTGCTGCTTGCGCTCCTTGGCCAACTCCGCATTCTGCTTATCCATCTCCTGCTCGTACAACCGCGAACGAAGAACGCGCATTCCCTTTTCGCGGTTCTTGATCTGCGATTTCTCGTCCTGGCAACTCACTACGGTATTCGTGGGCAGATGGGTGATGCGTACGGCGGAGTATGTGGTGTTCACCGACTGGCCGCCGGGGCCCGACGAACAGAAGGTGTCGATGCGAATGTCCTTGGCTTCGATCTTCACATCCACTTCCTCGGCCTCGGGCAGCACGGCCACGGTAACGGCGGAGGTATGGACGCGGCCCTGCGTCTCGGTGGCCGGAACGCGCTGCACGCGATGCACGCCGCTCTCCCACTTCATCTGCGAATAGACGTGATCGCCCTCGATAATGGCAATCACTTCCTTGTAGCCGCCCACGCACGATTCGGACATTGACAGCATCTCGACCTTCCAGTGGTGCTGCTCGGCGAAGCGGGTGTACATACGAAAGATCTCCGCGGCAAAGAGCGAAGCCTCGTCGCCGCCGGTGCCGGCGCGGATTTCGAGGATGACGTTCTTTTCGTCGTTGGGGTCTTTGGGCAGCAGCAGCACCTTGATCTCTTCTTCAAGCGCGGTCTCGCGCGGGACAAGAGCGGCGATCTCTTCCTCGGCCATCTCCTTCATCTCCGGGTCGGCCAGCATCGCGCGGGATTCGGCCAGGCCCGAACGCACCTGCTTCAGCTCGCGGAACTTCATCACCGGAGTTTCCAGGTCGCTGAGCGCTTTGCCGGCCTTCTGAAATTTTTCGCGGTCGTTGACCACCTCGGGCAGCGAGAGCTGGGCGGAGAGCTCTTCGTAGCGCTGCTCCATCTGTTGCAAACGATCAATCATGGGAAAACCTCATGGGCACGGCTAAAACTCATTTTGCCTGTGCGGGGGCGCGGCTGCTTGGGGATCGGGGATGAATCAGAAAATGGGCAAAAATCAAGTGTAGGCGGCGGGCACCGCTAGAGCAGGACCGGGATGGGCTGATGGAGGGCCACTTCACTTTCTATTTTAGCGCAAGCGAGGAATGAAGCGAAGATTTAGGTTTTCCACTCTTGCAGGGAAAGCGGCAATGAGGGGGCACCCGGTAACACTGGTTTTTGCAGCGGCTTGACCAATATCCGAATTTGCCCCGGGTAACAGCCTATGGCATTGCCAAGGAACGGTCTGTCGTTTGCTGCCGTATTCTTGTTCATGTCCACCGCCCCGGCTGATCTTGCTGACGGAGCTGGGGGCAATGAGTAAGAATCATTTGTTACACCCGGAAAACTGGGATGAGGAGCCATATGAACAGCAAGGGTTTGACAGTTATGTTGCTGGCCGTAACCGTAAGCATGGGAGCGCACGCGCAGCAAGCCGCATTGAAGAGCATCGAGACAAGCGATCTGAATCCGGCAGTAAAGCCGTGCGATAACTTCTTCGACTTTGCCAATGGCACATGGCGAGCGCAGAATCCGATTCCTGCGTCGATGGACCGATGGAGCCGTCGCTGGCAGGCAGGCGAGCGGAACAAAGAGCAGTTGCGCAAAATTCTCGATGAGCTGTCGGCTACTTCGGGCCAGGCCAAGGGCAGCCCGGCGCAGTTGGTAGGGGATTTTTACGCGGCCTGCACCAACGTGAAGGCCGTCAACGCGGCTGGCATTGCGCCGCTGAAGCCATACCTGTCGGCCATTGAGGCCGTTCACGATAGGGCCAGTCTGCAGCAGGAATTGCAGGAGCTGCATGCGATGGGCTTGACGATTCCATTTGCCTTTAGCGGAACGCAAAATGTCCATTCGCCCACGGATGTGATTGCCAGCGTGAGAGCGGACGGTCTGGGCTTGCCGGACCGGGACTACTATTTGAAACCGGAAAAGCGGTTTGTCGATGCGCGAGCGGGTTACCTGGTCTACCTGGCAAAGATCTTCACTCTTGCAGGAGCCTCAGAGACCGAGGCCAAAGCAAACGCCGTGACCGTGATGAAGATGGAGACGGCGCTGGCCAAGGCCTCGCTGGACAATGTGGCCTTGCGCGATCCTCATGCGACCGATCACCTGGGCAGCTACGACGACCTGCAGAAGATGACGCCGCACTTCGACTGGAGCGCTTATCTGACCAGCGCCGGTCTGTCGCGCGGGGTGGTGAATGTCGATCAACCAGAGTTCATGGCGGAGGTTGAGCGGCAGCTCGTGAGTACGCCTATTGCCGACTGGAAGATCTATCTTCGCTGGCAGTTGCTCAATTCTTCGGCTGATATGCTGTCGCAGCCATTTGTGGACGCGCACTTCAACTTTTACCAAAAGCAGTTGGCCGGGGTGGGCGAGCTGAAGCCAAGAGAAGTCCGGTGCGCGGAACAGACCGATAACCTGCTAGGCGAGGCGCTAGGTCAGGAGTATGTGAAGCGCTATTTTCCGCCGGAGGCCAAACAGAAGGCTCAGATCATGGTGGCCAATATTCTGTCATCCTTGCACGACACGCTCGATACCCTGGATTGGATGACCCCCGCTACGAAGCAGAAAGCCCTCGAAAAGCTAGCCAGCTTCCAGGTCAAAATCGGTTATCCGGATAAGTGGAAGGATTATTCCTCAGTGAAGATCGAGCGGAACAATTATTTCGCTGATTTCGTCGCGGGCGCTCGCTTCCAGGTTGCCGATGATCGTTCGACGATCGGCAAGCCGGTGGACCGCGGCCGGTGGGGGATGACGCCACCGACTTCCAACGCTTACTACAATCCGCTGATGAATGAGATCGTCTTTCCCGCCGGAATTCTACAGCCGCCCGCATTCAGCGTGAGCTTTGTCGACGCGGTGAACTATGGAGGCATTGGCGTGGTGATCGGGCACGAAATCTCGCATGGATTCGACGACGAAGGGGCGCAGTTCGACGCAAAAGGAAAGCTGGAGAACTGGTGGACTCCAGAAGATTATGCGAAGTTCAAAGCTAGGGCAGCCTGCGTGGTGAAGCAATTCGACGGCTACAGAATTGATGGCCCGGAAGACATTCACATCAACGGCAAGCTAGTGCTGGGCGAGTCGATTGGCGATTTGGGCGGTCTGAAGCTGGCTTATGGCGCCTTCAAGAAGACGCCGCAAGGACAATCGAATGTGAAGATTGACGGCTTCACGCCGGACCAGCAGTTCTTTATCGCCTGGGGCCAGTTCCGAGGCGACGAAACCCGGCCGGACACGCAGAAACTTATGGTGCAGGGCGACCCTCACCCCGTGGCAAAATACCGCGTTTTGGGGCCGATGTCCAACTTTCCACCCTTCGCAGCGGCCTTCGGTTGCCAGCCTGGATCAGCCATGGTTCGTAGCGATGCGGAGCGGTGTGTGGTCTGGTAGAAACTGGGCACCTGGAAGGGGTTGAGGTTTTCAACCCCTTCCAGCCAGAGCGAGCATTCGCTCAATCAACATTCGATGGTTTCTCAGGCGGACTGGAATTTCGCTACCAGCCTTGCTCTACGAGTTCAATTGCACTCCATAAACTCGCAGGCGTTCATCACCGGCACTTGCAACGATGAGTCGTGCCCTTCGTCGGAGTAGATGGTGATGGTCGCCGGTTGGTAGGCGGAGGGTTGAGCGGTCATGATGTTGGGCACAAAGGTCTGGGGATTGCGGTCGTAAAGCGGGAACCAGGTACTCTGAACCTCGACCATCACCGTGTGGCCGGCCTTGAAGACGTGGTCCACGTCATGGAGCGAGAACTTGTACTCGCGCACCGAACCCGCCTTCAGCGGCGCTGGTTTCTCAAAACTGTCGAGATACCGTCCGCGGAAGATTTCGGCGTTGGTCATCAGTTGGTAGCCGCGCATCTTTGTCTCGGGATCGTCACCGGGGTACTGGTCGATGAGCTTGACCACCAGGTCGTTGTCCGTGCCGGTGGTGGCGGCGTAGATGTCGGCAACTACCTCGCCGGTGAGAACAAGGTCCTTTTTGAGCACAGGCAGCTTCCACACGGCCACGTCCTTGCGGCCGGCAACAAAGCGCTGGTCTTCCGTGAGCCAGTTGTACCACTGCGAGCCTTCGCCGTAAGTCTCCTGGACAGGCCGATGGCGATAAGGAACGGGGTTGGCGGGGTCGCTCACATAAGCGGTTGTGGCCTGGGTAGTTGAACCGCTCCAACTGAGCAATCCCCCGCCCTGCAGATGCAGACTGGTGGGTTTGGATTCCTTGGGCGGGAAGTGGGCGTAACGCTTCCACGTGTTCGAGCCGGTTTGATAGCTGGCCGTGTTTTCCAGGTCGAATCCCGATGGATTCTCGCCAGGCGCGTCCTTCAGATAGTGCGCGAAAAATTTTGCTTCAATCTGGGCGCGGAACTCCTTGCCGACGGGCTCGGGAAAGTCGAGATTTCCAAGGTGGCGCGAAGAGGACGACCAAGAACCATGTTTCCAGGGGCCGAGGGCTAGAAAGTTCTGATGGTTCCGGTCATTGGGTTCGAGCGTGGAGTACTCGATCTGTGAGCCGAACATATCTTCCTGGTCGTAAGTGCCGCCCACGGTGAGGGTGGGGACGGCGACCACCGAAAGCGAGTGCTGAACGCCGCGTGAGCTCCAAACGCTGTCGTAGGCAGGGTGCGAAAGGAAAAGCTTCCAGGTAGGCAGGGTTTTGGAGCCAGATTGCTTCACCGCCTGGGCAAAGTTTCCGCGCTCCAGGAAGAAATCGTAGCCGTCGCGGGGTTTGCCGTCCTTGTCCTTGCCGTAACTGGGGAAGATCTCTTCCTTGCTGGTCTCCATTCTGAAGACGTAATCGTAACCGTAGCTCTGGCGGAAGGCGCCGTTGTGGAAGAAGTCGTCGCCCATCCAGGCATCGAGCATGGGCGCCTGCGGCGAGATGGCCTTGACGGCGGGGTGGGGGTCGATACCGGCCATCATGGCCAGAAAGCCCGGATAGCTGGTGCCAATGAAGCCCGCGCGGCCGTTGTTCCCGGAGACATTGGCCAGCAGCCAGGCGACGGTATCGGACGCGTCGGTGCTCTCGTCGATGGCTTTGGGGGCTTTGTGGTCGGCCAGTGGATGGCTCATGATGAACTGGCCCTCGCTCTTGTAGCGTCCGCGAATGTCTTCGGCGACGTAGATGTAGCCATCGCGGGCCAGCTCCGGGCGGTTGGCGAAAAACGATGCGCGGTTGGTTCCGTCCACCCCATACGGCGTGCGCTGGATGAGAAATGGGAGCGGCGCGCTGATGTCGGCGGGCTTGAGAATCACGGCGTGCAGCTTTACGCCGTCGCGCATGGGGATCATGACTTCGGAACGCAGGTAGTTGTGAAACAGATGGCGGACGGGACGGCCGGTGCGGCGATAGGGGTCGTTGGGCGCATCTGAAAGGACCACGCTGGCGCCGTGGCCGGCATCATCCAGCGTGAAGCGGTAGGTGTTCTTCGAGCCGGAAAGGGCAAATTCGACCGCGGAGAGAGGCTTAAGTTCGTCGGGAACAATGTCTTCGGATTCGACGATGAGCTTGCCGTTTTGCACATAAAAGCTCAGCGGCGTGTCGGGCTCATGTGGGTCGGTATACTCGCCTGCGAGGGCTTCAAGTTGGATGGCTGTCGGCGCGGCGGCCTGGACCTGCGCCGGGCTCTGGTCGGAGTGTGGCGTCCCGGCCAAACCGGGCGCAGCAGAAAAAAGGGCAAAGCACAGGGCGGCAAAAGCGAGACGAAAACGGGACAAGGTAAGAGCCTCCTTAGGCGGAATCAATGCGTGTGGCCGTGGTGGTGTTCGTGGCTCTGCCCATTGGCCATCTCTTCCATGGGCACCACGCAGCCTTCGAGCTGATCGCAGCCCGTGTGCTCGAACTGGATGGTGGCATGGCAGATGTAAAACCGCTCCTTGAGCTCATGGTTGAGCTTGGCCAGGATGCAGGCGCTCGCCGACGGTGGAATGTCGGCAATGGTGACGTGGCAGGCCAAGGCGCTGGAGTCCGAGCCAAGGCTCCAGACGTGCAGGTCGTGGACATTGACAACTCCCTCGACGGCCTCCATGCAGGAGCGAATCTCAGTAAGCGAGACGCCGCGGGGCGTGCCTTCGAGCAGGATGTTGAAGGTCTCGCGGACGATGCCCACGCTGGTCCAGAGGATGAGCGCGGCAATCAGCAGCGAGAGAACGGGGTCAATCCAGTTCCGGCCGGTGATGAGAATGCCCGCGCCACCGGCGATGACGGCGGCTGTCGATAGCGTGTCGCCGGCCATATGCAGGAAGGCCGAGCGCAGATTCACGTCACGGGCCACGCCCCATAGCAAGGCCGCGATGACACCGTTCATTACCACGCCGGCGGTGGCCACAATGATCATCAGACGGGGCTGTACAGTAACCGGAGCCGAGAGCCGATGGACGGCCTCGATGCCGATCCAAATAGAAATGGCGATGAGCGTCGCCGCGTTGATAAAGGCCGCCAGCACCCCGGCCCGCTGGTAGCCGAAGGTCTTCGAGTGGTCGGCGGGGCGGGATTGGAAGTAGACGGCGGTAAAGCTGAGCAGCAGAGCCAGAAAGTCGGAGACATTGTGGCCGGCCTCGGAGAGCAGGGCCAGCGAGTGGGCGCGCAACCCGGCCACGAAGGTGACCACCACGTAAGCCAGCGTGGCTGCCAGCGAGAAGAGCAGCACGGATTGAGTTCGGTTTGCGCCGGAACCGGAAGGCGCAGCATGAAGATGCATAGCGATAGTGTACCGGGGGTGGGTATCCAAAGCCAATCCTTGCGGAGCTACTGGCAGCTCCAAGCTCTGCCGCAATTACTCGTTGGCCTCGATGCGCCGCCCGTGCGCTTCCTGCAACCCGCGGGTGTTCATCCTGAAGATCGCCGCGAAAGCGCGTAATTGGTCGCGGCTCAGGCTCAGTTCCTGCTCCATGACAAACCACCGCACTCCCTCAGTGCAGGGCGGGGTGGTCAGCGAGCCGGTGTAGGTCCAATAGCCGCGGTCTGCGGGCAGCAAGCCGCCCGCACTCACCATCTCCTGAATCTTTTCGGTTGCTCCGGCGGTTATAGGCAGGTGCGGCCACAGCGCCGCCAGCACGGCGTTGGGGTTGCCAAGATCCTCGATCAGCCGCACGGCCACCACGGCCAGCTTGCCATCGGCGCTCCGATGTAGCAGATGCACGTCCATGTCGCTCAGCTTGCCCCTCACCGCCTGCTCGCCTGGGTGGTGGAAGTCGAACTCGACCAGTTCATAGCGCACGCCGCCGGCCACGATGTAGCTGCCTGGGTTCACATGCGCCACGATGGTGTGGCCGTCGTTTTTGAGCGTTACCTGCCCGGCGATGTAGTGAAACTCAATGGGCGTGAGCGCCTTGTTCAGGTGGGCGCCGCGAATGTCGAGGGGCGACTGCTCATGCCCCTTCGAGCAGGCCTGATACGCCGGGTCCAGCTTGCCCCAAACCAGCGGGCCGGTCTTACCCTGATAGCTCCAATTGGCGGTTTGCGCGGCAATTTGCGTGGCGGACAGCGCAGCCACGCCCAGCGCAAGAACGGCAAGTGCGGAAAAGCGCATGAAAATCTCCTCGATCGAGACAACAAGTTACGATCCCGCATGAATTCTATTGCATAGACGCTACAGTGGGAAAAAGAAATGGGACCCATCGCCCGATGGGTCCCATTGTCATGACTGCGATTTTGCGCAGCCGGTTTACTTGGCTGCGGCGACCAATCCTGCTTGCTCAGCCAGGGTGGCTGCCTTGTCGGTGGCCTCCCATGTGAAATCAGGATCGTTGCGGCCGAAGTGGCCGTAAGCAGCGGTCTTCTGGTAAATGGGCCGGCGCAGGTCCAGGCTCTCGATGATTTTCTTAGGAGTCAGTTCGAAGTTTTTCCGCACCAGTTCGGTCAGCTTGGACTCGCTGATCTTGCCTGTGCCGAAGGTGTCAATCAGCACACTCACCGGCTCAGCTACGCCAATGGCGTAGGCCAACTGCACCTCGACGCGCTCGGCCAGCCCCGCCGCCACAATGTTCTTGGCGATGTAACGGGCCATGTACGCCGCTGAGCGATCGACCTTCGTCGGATCCTTGCCGCTGAAGGCGCCGCCGCCGTGACGGCCCATGCCCCCGTAGGTGTCCACGATGATCTTGCGGCCGGTCAGGCCGGTATCGCCCATCGGTCCGCCAATCACGAATCTTCCCGTCGGATTGATGTGGTACTTGGTGCGTTCGTCCAGCCACTTGGCCGGCAGCACAGCCTGGATCACGTACTTGAGAATGTCGGCGTGCAATTCTTCGTTGGAGATGTTCTCGGAGTGCTGGCTGCTGATGACCACGGCGTCGATGCGGGCGGGTTTGCCGTTCTCGTCGTACTCGACCGTGACCTGGCTCTTGCCGTCGGGGCGCAGATAGGGCAGCTTGCCGCTCTTG
>Ga0224535_1000081_pt1 | contig 31622 bp, 21 predicted proteins | sample 714E13034metaG_FD_179898 | JGI IMG/M metagenome (GOLD analysis project Ga0224535, IMG submission 179898) | Peat soil microbial communities from Stordalen Mire, Sweden - 717 E1 30-34 | ecosystem: Environmental > Terrestrial > Soil > Wetlands > Peat | place: Sweden: Norrbotten County, Stordalen... | reverse complement strand
CATTGCATTTGCCAGGGCCTCCACTTTTTCGGCTGGCACCAGTATGCCATTCACTCCATCCCGTATCACTTCACGCGGCCCATTTGGACAATCGAAGCTGATGCAGGCAGCTCCACACGTCATCGCCTCAATCAACACAAATGGCAAACCTTCAAACCGCGAACTCAGGACAAAGACTCCGCATTCCGAGTACAAAGTAAACGGATCCTCTGAAAACGGCGCGAATGTTACATGATCTTCGATCCCGAGAGTGCGCGCCAGACGCACTAACTCGTCACGCATCTTCCCATCGCCCACAATGCGAAGCGACCAATCGGGCAGCCGCTCGATCGCCAGGCACCAGGCTTCCAGCAGAATGTCAAACCCTTTCTCGCGTGAAAGCCTTCCCATGGCAAGAATTTCCTTGCGCCGAAGTGCTCCGGCTGCGCCCGGTGATCGCACGATGTTGGGTATATGAGTAACCTTTGCGGCTGGCGCGTAAAGCGTTGCGTAGAGTTCCTTGTCGCTCTTTGTCAGCGTCACAATTCGCGAGGCAACCACGGACGCAATCATTCTGGCCAACCTGCCCCGAGGCCTTGTCACACTGTTTGCAACTGGAAAATGTTCCCAGATTGCCACCTTGACGCCGGTCACAAAAGCCCCCAGCATGGCGACAATCAACCGGTTTGCTCCTGTGCAGACAATCCACTCTGGCCGCAGCCGCGCAACATGAACGGCAAACACCAAGGCCAGCCATGGATAGTCCAAAAACAACGGCCATGGATTCTTCAGGCCATAACTCACCTTGATGCCGCTCGCCAGCAAAAACCCGGGAGACCCTCCCAAGCCGTACATCGACCAGATTGAAATCGACTCACCACGGGCAGAAAACGCATTGGCGAGGCTGGCTTGCGCGCGCTCCGAGCCTGCGCGCGCAGTAACATCGTGGATGATAAAACATATCTTCATTGAAGCCTCGGAAAGCACTCAATCACGAGCACTGCCGCGGCACTCCGCCGTCAGGATGAGAACCCCGGCGTCCGCAATGCCAACTTGAGATGAAGACGGAGGAGGAAGTAGCGAGCCTGCCATGGCGATACCAGGGCAGACACCGCCAGAAGAAAATATCGCAACACCCGGCTGTGAGATCTAAGTCCCTTTTGAACACACCGCATGGCAAGTCGAAAAGCTCCGTTCTCCACACTGCCGGATTTCACAGCACGCTCATAACCTTCCCGGCTGAAGCTGTCTTGGTAATTTCTCATGCGCTCGCGATATAAATTGGTGATGTAGTAGTGCGCCTTCCTCTGTTCAAGGCGCGAAGATACGTTGCCGGATCGCGTGCGGACCAGCATCAGAGGTTCCACCAGGTTGCTTAGCAGAAATCCGGAAGTCACGGCCCGCAGCAGAAAATCGTAATCTTCGGCGAGGGCCATTTCGCGATAGCCCGACAGCGTGTCATATACCTCGCGCCGCGCCAGCCAGAGATGGCTGCACGGAGGCGCCAGCAGGATTGTGCTGGTGACCATTTCCTGAGTGATGGGCTTGCGCGAAATGCCCAATCCTGGAATAGGATGCCCAAACTGATCGATTGCCATGGTTGCACAACCCACTAACGCGATCTCTCGGTTTTCTTCAAGGAATCTAAGCTGCTTCTTCAGCCTGGTTGGCAGGGCTATATCGTCTCCATCCATCTTGGCAATGTAGGGTGCGTGACAATATGTGAGCCCTAGGTTGAGCGCGCTAAATATGCCGTGATTCTCCGCTGTGCCAACTACCTGGATGCGCCCGTCTGTGGAAGCTATTTGCTCTGCGATCCGCCGTGTGCTGTCCGTCGAGCCGTCGTCGGCAACCACAATCTCGATGTCGGAGAAGGTTTGCGACTGTATGCTTGCCAGCGCCTCGACAATATAGGCTTCCACATTAAAAACGTTCATAAGTACGCTGATTTGGGCCATGCCTATCCTCTCGTGGTTCACATAATCCACCGCGTGTCCGCGTGATCCTGCGCCATCGTCATGACGAGTGCATAGCTCCTCTCCATGCCAATTTCAACCGGATGCTGTCGAAGAAATATCGCGCCTGCCATGGAGATAGCGCGGCAGATAGTGGAAGAAAGATGAATGGCCAGATGCTGTGCCGCACCAGGACCCCGCGCCGCGCGCACTTGATCGCAAGCTGAAAAGCGGCATTCTCCAACCGGCTTGACTTGACAGTCCGGTTGTATTCTTCCTTGCTGAAACTGTCGCATCCGTATTTCATGCGCTGGCGGCATAATTTTCTAATGTAGTAATTGGCCTTTCTCTGTTCGAGATGGCTCGATATGTTGCCAGGCCGGGTTCTAATTTGCATCAGAGGTTCTGGAAGGTTGCTCAGACGAAACCCCTCAGTCCAGGCGCGAAGCAGGAAGTCGTAATCTTCGGTGAAGGACATCGCGCGATAACCGTTTAACGCGTCGTATAATTCACGCCGCGCCATCCAGATGTGGAGGCACGGCGTACTCAGCAAGATGGTTTTGGGGATATCTTCTTCCAATGGCTTTCGCATCACGCGCAATCCCGGAATCGGGCGTCCAGATTTGTCCATTCGCATGGCTGCGCATCCTACAAGGGAGATGCCGGAATTCTCGTCCAGAAAGCGGAGTTGCTTCTCCAGCCTGGTGGGCAACGCAATATCGTCCCCGTCCATGCGGGCGATGAAAGGAGCTTGGCAAAATCGAAGACCGAGATTGAGCGCCAGCGGAAGCCCAATATTTCGTGGCGTGCGGACGATCTTGATGCGCGGATCGGTGGCGGCAAGCTCTTCGACAATGCGCAGGGTTCCGTCGGTCGAACCGTCGTCTACAACCACGATCTCAATGTCTGTGAAGGTTTGCGACTGGATGCTTTTGAGCGCCTCGTCGATATAGGCTTCGACATTGTAGACCGGCAAGAGTACGCTGATTTTGGCCATACCTATCCTTTCTGGATATTGCGGTTTGCGGTTTTATTTCCAAGTACGACAGTTCCATCGCGTGGAGAGCCGCGCAACGCCGCGAGCAGACCGAGCGCAACAAAGAAATACGGCATGGAGGTGCTGACCAGGGAGAACCCGTTCACCACCATGGGAAGAATGAGCAGGTAGATCGACGCCGGGCATTTTCTCGCTAGAATCCACACGTAGACGGCAAACAGCAGCGAACCGCCAATGCCCAGTTCCAGAACGAAGGTCGCCACGATGTTATGAGCGAAGATCCCGGCCAAGTTAAATAAGTTACCGACTCCGATGCCGAATAGTCTCTGCGTTATATCTGCCCGGCGATAGATCTCCGTCATCACCGACAGAATGAAGAACTTGCTTGAAAGGCTCCCGTCTACGTCGTGGATCGCATCCGACCCCTGTGTGTAGCTTATGAACAGCTTGATGACAACGAGCGCCTGCGCCGCGAGCAATCCGAAAAGCGTCCAGGCTCGCCAGCGCCAGAGTTTGTACACCACAAGCTGGCAGATTCCAGCGGCGATAGACGCCCTGGACAAAGTCGCAAACAGGAGCATATAAGCAAGCAGCCACCTCTTTCGCCCGATTGTTTCCCTGAACGTAAACATGATCGCCAAAAGACATATAATCTCGATGCCGACAAAGTTAGAGTCGTAAAAGAAGAGGCTGGCTTTGTAGAGATAGAAGCTGTCAGTAAGATCCGTTTCCGCTGTTGCGGGCATATAAGGCGAGAAGATGAGCCGCGAGACGCATTCGATGACAAGAAAGACGAGAACCCAGTTGATGATGCGAGGCATCAGGCAGCTAAGGCGTGCAGGCGGATACGACCGGGCCAGCAGCATCACGGCCGGCCCGATCACGAGAGAGGTCAGAAAGAGAAAAGGCGTCAGATAGTTTTTGGTTGCTGCAAGACTGTGCGCGATACCGATCGCTTGAGTGGCGGCGATCAGGAGTATCAGCAGGAACGCGGTGAATGTGTCGGCTTCAAGGCGAACAAGATAACAGCACAAAGCAACCGCGCAAAGCGTGAGCAAGAAGATTTGCGAGAGGTTGATATAGACGAGAACCGGCACGAAGGAGAAAACCAGCATCGCGCAGAAGGAAAATAGCCTGACGGACTCTGAAAGGGAACCGCAAGACTCAATAGGCTGCGGCCTGAGCGCGCAGTATGTAGATACAGTGCTCATCCCGCCTCGCCTCCGCTTACGGTGAGCGGGCTTATGGTCAGATATCTCCGGCGGGCGTGCGTAAAGATCGTCAACGCAGAAGGCAGGGCGATGCCTGCCGTGGCAGTTAGATAACTGAGAGTGACGCCAGTGTTGCCCCAGCGAGGCGCGGTGAGCACGGCCAGCAACAGGGTGAGCGAGGCTACCGCCAGCGACTGCAAGAGAAACGGCTCTCGCTTGAAAGAGCGCAACAGCGTGGCCAAGCTCTGCACCACGCAGTTGGCGCCGGCGGCCAGTACCAGCACCGCAAACAGTTGCGGTGAAATCATGCGCGCCGCCAGCCTTGGAGCAACAACTACCAACAGCGCCGCTCCAGCATTCGCGGCCAGCGCAACCATGGCGAACACGGCCATGGCCTGGCCCAGGGTGTGCATGAACAGCCGGTCAAGCCCCTGAAACTGGCCTTGCGCAATCAGACGGCCGAAGGGCGTGGCCTTGGTCGTGATCCAGGGAAGCACCAGGCCTGTCATGTAGCCGGTAATGCTGAGCGACATGCCCATCTGTCCGGCTTCGCGCGGCCCGCGCAACGCAAAAAGGATGGGGATGAATGCCTGAATCGTGAAGTAAGAGCACATCCAGCTGACCGCGATGCGCCACTGGAAGGGCCATACCTCGCAGCTCCAGGAAACCGCCGCGCAGCGGGCGGGATGGCGCAGCAATCCGGTCAGGAAGCGGCGATGGCCTGCCAGGTACAGCAGTCCCACTCCGTGCTGGCCGAAAATCATCAGGGCCGGCGAATACAGTCCGTGATGCAGAAGCATGGCGGTCCAGGCCAGCGCCATCCCCGCTACCACCTGTCGCAGCCGCAACGCGGCCACCGCGCGCACCTCGCCGCATCCATCCAGAAAGGAGTAGAAGGGACCAACCCACAGTCCCACCATCGCTGCGGCGATAGCCAGCAGCCAGGGTCCGCGCCACACCACCTGCGCTGCTCCAGCCGCGGCCTCGTGCGTAAAGAAGACCACGCCGAACGGCGCCAGGATCGCGCCCATCGCAACCGCGGCCGCGATGTACCAGCGCACGCTGAGCTTGAGTGTGGAGGCCAGCCGGGCGTGGGCCACCGGATCGCCGCTCACGCTGCCGTCCGCATGCAATTCCAGGTGAACGCACTCGTGCGCCGCCAACTGCTGAACGACAAAAGAAAAGCCCAACTCGAAGACCATCTGCAACGCCACCAGGCTGGACAGCGTGTAGTAGTAGCCCTGCTCGATGGGCGACAGAAAGCTGGCGATCAGCAGAACCGTCACTGTGCTTCCCGCAATGCTCACTGCCCGTGCCAGAAAGGTATAGGCGATGGCGCCATCCAGGCCCAGCATTCGGGGAATCCTCATCGCTTCCCTCCGCCCCAGCCTTCTTCAAGCGCCATGGGCCAGGAGCCTGTGCGGCGACGAAGGGCGCGCAGAGCCTCGACGGCCTCAGTTCCGAGCGCAATCATCAGTGCCAGAGGCAGAGACACAAGCAGCGCTCCCAATACAATCCAGATTCTGTAGGGCGAAGTGGGACGGTCGGGAACGGCGGCCGCATCGACAACCTGTGCCTGGGAACCTTGCCGCGCCTCGTCTACCCGCGCCATCTCGTAAAGACGCGACAACAGGCTCACTACCGTCTCGCGATACTTCACCTCGCGCAGCGCGCGCTCATAATCGAGACCTGCCTGGGTTACATTGCCCTTGGGCGCCACCAGGTCGCCGCTTCGGCGATCATGTCCTACATCCATCGAGCCCAACTGACCCTCCAGGCTCGACAACTCCTGCTGCGCGCGCTCCAGGTCCGGATTTTCGTCGGCGGCAAACTGGCGCATTGCCTGGATCTCGACCTGCTTGGCCGCCACCTGAGCGTGCAACATCGCTGCCGAAGCGATCATGGCGTGTGCCTGGCCGTCCAGTTCCATCACGCCGGTGCGTTGCTCGGTTTGCTTCATCTCCTCTTCGGCGCGCGCCAGATTTTCCCGCGCGTCAGCCACTTGCCGCTCGAAGAAAAGTCTTCGTCCGGACGCCTCGCTTACCGCCAAAGTCGCCGAGAATCGCTGGTATTCCTCAACCCAGCCGTTGGCCAGCGCCGCGGCTCTTTGCGGGTCGCGGTCAGTCACCGAAAGGCGGATCAGTCCGTCCTTCAACCCGTTGTCAATGGATGTTTTTTTCTCCCAGCGCTTTCGCGCCGACGACAGGTATCTCGCGTGGTAGAGCGATTGCAAATGGAAGCGCGCCACCATCGCATCCTCCACGCTGCGGCTCTTCAACAAGGCCACTTGCAGATCATTAGGATTCTTGATGCCCAAGGCTCCCGCGCCTGCACCGGCCATCGCGCTCAAGCTGCTCAACTGCGCCATCATGGCCGCTCCCGCTGAACTGCCCTGCTGGGGCGGCAGGATGACCGTAGTGGCCGTGTAGCGGCTGGGTAACAGCAACGCGACTGCCGAGGCTAGCGCAACGATGGTCAGCGTGGCGATTCCTACGAGTTTCTTGCGTTTGATCGCCACGCGGATCACGGGCGGCAGAGAACTTGTGGTGGCCTGCGATGCGTTTTCAGCGGGTTCCTGATCTTCTGTTGGCACTGCGGAGCTTCCTCTTTGGATCGGATCGAATATTTCTTGAGTCACGCAGCGCGCTCCCTGTCTGGAGTTATGCGCCGCCACCTCGGCCGGAGTGGAAACGCTCAGATCTCGCCACTGCCTGCCACCGCTGACAAAAGGGGGCAGTTGCGCGTGGATTGCACGGCCACTTGGCCGGGAAACTTCGCTCAGATTACCTGCGAAAGACTGTGTGCGAACGGGGAAGATGAGAAAAACGCCAGCATGAAATCGATTATGGGAAAACACTCATGGACCTGTTCAATTTCGGAACAGGTCCGATATCCTCCTGCATTTTTTCGCTCGGTTTGCCGCTCGGGTGTGTGAACAATGGGGCGTCTATGAGAAACCATTCATTTGCCCTTGCATACCTTCGCCACGCAATGCTTCTCTCGATTGCCGGCGCCGCCGTTCTCGCTTTCCATGCGCCTCAGTTGCACGCGCAATGTTCCGCCGAGGACGATCCTGATTCGTATGGCTGTCCGTTGCAACAGGCTGCGCCCTCGCATTCCGCGACCCAATCGTCTACCGTGCTGACGATGCAGGAAACTCCACAGCAAGGAACGCCCAGGGCGGACCGCTCCACGGAAGCCTCAGCCGACAACAGCCTCTCCGGCGAATCGAGTTATACGGAGCAGGCGTCCCATAATGGGTTGAACGCATCCGGCCAGCAAGTCAAACGCTCCTTGCCCGCCGAGCCTCCCACAGAATTTCAGCGCTTTGTGGCTGCCACCACGGGCCGGATGCTGCCGATCTATGGAACCCGCCTCTTTGCCGCGCTGCCGGCCTCTTTCGGCCCCATCGACCAGGGACCAGCACCACAGGATATGGTGGTCGGAACAGGCGACGAATTGCGCATCCGCATCTGGGGACAGATCAACTTCAGCGCCAATCTGCGCGTGAGCCGTGAGGGAGAGATCTACCTTCCCAAGGCAGGAACCGTGCATGTTGCAGGACTCCAATTTTCTTCTGTCGCTGGCCACCTGCGCACTGCGCTCGAACGCATCTACCGTAACTTCGAACTAAGTGTTGATATGGGCGAGATTCACTCCATACAGGTATATGTGGCTGGGCAGGCGCGGCAGCCGGGAGAGTACACAGTGAGCGCGCTCAGCACATTAGTCAATGTGGTCTTTTTCAGCGGTGGTCCTTCCGGGGCCGGTTCCCTGCGTCACGTTGAGTTGAAACGCGCGGGCAAGGTGCTCGTGGACTTTGATCTCTATGCGCTGTTAGTGAAGGGCGACAAGACCGGTGATGTGCAACTGCAATCGGGCGATGTGCTCTTCATTCCCGCCGTGGGTCCGCAGGTAGCGCTCGTGGGCAGCGTCCGCCAAGAAGCAATCTACGAGTTGCGCGGACAAGAGTCGATGGAAGAGTTGCTGGACACGGCCGGCGGCAGAACCTCCGTCTCATCCGGCGAGCACATCTCGGTGGAGCGCGTCGAGGACCATGCGCAACGCCGCGCATTCGTGCTGAAAGCTGACGCAGCAGGCCTTGCTACACCACTGGTTGACGGCGACATTGTGCGCATCGATCCTATCGTCTCCAGCTATCGCCAAACGGTCACGCTGCGCGGATCGGTAGCGAACCCTGGGCGTTTCCTTTGGCATGAAGGAATGCGCCTGAGCGATCTGATGCCCGACAAGGATTCACTGGTCTCGCGCGACTACTGGTGGCGCCGCACCCAGCTTGGTTTTCCCGCGCCGGAGTTTGTACCCTTTCTCAGCGTTCTTGCTTCGCAACCGCCAGCAGGACGCTTTCAGGAATCCGTTCGTGGCGACGAAGCGCAGCCTTTAGCAGACAGTCAATCCGTGGCGATGCAAAAGACCTCCGGCGCTCGCTCCTTGGAAGCAACGGACACTTTGGGCGGCATCGTCGCGGACAACCGGATGGGAAAAGAAACGGCGCTTTTGCGACCCGCTTTTCAAACCGACTGGAACTACGCAGTGATTGAGCGGCTGGACACAACAACCATGACCACATCGCTCGTTCCTTTCGATCTCGGCAAGCTTGTGCTCGACCATGATGCTTCGCAGGATCTTGAACTCCAGCCGGGCGACATGGTTACTGTCTTCTCGCAGGACGACATCCACCAGCCCATGGACCGGCAGACAAAGTATGTTCGGCTGGAAGGTGAGTTTGTGCATGCCGGCATTTACAGCGTCCTGCCCGGTGAAACTCTGCGTTCGCTGGTCGCGCGCGCCGGAGGCCTGACAGGCAAGGCATATCTTTACGGATCGGAGTTCACCCGCAAGAGCACCCAGGCAATCGAACAGCAGCATTTGAAAGAGTATGCTGATCGACTCGAGCATCAATTGGCGCGCAGTTCGATCGCCATGGCCAGCACAGGGAGCGCAACTTCTCAGCAGGGAGGACAACAAGGGCAGGCCGCCAGCTTCAACCACGAACTGGTCGAGCGGCTGCGCCAGTTGCGGCCCACCGGAAGAATCGTGCTCAATTTGCGTCCTCCGAGCGCGGACCAGAGCGAGCTACCAGAAACGCCACTGGAGGACGGCGACGAGTTGCTGGTCCCACCCACTCCAGCCACCGTCCAGGTGATTGGCGCGGTGCTCAATCAGAATGCATTTCTCTATAACAGCGAAGCTCGCGCAGGCGATTACCTGCACCTTGCCGGTGGCCCAAACCGCGACGCCGACCGTGGACAGACCTTTATCCTGCGGGCGGATGGGTCGGTGACCGGACACGGCGCGGGCAAATCGCTCTTTTCTCCCGGCTTGCAAAACGTGCGCCTTTACCCGGGCGATACCATCGTTGTCCCGGAGAAGAACGTAGGCCCCGGAGCCGTGCGCGAGTTTCTCTCCTGGACGCAGGTCTTCTCCCAGCTTGCCTTGAGCGCGGCCGCGATCGACGTAATCAAGTAGACGGCTGCGCAAAGTCTCTTTTCGAAGGCTCTTCAAAGCTCCGGTTCAAAAAACACTCAGATTCGTACCCCATCCTTTCCGCGCTCTTTGCGGAAAGGATGGAAAACAAGAACTCATTCTTGGGACTAATCAGTAATTAGATCTAACTCATTTGATTTCAAGAATGGAACGCGTTCCAATTGCGTCTCTGTGCCCTTCTATTTCTCTTCTTTGCCCGCGTATCCACAGCCCATGGAGCCGACGATAGATATGGAGTCACACCCGCGCAGAAGAGTCAGATCGATTGGCTGTCAGGCGCGAGTCCTTAGTCACTCTGTCAATCTTTTCCGCGACTTTGTCTTGCCAACGCTTTGAATATTCATCTAGCTGTCGAGGTTAGCTCCATGCAACTTTCTGGTCACACATTACAGTCAAGTGCGGTTTCCGTTCCTCCTTTTACCATCTCCGCGATGCCACCTATCCTATACGCAGCACCTGATCGAAATACGCGTCTCAACAGCCCATCGGCCAGCGACTGGAGCCTCTCCAATTCCAAACGGCTGCTCGATTTCTCGGTTGCTCTCTTGGTTCTTGCCGTCTTTGGACTTCCGATGCTTGCGATCGCATTGTGCGTGCGTCTCTCCTCGCGGGGGCCTGCTTTTTTTGTCCAATATCGCGTTGGCCGCGCGGGGCGCCTCTTTCGCATTTACAAGTTCCGGACCATGACATTCGACTCCGGGCAGAGTGGTCCCGGCATCACCAGGGGCGGGGATCGCCGCATTACCTCCATGGGACACTGGCTGCGCAGGCTCAAGCTCGATGAGCTTCCGCAGTTCTATAACGTGCTGCGTGGAGAGATGAGCATTGTGGGTCCCCGGCCCAAACTTCCGCGGTATGCGAGCATAGCCAATATGCCCTATCGCCCCGGGATCACCGGTGCGGCTACGCTTGCTTTCCGCCACGAGGAGGAGATTCTCAGCCGCGTTCAGCCAAGCCAGTTGAATGATTTCTATAATCAGCACATCCGGCCGTTCAAGGCGCGCATGGACGTGCGCTATATGTGCCGGGCCACGTTCTGGAGCGACATGAGTTTGATCGTCGCGACATTTCTAGCCTGTCTGGCGCCCACTTCTTCTGTCTTTCGCCATGGCTCTAAGCGAATTCTCTCTTGCCCTCCAGGACCCGCCCACGAAGGCTGCACCGCCAAATCCTTTCAAACGGCAAATTGAAGCGCCTTTGTGTCGCGGAAGACTTGTGCCGTTTTATCAGGGGCGGCACTACGGACGGCGATAGACATCGTATCTGCCCAGTTTTCTGTATGGTAGAAAAACCTGCTGAAGAGCCTTCAGTGCGTCTTTACGCTGCGGAGTGGAATCCTCCTTGAGTTGCAACTCGCGCTTCACGATCAGCCAGCGGATATTGCGCTGTCGCGCCTCTGCAACAAGCTGGGCGGGCGAATAGGGGTCGGTGGCGTTGTCGAACAGCAGCACCGGAAACTGCGGAACGCGGCCGGTGGCAAAGTAGAACGGGTCTTCGCCGGGAATAAGAATCAGCCCGTCGGAGACAGGGATTTCCTTGGCGGCGAAGCGCAACAGTTGTTCAAAGTCAGGCAGAAATGGTCCAGAGACAGCCATCCCTCTTAGAGCTGGAACCGCCGAACGCACAACTGTGCCATCAAGCCTTGCGTACGACATACGCTCTTCGCTGGCCATATAGAGTCCGCCGCAGAAAACTAGCGTTGTCGAGATAATCGCCGCAAGGGCCGGCGCAACGAACTGACTTCGGGGTGTTGTTTCCTGGGCTGTACTTGACGACTCAATGGAAGCCAGAAAGACGATCATCTCGGCGATAAGAAGTACAAGCAACGGCCAGATGGCATAAGTTGATCCCCACAACTGCTGTGAGAGCAGCGTTCCGTTGATGGTGACCAGCAGGATTGCGGGCAACAGAGCGCGTAGCCCCGGATTTTGGCAGAGATTCCAGAGTGTGAGGACGCCACTGAGGACCAACAGCAACGGCCACAAAGCCAGCAGGCTGCTGGCGCGGTCGTCGGCATCTGAGGAAAGAAAGAGACTGGCCAGCGTCCAGACGAACGGCGCGGCCAGCAAACCCAGTGCCACCAGGCGCACCCACAGAACCTTGGCAAGACGGCTGTGCAAAAGCACGAGAGCGGCCGCAACGGCCGGCAGAGCCCACAGCATCGAGGGCTCCGCATAGACAGCCAGCATTGCTTGCAAGCCAGGCAGCCGGCGCTGGGACGCGAACTGGATCGTCCAATGAAGATAGTTGCCCACTCCAACGGTGAAGTGCAGGAACAGCCCGGCGGCAAGAAGCGTTCCCAGCGCGCCGGCCAGAATCGCGCCCAGTGCTGCTGGACTGCCTTGGGAGGCCGGACAGCGGCGCAGTTGCCGCACAATCAGCAGCAGAAGAACCAGAGCGAACGTGGCCGCCAGAAGAGGAAGGCCGATGTTCTGCTTGAAGAAAAGCGGAAGCGGAAGCGCCGCGCCCGCGATGAAGGGCCGCAAAAGTGCCCTGGCCGGGACTGCGGCGGCAGAGTCCGCCTCCACACGCTGCAAAAGCAGAATCACAATAAGGATGCAGAAGACACAGTCGCAGTCGTAAAAAGGAAACGGCAGGACGCTATAGATGCCCAGCACAGTCAACGGCGCTGCCAAAAGAAGCGAAACGGACCACGATGCCCTTAAGTGTTCTCGAAGTGTGCCGAGTACAATCCGCCAGGCCAGCACAGTGCCCAGTCCGCCCACGATTGCAGCATAGAGAAGATGGTGGAAGAAGACCCGTCCACAGAAGCGGAGGATGACGGCCTGGAGAAGAAACGTGAGCGGCGCGTGAGCCAGCGGAAAATCGCGATATGGGAACTGCCCCAGAGAAATGCGGACGCTCGTATCCAGAATGTAGCTCGTGTCCCAAAGAACCGCGAGATGCGTGTTCTGCCAGAGCACAACGACGGCACTGGCCACAAAGAGCAAGGCCGCGGCGAGCAGATCGCGCGCGCTCCAGAGGCTTCGGGACAACGGAGATTTGAGTTGGATCAGTTTGGGCATGCGCATAGCGAGTCTCAAGCAGAAGTTGCTCGCCTTCCGCTCAATCCATTGATTTTCGCCGCCCGCGACTGGTTGCGCAAGCCGACGCAGCCCTTGTCGTCCTTTGGATCGCGCCTTTCCAGAAAGATCTTCTGTTTCGATCTTGGCTGCCCTGGATTTCTTCTTCCTGGAAGCTTCGGCTTCTTCTGAACGATTTCCTCCCTTGAAGGCCGCTTTCTGGGAGCTCTTTGCTGTCTGTCTGGCATCTCATTTCGGCGCGCCGGGCCTGCAACTGCCGAGTCCGTGTTGGAAGAAAAATGGCAATAGGGGAGTACGCATTGTCCTGAATGACTGAAACTATGGTAATTTTTTACAAAATTGATCGTTTTGACAAAAAACGGCACATACTTTAATGTTTGTCTTGATCTTGCGTTGTTGGTCGCAGCCACGGAACATCCCGTGGGGGCAGACGCCGAGCAGCGCGCAGACCTCACTCTGCACTTCTGGAATCTTGCATGAAATCCTTTCTTTTCGAGCTTTGCGCTGAAACCCTACAAGCCGCCCAGGCGGCTGATCGGGGCGGTGCCGACCGCATCGAGTTGTGCGTCAGGCTCGATCTTGGCGGAGTCACGCCCAGCGAACAGTTGATTACTGCCACCGTCAAGGCGCTTTCCATCCCGGTTCATGTGCTGATTCGCCCGCGCGGGGGAGACTTTGCCTACTCCGCCTGGGAATTTGACCAGATGCGAGAGCAGGTGCAATGTGCCAAGGAGGCGGGCGCTGCGGGGGTCGCATTGGGCATTCTGCAGGCCGACGCTCGCATAGACGTTGACCGAAGCCGGGAGCTGACGGAGCTTGCCCGTCCCATGAAGGTAACCTTCCATCGAGCCTTCGATAGGACGCCGGATATGGGCGAGGCACTGGAAACGGTGATCGGGATCGGGGCTGATTGCCTGTTGACCTCCGCCGGGGCGCCGGATGTGCTCGCAGGCGCGGAACAGCTTGAGAAATTGGTCAGGCAGGCCGGAGACCGTATTCAAATCATGGCCGGAGGCGGGCTGAAACTGGCCTCCATGGCTGAGGTCCTCGAGCGAACCGGTCTCCACTGCCTGCATGGCTCACTGACCCGCAAGGCCGGGGGAATCGTCAACGGAGACACAGCGACCGGCAACGCGGAGATATTAGAGACTGATGTGCGTACGGCTGTGCGGCTGATGCACAGTCATTTTGCCGCCAGAGAGCTTGCTGCATCTCTCGCTCACTGAGAGCCTCGGGTATAACCGGCTTCACGCGCGGATAATGCGGATACCTTGGCGCTCGAAGGGCGCCAGCGCCTCGGCAGATGCGCCCGTATCGGTAATCAGAATGTTGATCTCGCTCGCCGGACAGATGAAGGCAGGGTTCACTTTGCCCAGTTTGCTACCGTCGGCGGTCACGATCACCTGCTTGGCCTGCTTGAGCATCTTGCGGTAGACCAGCGCCTCGTCTGCCTCCAGCGTAGTGGCGCCGCGCTCGGCATCCAGGCCGGTCACGCTCAGAAATACCTTATCCATGTAGACGTCGTCGAGAAACGTGAGCGCCGCATTGCCGGTGAGCGAAAACGACCACGCCCAGGGAACCACACCGCCGGTCAGATAGGTGCGAATGCCGGGCTGGTTGCACAGTTCCATGCCAATGTTGATGGCGTTGGTGATCACCTGAATCTTCTCGCGGTGGCGCAGGCTGCGGCCGATTGCCGTGGTCGTGGTGCCCGCGGTGAGGCCTACGGTCTCGTTGGCCTGGATCAGTTCGGCTGCGGCTAAGCCGATGCGGCGCTTTTCCTCGGCAAAGCGTTGCTCGCGGGCCAGAAAGGAGCTGTCATAGCGGAAAGGCTCGTAGAGCAGCGGCTCCACCAGCGTTGCGCCGCCGTGAGTGCGGCGAATCAGCCCGCGGCTTTCCAGCTTGGCCAGGTCGCGCCGGATGCTGGGAGCCGAGGAGCCGGCTACCTCGAGGATCTCTTCAACTGTGGCAGTTCCGGTCCGGAGAAGAAATTTGATAATCAGTTCACAGCGCGCATTGAGTGTATCGGCCATATCGCACCGATTCTATCCTCTTGGTGAAGGAAAAATAAAGCCCGAAAACGAATTTTTTTGAAAAATCATGAATATATTCGCGGATTCACTCAAGTATTTGACCAACTTCTTCGTATATGATCGATTTTTAGGACAAAAATTGGCGCCCATCAAATTGACGCCACAAGGATCTGAGCCATAATGAGCGATTCCGAGGTATTTCCCCACGAGATGTTGCGAGAGATTTATGAACAGCCGGTAGCGCTGCGCCGCACATTGGCTTTGTATTTGGACGCCAATCACCTGAGGAGCGACGTGGCAGACCGGCTGGCGGGTTGGAGCAACCCGGCGGGCGAGGTGCTGATTGCCGCCTCGGGCTCCAGCCGCCACTGCGGACTCGCCGCCGAAATACTGCTCGAGGATCTATGCGGGCTGGCGGTTGATGTGGAGTATGCCAGCGAGTACAGTTGCCGCGGCCGGTACGACCTGCGCCATCCAGCGGTGATCGTCGTCTCCCAATCCGGCGAGACCTCTGACACACTGGCGGCCTTGCGCGAGGTGCGCCAGCGCGGCGATAAAACCTTAGCCATCACTAATGTTCCCGAGTCCACCATGGCCGAGGAGGCTGGCGTCTCCATGCCGCTGGACGCGGGCGTGGAAAAGGCGATTCCGGCCACCAAGAGCTTCACATGCCAGTTGGCTGTACTCTTTTTGCTGGGCCTCTATGAGGCGCGGCGCCTGGAGCGGATGGATGCCCCGGAACTTGCGGCAAACATCCAGCGGTTGCAGGCTCTGCCGGACGCCATCGAAGCGCAACTCGACGGCTGGGCGAAGCAAATGGCCGCCTTGGCGAATAAGTACCGCGCTGCCAACACTTTCCTCTTCCTGGGCCGGGGGATTCACTACGCCATGGCGCGCGAGGGAGCCTTAAAGCTGAAAGAGGCCTCATACGTTCATGCCGAGGGCTACCCGTCGGGCGAGCTGAAGCATGGGCCGAACGCCCTGGTCAGCGACACCGTGCCGCTGGTCGTTTTGGCCACCGTGGATTACGCACTGGAGGCGTCGGTTGTGCGCTATGAGAAGACGCTGCAACTGCTGCACGACATGAAGGAACAAGGCGCCAAAGTGATTGCAATCGCCAACGCCGGAGACCGGGAAGTGGCGGAGCTGGTCACCGATTGCGTCGAGGTGCAGCCGGCCACCGAGTACCTGCTACCCATCGCCGAAGTCATTCCCCTGCAACTGTTTGCCTACTTCATGGCGCTGGAGCGCGGCGTGGACGTGGATCGGCCCAGAAATCTATCCAAAGCCGTCGTGGAAGAGTAAGAAAGCGCTCCGGAGACAACCCGCTTCCGCAGGCTGCCGCACAAATTCACTTGTTTTGTGAAGTTGTGCGGATGACCTGCGGAAGTTTCTTATTTTGAATGGGTTAGGTATGCCTCCACGGCTTCACCGGTTTTATTAGTTATGTGTTACCGCGTAGGCTGTATGTTTAAGTTATTTATATTGAATAGGTTAGGTGCGTCTCCACAGTTTCACCAGTAAAAACCGCAAAATTTTATTTGGGGTTTGGGGAGTCTGCGGACAGTAAGTTACTGGCGGGATTGGAGTTATGAACGGGGAAAGCGCTGTTGGAACGATTGATTCCGGGCAACGTTTCGATGAGATAGCGGACGACCGCGGAGAGTGAAGTGTCGCGTTCGGCTGCCCAGACCCGCGCAGGGCGGTAGGCTTCGTCGGGAATGGTTACGGTGAGGTTGGGCATGGCTTCTCCTATGGATGAAGAGGTTCGTACTCTTTTCTCTTCTCTACCAGTGTGCGCGGGTGGAGGGTTATTTTCGGCAACGCACTGCGGCAAGTTAGCAAGTTAGCAAGTCAGCAAGTCAGCGGACGGCTTGCGCCCCAGGGAGCAGACCGGGGTTGTGCTGAATGGAGACCTGCGGGATGGGGACCCGCGCGTCGGGAGAGCGGTCATGCCGGGTCGAGATTCGTGGTTTCGATATGCCACCAATCCGCTATCAGTTTGAGAAACGAAAGGTATAAACTGTAGCAAATTCTCTAGCCCCTCAATTCGCGGTTTGAGGTACGTATGTCGAAACACACAGGCGCACCATTTCAGCTCCCCAAGGACGCGGTCAAGAAAGCCAGCATTGGGCAGTCGTTTGCAGAGTACGACCTTATCCGAAAATACCCATCGCTGTTTGTCGAAACCCCCGCAATGCTGGCTGCAGTGGACCCTAATCGTCCCAAGAGCTTCTTCGTCGGACGACGCGGCACTGGAAAGACTGCGGTTACCTTCTACCTTCAGTCTAAGTACGAAAAGAACACAATCTTGCTAATCCCGCAGCTTCTGTCAGGAGCCGATGAGTATATTCCATCTGACCAAGAAGTAGACGTTCATCAGCAACCATTCAAGACCCTTGTCTGTAGCTTTAAACGCGCAATTCTCGACGAAGTCCTTTCCGCTTGGCTTAAACAAGGTTTGTTCAGGCCTAAATCTTCGAGTTCAATTTCGCGTGAAAGGAACGACATCGAGCAGTTCGATTTTGATATTAGACTACTGAATTTCATCTCTGAAGGATTTGAATACCTAAAGACAAGCCAGAAAGAGTGGCTAAAGTTTGTTTCCAAACCAAACCAGATAGACGAGGAAATGAATGAGGAGGCGAACTCAGCTCGCCAGTCCTTTGTGGTTCTCATAGATCGTCTCGACGACTCATGGAACGGTTCGAACAAAGCAGTAGAGCTTGTGACGGCATTGATGCATGCCTGCGTTGAACTTAATGCATCAAGCTCTTGCGTGCAGCCTTTGGTATTTATTCGCGAGAACGTGTTTGAGAGAGTGAAGAGTCTGGATCGCGAATCGGCAAGACTTGAAACAGCGGTGGTTTCTTTAGAATGGACGCGCGAAATGTTGCGAGAATTCATCGAGCGCCGGCTAAACAGAAATCTTGTAACTAAGCCTGCCCTCGGCGGACCGACCTGGGATGCATTCTTTGAGCAGCTCCCAGACGACAGCAGCGAGGACGAAGTCTTCGGATATTGCCAATATCGTCCCCGAGATGTGCTGATCTACGTGTCCTTAGCGCTGGAGTCCGCACAAGCACACCTCCGTTCTAAGATTACGCACGAGGATCTGCAGGCAGCAAAGAAGAAATTCTCTGAAAGCCGCCTCCAAGATCTCTCGGATGAATATGCCGACAACTATCCACGGCTCAGGATTGTCTTGTCCAAATTTTATGGACTCGGGAACGAATACACTGTGGCAGCGATAGATGATTTCACAAAAAAGCTACTCCTTGATGATGAAATCAGAGATAGTTGTCAAAGTTGGATCTATAGCCACAGTTCGCCAGAGCTACTGATAAGACTTCTCTATAACCTCGGATTCGCGGGAATAAAGAAAGGTGACAGTGTTGTGTTTAAATCCAGCGAATCCGCTCTATCAATGATGCCCTCGATCACAGACGATTGCGTGGTAGTGATTCATCCCACATACTGCTTTGCTTTGAGCCTTCAGAACACACTTGTGCATAGGATTGGCGATGACGTGGTCCTAAGGCATTCGGGTATCATCACGGACTTGCCTGAATCTACATCACTTGGCGCATATAATGCCAAACTTACATCATTACAAACAAAGCTGAAATCCCTAATATGTGGAGATGAGGGCGCAAGCGAATACGAAAAAATCGTGGAAGAAATATTGAGCCTCTGTTTTTTTCGATCGCTCACCGATATACAGCCAAAATCTAGAGATGTCTCCGGGAGAGTTATCCGGGACATTATAGCTGCGAATTACTCTAGCATTCCATTCTGGCAGATGCTACGTGATCAATATCGGGCTACTCAAATCATCTTTGAATGTAAAAATTACGAAAACCTAACCGCAGACGATTTTCATCAAACCTCGTACTATATGAACGATGTGATCGGTAGGGCTGCTTTCCTCGTGCATCGAGGGGGACCAGAACTCAAGAAAAGCTACTTGGAGCATATTCGACGTGTAAGCAACGACAAGCACGGAATTGTGATTCTGCTCGGCGAGCGAGATCTCGAGGTTTTCCTCCGTCAGGCGTTGAACGGCAAGAAGAGCGAAGGGCACCTACAGGATTTGTTCGACAGAATCGTTCGTGAAATCTCGTGAAGACGCCCCCTCAGGCAGCACTCTCAAATACGAGATGCTTAACGCCGTAGGCAACGCCGATTCGCCAGAATCTATTGTCCATTCACCGATGTGCTGCGTCCCCGGTGATTCAATGAGCCTGTCTCGATCTATCAGCAAATCGACTTTTTGCGCCGGGAAGTAGCTAGGTTTCTGACAGCATAATTTTGTTTCATTGGGCAGAGAAGCGCGGGTTGGAAAACCCGCGCTACAGCCGGCCGGGAGGCCGGCGCTACATTTCAGATGGGTACATCTTCAGGTTGTCTTAGTGAACCTCTGAGCAAGTTCTTACTTTGAGGTCGCATTCCCTCCGGGGCTAAAGCCCGCGCTGGTTTTGTTGGCTTTACGCGGGGGTTAAAACCCCGCCTCCCTCCGAAATGATTTTTCCGTAGCCTGTGAAGCCTTGGCTTACAGGTCGTGGCCTGACACAGTTCAAGAGTTATTGAACAAGTTACCAAGTCTGTGACCGGATGATTTCGCACCATTGAATCCGTGGTTTCCCAGGTCTCAAAATCGAGACCTGGGGCACCCAGCATTTGTGGCTGGGAAAGAGCGGGACGGCGCGGCTGGTTGAGGTTCGTAGTTTCCCACCCTTGCGCCAGAAAAAAGGCGCAAGGATGGGGCACCCAGCGTTTGTGGTAACTCACACCATGTCTCTGACAACCTAATTTTGTTTCATTGGGCAGAGAAGCGCGGGTTGGGAAACCCGCGCTACAGCCGGCCGGGAGGCCGGCGCTACATTTCGAATAGGCACATCTTCATGTTGTCGGCGACCTAGCGAGGACTCTGAGCGGCTTTGGCGAAATGGAAGATGCAGTTGACCTGGTGCGTGTCAGGGTCGGGCTTGACGTCGTAAGTGGTGATGACGGATAGCAGCCATTTCGTCATCGGCTTGTCTTTCTTTTGCGCCAGCGCCACAAAGTGTGCGAGATAGCTTTCATCAAATACGTCGCCGGGCGCCATCTTCCAGGCGAGCTTGAGTTTGGCGGCCATGGCGTCGGGTGCTCCGTCGAATTTGACCGAGGCGAGCCGGTACTGCGAACCCGGAACGATTTCTACGCTGTAATTCACGATGTGAGTTACCTCACTAAAGGAAGGGTGCGAAACGACGGAGCAATCGAGATAGCCCCTGGCATGGTATGCGTCGCTGACGGCCAGGAGAAATAGATCAAGCGGCCGTCCAGAACCGGCAGGGTATTTGGACAGGATTTTCTCAACATCCGCGCGGGCGACCAGCGCGCTGGCGGGAAAGTCGATGGTTCCGAGCTTGTAGACGCCACCTTCCTTGATGGTTACCGTATAGGGAATATCGACGGACTGATCCGAGACGACGAGAGGATCAACCTGGGCAACATCGACTTGCACGGCCGCATAACCCTGGTCCTGGTAGAGGTCTTCAAAAGCGCGCTGAAGACCGATGACTGTGTTCTCCGTGTCGAAGCTGTTTCCGGTTTGGCCGATGGCCAGAAGGCTGGCCTTGGCTTGCATAACGGGCGAGATGCCGGCAAGCTGGATGCGGCCGATATGCACCGCCGGCGAGACGATGGTGAAGTTCATCGCCGTGAGCTTTTGCGGGCCCAGGCCGCTGGTGACGGCGGCTTTCACCGTTGCCTTGACGCCCTTGGCCGCCAGCATCTCTTCGAATGTCTGGCTTATTCCTTCGAGCATGGAGCCGCTGGCTGGCAAGAGGCCGCGATAGAGCGGGAAGCGCTCGTGAAGCTTGGCGTCGAGCTCTTTGCCCGGCGCAAGAGGCAGATTGTCCAAGTGCATGGGGAAAAGCTGGCTGGAAGGCGTCAACGTGAAGAGCAGCGTCCGGCTGCTGGAGGTAAACTTGACCTCCTTGAAGAGGCCCGTATCATTGAGCTGCCTGGCGTGAGCCTTCGCTTCGCGCAAGTTCAGACGCGCGTCCGGCTTGAAGCCGGCGGCCGCGAGCAGCTCTTGCTGCGTATATTGCGGCGCGCCTTGAAAGCGGATTGCCGGGGGCGGAAGTTTTTTCTGCGCCAGCACGGGAAGAGAGCCAAGCAGAAGCAAGGCTACACTGACTGCGCCATACAGTTTGGTCATGTGTGTCAGATTAGCAAATGAAGGCCGGGGCTGGAAGCGTGGGTTGGGCTGCTGCCGCCAGTTGACCGTACGAGGCAGTAAATGATCGACTGGACCATAATGAGTAAGCCTATGTATATGCCTCAATTTACACTCGACGATTACGAAAATGTCTATGCCGATCGCCATCGGTTGCAGGACGTGGTGGCGAAGTGGGCGAAGGCCAAGCCGGAGACAGCGGCCCTTCTGAGCGCGGACGGCAGCCGCGCTGTGAGCTGGAGCGAATTTGACCGCGCCACCACGGCTTGGGCCGGGGAACTGCTGCGCATGGGCTTCACGAAGGGCGATTTCCTGGTTACGATGCTGCCGATGACGGTGGATCACGTTTTGCTGGAATATGGCTGCTTCAAAATCGGTGTGATCGTGGCTCCGCTGGATTTGCGCCTCTCTGCCGCAGAGGTGATTCGGGCGCTGGAGATTTTGCGGCCGCGCGGGTTTGCCGGCCTGGGCGTGAAAGCGCCGTTCGATTTTCGGGAACTGTGGCGCGCGGTGCAGGCGCAGTGCGAATGGATGGAGCATTTCATTGTGGCGGATTCGGACGAGGCAATACCGGGCACGCTGTCTTTTGCTTCGATTGCCGAGCGAGCTGGCCGTAGCGAAGCGGCCGCGCTGGCCGAGATTGCCGCAGACGTGAGCGAGGACGATGGCGCGTTGGTGATTTTTACCACCGGCTCGACCGGGTCGCCCAAGCCGGCGCTGCTCTCGCACCGGAACATCACGGTACAGAATATGTGCCTGTGCGGCACGTTTTTCGGCGGAGACTGCGGCCCGCGCACGCTGGTCAATTTGCCACCGTCTCACGTGGGCGGACAGACGGAGGCGATGATGAGCACCCTGTTCGGAGGAGGCACGGCGGTGCTGCTGGAGCTTTTCGACGCCAGCCGTTCGCTGCGCGCGGTGAGCCAGCATCGCTTGGAGATCCTGGGGCAGATTCCGGTGATGTTCAACCTGGAGTGGATGCTGAAGGAGTATGAGCGCCACGACCTCTCAAGCCTGAAATTTGCCGCCTATGGAGGCAATGCGGTGTCGCGGCCGTTTGTGGACCAGCTTGCCGCCATGTCGCCGGTGATCGGCACCGGGCTGGGGCTGACCGAGACTGCCGGTTTCTGCACCTATATTCAGGCCGACGCGGCGGGGCGGGAGACGATTCTCGCCGGGCTGGGCATGGATATGCCGATCTATCCATGCACGATTCACCAACCCATGCGCGATGATGGCAACGCCGGCGACGAGCTGACCTCCGGCGAGATTGGGCATGTGTGCTTCAACGGGCCGCAGACTTTTCTGGGCTATGTCAACGATGCCGCCGCTACAGCCCGGACCATTTCGCGCGACGGCTTTTTATATACCGGCGATCTGGGGTACAAGGACGCGGCGGGCTTGCATCTGAGCGGGCGCGAGAAGTGGGTGATCAAGTCGCTTGGCTACCAGATCTTCCCCGGCGATGTGGAAGCGCATATTTGCAGCCTGGAGGAGAAAGTCGCCAACTGCGTGGTGGTCGGCGTGGCGCATGAAGTGGTTTCAGAAGCGGTGGTGGCCGTGGTGGAGAAGAAGCCCGCGGTTGAACTGAGCCACAAGGAATTGGATCGGCACGCGCGGTCCCTGGCCTCCTATATGCGGCCGCGCCACTGGATCCTTCTCTCGCCCGGCCAGATGCCGCTGAACCGAGTGGGCAAGCCGGACTATCTGCGCGTTCAGGAGATGGCTCGACGGGAGATTGCCGCGCTGCGCGCCCGCGGAGAGTGGGACAGCGGCTATCTCAAGGGCGAGTGAAAGGAAGGCAGTGGAGCGGACGAAGAGTAGGGGATGAGGTATGCGCCGAGGGCGCTTGATGAGTGCTATGGGCTGTTGGCAACAGTTGACTTGTTACCCTCCAAGGTCCGAGAATCCAGAGCGGTGATGACAAGATTTTCTTGTGCAGACATGCGTCACACGCACTCCTATAATCTCAAATGAACGCAGCAACTAGAAAGGAGAGGTGAGTGATGTCTGATTTCTATGCTCGGCAGACTTGTTTGAACGGCCATATCATCTCGAATTTTATCGGAGCCCCGTTTGGGACACCACAGAATCATTGTGGCAAGTGCGGGGAAAAGACGATCATTGAATGTCCATCTTGCAATGCCCCTCAGCGTGGAAACTCTAAGGACTATGCAGGCTACGGAAGCAAAACGCCAGATTCTTATTGTTCGAATTGCGGCAAGCCGTACCCGTGGACAGAGCGGCAATTTGCAGCTACCGCTGAATTGGTGAATGAGGAGGAGCTTCTAACTGAAGAAGATAAGCTGCTCTTGACTTCCTCTCTTTCTGACTTGGCATCTGACACACCAAGCACTGCGCTCGCGGCGACTCGTTTCAGAAGGATAGTCGCCAAAGTAGGAGGCGCGTTCAAGGTGGCAATGTACAAATTTATTGTTGACTTCTCTTCTGAAACAGCGAAAAAGATTGTGCTGGGAGAGTAGTTGAATCTATTTTCGCGGGCGGGTGGCCCAGGTCTGACCATTCCTTATAAGATTGGGTGGCCCAGGTCTCGATTTTGAGACCTGGGAGGTATGACCGAAACAAAGCTTAGGTTGTGAGCGTCACCTTAAATTGGTCAACAATCCGTCGAAAGACGTTTCCGCGAAAATCCAGATCTTAACGAAATCATTCACTGCGGCCTTCATCATTGGAGTAGGTTGCAGGTTTTTCGCAAAATGCCGACGGTGAATCAATAGATTGTGAACCAGTAGTTCATGAGCACAATTCAAAATGTTGTAGATGGGTGATTCTCGCTCCAAGAACTTTATCACTCCCCAAAAGGTTGGATGCATCGATTTTGACGGGAAAATGAATGAATAAGCATGCAGATGGAAGAGTCCCGTAATCTCCGAAAGTTCTTTTACTGATTTCGGAGTCCAACTGGTCTGTTTTCTCTGTTTACATGTCAGGCAGGTTTCACCCTTGAATTTCTTGCGTGCATCTGCAGCTGCACTTGCCAATCTTGTGCGCGCAGGCTCATCAAGCTCCTCTCCTGTCTTTTCTAAGCATGCATTAACCACTTGTTGCCAATCGATGCTCTGATACTCAATAAAATTCTCGACTTCGGACGGATGTTCATAGATGTATTTCATAGTCTCAGTGCGTTCGTACATCGAACGAAGAATTTTCTGAGCGCCCGAAGAGGAACCGGCGTGAACGAGTGTGAGAATGTCGTTCAGATCAACCTGAGATTCTGCCATAAAGCCGCAAATCAGAAAACCGAGGTCATCCGAAGTCCCGTCGGGACTTTTCATCAACAGCATTCGAATGAGTTTGATCCATTTTTCCATCATCGATGGAAATGATGGGTGGAATTCGACGAAACCTTTCCTGGTCTGTGGCACAGAAGTTTCTGAATGGTCGCTCATGTTAACGCCATCATCATAATCCTTTCCCTTCATAAACCTAAAGATATTCAGTTGGTGCCAAATCGCCAATACACTCAGCAAGTGAACGGGGGAGCAGCAGATGAGAGCCTGCTGACCGAATCGCTGCAATCGGTCTGATTCATGCACGGATTCTGCATTCGAGAAGTATGCCCATTTATGGTTTGGCAGACGTTCGATTCCGCGATGCGGCGTCGTTGGCGTAGAGCGGTCATTTCCTCCGGGGCTGAAGCCCGCGTGATTTTGCTGGCTTTATGCGGGGGTTGAAACCCCCGCCTCCCTCCGGATCGTGTTCTTTCGCAGCCTGTAAAGTGTTTTCGGAAATAGTGTAGACCAGAATTTTTTGGTATCCCACCCATTCCGCAGAAAAACGCGGAATGGATGGGGCCGAAAATTTATAGCAAAAGCTAAAATGCTCTAAGAACTTGTTGAAATAGTAACTTGGGGTAGAGTTTCGCACTCAGGGGCTAAAGCCCGCATTGATTTTGCTGCATTTACGGCACGACTGAAGTCGTGCCCTGACACAAAACCAGGTTTTTCAACAAGTTCCTAAACCTGCACAAAGCTACAATTTCCCTGCTTTGTTGATCCGGTCCTATTGGGTTGGGATGCGGAAGGACAAAGGCAACTTCAGGTCCTTCGACTCCCCACCCCACCGACCAAGACCCGTCGTTGGGGACCCCGGTTCCGCTACGCTTCGCTCCTGATGAACGGGGCGGGATCAAATCCTGGGTTTTGAAAAAAGCAGCAGGTTAGCCACCGCTTCGCGGTGATAGCAAGTTAGCGAGTTAGCGGATTTGTGCGACTGCCGGTATCTTCCAGCCCTGGTTCACTTCAGCCGTCACTCGCCGGTGCAAGTTGGGCTGCTCAGGATGACAGGTTAATCGTTGGCCGCGCTGCCTGCGAAATGCGCCTCAATCTCTTCCAGGGTTTTGCCTTTGGTCTCCGGCAGGAAGAAGGCCGCAACGATAAAGTAAACGACCGTGAAGCTGGCGAAGAGGAAGAACATCGACGAGTAGCCGTGCTTGCTGACGAAGGGCAGAAAGATGCCGGAAAGTGTGGTGGAGACTAACTGGTTGATGACCAGAGCGATGCTCATGCCGTTGGAACGGATGCGCGTGGGCATCAATTCCGAGAGAGCCAGCCAGACGCAGACACCCGGTCCGAGAGCGAAGAATCCCATGAAGAGAAAGAGGCCCAGGGCGACCCAACAGCCGTGGCGCGCGCTGGGCACCTGGCCGATGAGGGCTTTCTCGATCTTCAGCGGCGCGGTCTGCGCGGCGTCCAAGTTACCCAGTGGATTCTTGAAGAAGGCCAGAACCTTGTTGGCGGGGACGCAACTGGCGCGGGTGATTTCGATGGGGCGGGCGGCGGGATCGTCGGAACGCACAAAGGTGGTGGCGGCGGTGAAATCGCCATAAGAATAAATGATGGCCAGGGATGCGCGATCGGCGTCAATCCGCTTGCCCGCGTCGCCCTGGGCAGTTAGTAACTGGCCGGCTATCTGGCGATCGAAGGGCAGGGTAAGTTCCTGACTGGGAGTTATCATGGCCTGCACCTGGGAGCGCGCGTCGAGGCTGACCTTTTCAGTGCGCAAGAACAGAGTGCCCACGGCAACCAGCGAAACGATGATGCCGCTGGTACCCAGGATCAGCAGGAACTTGCGGCCCTTTCGATCCACCAGCGCCATGCCCACCATGGTCAGCAGAAAGTTCATCGAAGTAAAAACGACATAGCCCCAGTGAGCATATAGGTCGGAGAGGCCGCCTTGCAGCAAGATGCTGGTGTTATAGCCGATGAGCGCGTTGACGCCCGTGGCCGTGTTACAGAAAAGAATGATACAGGCCAGCAGGAACGGCACCACATACTTGCGGCGCAAGAGCGAGTCTTGTATCTTCTTGCCGGTGGAGCTGAAGGTGGAGGCTTTGCGCTCCGACTCTTCCATCTCCTGTAACTCGACGGCGGCTTGCTCCGGAGTGCGGGAGCGCAGCAGGGCCACATAAGCCTGTTCCTTCTTGCCGCGCTTGAAGAGCCAGCGCGGCGACTCGGTCATGAGCAGGCAGCCCAGCACAAACAGAATGCCTGGAGGCAGAGAAACCCAGAAAAGATTGCGCCAGGCCTGGTCCTTGTAGTCAAACAGCGCCTTGGCGTCTCCGATTTTGGCCACGGCGGCAACGTGATAACTGAAGTAGATTCCCAGCAGCGCGGCAAAGACCATGGACGCTGTGGGCAGCCATTGGAAGACGCCGGTTCCCTTGCCCCGATCCCGCGCCGACAGGCACTCAGCCAGATACAGGGGAACGACGACCCCGATCAGTCCGGCGCTGACGCCTTCCAGCAGGCGTCCGAAAAGCAGCGGCGCATAGCCATGCGAAAGGGCGATCAGCGGAATGCTGATAATAAAGGTGACGCCGCTGAGGATCATCAGCGGCTTGCGGCCCATCCAGTCGGCCAGCATCCCGGCAAACAGCGTGGAGAAGACCGCGCCCAGCAGCACTGCCGCCACGATGATGGAAAGCTGCGCGGCGGTCAGGCTCGAAGTCGCCTGCAGATAGGGCAGCGCGCCGCCGATGATGCCGATGTCCATCCCGTAAAGCAGGCCGCCCAGCCCCGCAACCACGAGAAGAAAGAGATTGTAGCCGCGCTTGGCGGATACGGATGGATTGGCAAGCAGATTTGCGGAGCCTTCAGCATTCATGGTCACGGGAAAAGTCCTCTAGCGCAGTTTATGCTTCCGCTTGAGTTGCACGGTAAAAGCAGGCCAAAGAAAGGAGGGCCTCCGGGCAAGATCCCGCCATTTCCGGATCAGGAGCAGTGCGCATTCTCAGTCTACAATCACCGCATGGGAATCAAACGCTCAAAGTTTTGAGCTAAAGATGGCGATAATGCCGGGGATGAATGCTGGGAATATCTTGAGAGCCTCAAGCGCCGAGTGCCGGCCATCACTGCAAGATTTCGCGGGTTGCAATATGCCTGCTTCAGGCGATGTGGTCTACTTCGACCAGTTTTTTGGGTTCAGACCGGGTAGTTTCGTACCATCGAATCCGTGGCTTCCCGGGTCTCAAAATCGAGAGCTGGGGTACCCAGTCTTGGTGGAGCTTCAAGCGGTTAGAGACTCGGTTTCTGACCAGATGAAGAAGTTTCATTGGGCTTGTGCTTTCCCACATCTCAAAATCGAGATGTGGGGCACCCAGCGTTTGTGGCTGGGAAAGGGCGGGACGGCAATGAGCACGGTGCATAGAGGCAGTCGAAGGGATTTCCTGAGCAGGTCTCTCAGCGGCGCCGCATTCCTGTGCGCGGGCGGCGCGATGGGAGCGTTGGCCGCCGCGGAACCCATCGCCGCGGAACCTGTTGCGCCAGACGCGAAATCCAGGGTTGTCGTTGCGCGCGATGAGCTGCTGCGCGGCACGGGCGCTACGGTGGATTCACGCCGGATGCTGGCCTTGCTGGATCGCGCCATGCAGGCTCTCTCTGGCCGGGATCAGCCGGCGGAGGCATGGAGAAAGCTGGTCCATCCGGGCGAGACGGTCAGCCTGAAGGTGAATACTCTGGGAGGCCGCGGAATCTCCACCAATGTTCATCTGGTCGCGGCCATCTGCGAGCGCTTGCAGGAGGCGGGCATCAAAGCCAGCGACATCGTTGTCTGGGACCGCGACAGCGACGAATTGGAACGCGCTGGCTTTCACGTCGCGATTGGCGGAGACCGCGTGCAATGCTACGGCACCGACCGTGTTGGCTACGAAGAGGAACTGGCTGCCTGGGGCAGCGTGGGCGGTTGCTTGTCAAAGATCCTCACCCAGCGCTCGAATGTGCTTATCAATCTTCCCGTGCTGAAAGATCACGACGGAGCGGGCGTCACCATCGCTCTCAAGAATATGTACGGCGTCATTCATAACCCTAACAAGTACCATCCCGACGGCTGCAATCCCTTCGTCGCAGATTTGAATATGCTGCCGGAGATTCGAAGCAGGATGCGATTGACCATCTGCGACGCGACCACCGCGATGTACGAAGGCGGGCCGGGCTACAAGCCGGAACATAGTTGGAACGCCAACGCCCTGCTTGTTTCCACTGATCCGGTGGCGCTGGACCATACCGGCTGGCGGATGATCGAGCGCAAGCGCGCTGAAAAGGGATTGAAAACGCTGGAGGCCGAGGAGCGCGCGCCACGCTACATTGCGACCGCGGCCGATGCAGATCACCGTCTGGGTATGAACGATCCCAGAAAGATTTCACTGATCGAGGTATAGCCAGAAGAGTCGCGAGGAGGTCCAAAATGTCTTGTGCGCTGGATGTGGAAGGAATCATGAAAGGGCCGGCTGGCCACCCGTTTGATCGCCGCTCGTTTTTGAAGTGCGCCCTGGCCTCGGGCGCGGCGCTGGGCGTGAGCGGCGTTGCAGAGCCCGCCGCCGCCATGCCATCCGGCGCTGCTTCCCAGGCTGGCGAAGATGCGCGCTTCGTTGTTGAAGCCAAGTTCTACCAGAAGCAGCCGAATCGCAAGATTAAGTGCGGGCTGTGTCCGCGCGGATGTGTGGTGGGAGACAGGGAGCGCGGCTACTGCGGCGTGCGCGAGAATCGCGGCGGCACGTATTACACGCTGGTCCACTCGCGGGTGTGCTCGGCGCACGTTGACCCGGTTGAGAAGAAGCCGCTCTTCCACTATTTGCCGGGAACGGTCGCCTTCTCGCTGGCCACGGCTGGCTGCAACGTCAACTGCAAGTTTTGTCAGAACTGGGAGATCTCCCAGTCGCGCCCCGAACAAATACCCTCCGAGTACGTTCCCCCGCAACGCGTCGCCGAACTGGCGAAGCAATACGGCTGTCCCACGATTGCCTACACGTACAGCGAGCCGGTAATCTTCGCCGAATTCCTGATGGATACTGCCGATGCGGGCCATGCTGCCGGCGTTCGCAGCATCGTGGTCTCGAACGGCTACATGCAGGAAGAAGCGCTGAAGGCGGCATACGGAAAGATGGACGCGGTCAAGATCGATCTGAAGTCCTTCTCTGAGTCCTACTATCGCCAGGTTGTCTCAGGGCAACTGAAGCCGGTGCTGGAATCGCTGGTCACGCTGCGCAAGATGGGCAAGTGGACGGAGATTGTTTACCTGGTGCTGCCCACGCTCAACGATAGCGATCAGGAATTCCGCGTCTTGGCGCAGTGGATCAAGACCAACCTGGGCACGGATGTGCCGCTGCATTTCACGCAGTTTCATCCTGAATATCTGTTGAAGAACCTGCCCATTACGCCGGTGCCCACGCTGGAACGCGCCAAGGCGATTGCCGACGCCGAGGGGCTGCACTATGTTTACATTGGCAATGTTCCGGGGCATCCCTCGCAAAACACGTATTGCCCCAAATGCCACAAGATGATCGTGGAGCGCGTGGGATTTACGGCAAGCAAGATGCTGATCCGCAAAAATAGTTGCCCATTCTGCCAGCATCCGATTCCCGGCATCTGGCACGTATGAGAAAGCAGGCCAAGTCTCTGACCGGATGGTTTCGTATCATTGAATCCGTGGTTTCCCAGGTCTCAAAATCGAGACCTGGGGCACCCAGCATTGGTACAACTTCCAGCGGTCAGAAACCTGGTGTTAGCAGGCCGAGGAGGTTTCGCACATGAGCATCGCTATGACCACAGGCGCCTATTGGCTGGCGCCACTCATCGCTTTCCTGGTGTTTACGCCGCTCAAGCACGTCAGCGGCGGAGATCCGCAAAAGGTGCGGCAGGCAGCGGTCGCAGGCAGTTTTTATCCGGCCGACCCGCAGGTTCTTTCGGCCATGATCGACGACCTGCTGGCCAAGGTCTCCGGGCCGCCGGTGACGGAACCGATACTCGCCGCGGTGGCGCCGCACGCAGGCTATCAATACTCCGGGCCCGTGGCGGCTTACACCTACGCCGCGCTGAAGGGACGAAAATACACGCGGGTTGTCGTGATTGCGCCCTCGCACTATGAGGCCTTCGATTACACCTCCGTCTATGATGGCGACGCTTATGCAACGCCGCTGGGAAATGTGCCGGTGGACAAGGCCTTCGCGCAAAAGCTGGTGAAGATGAGTTCGACGATGCGGCTGTCCAGCCAAGGACACGACCCCACGTCGGCTGGCGGCGAACACGCGATCGAGGTGCAGTTGCCGTGGCTGCAAAAGGTGCTGGGCAATTTTGAAGTTGTGCCCATCATCATGGGCGACCAGAGTTACGAGAGCAGCCGCGCGTTGGGCATGGCGCTGACAAAGCTGATCAAGTCCGAAGCCAAGCCCGGCGATACGCTGGTGCTGGCCAGCTCTGATCTCTCGCACTATCACACCTACGATGATGCGGTGAAGATCGATCACAAGACGCTCAATGCGCTTCAGGCGTGGGACTACTTTAGTATGTCGCGCAACTTCCAGCAGCGGATATGGGAGGCCTGCGGCGGCGCGCCCATCGTGGCCGCAATGATTTATGCGGAGCGCATGGGAGCGAAGCAGGCGCGAGTGCTCAAGTACGAGAATTCAGGCGACGTCACGGGCGATCATTCTCGCGTGGTGGGATACAGCGCGGACGTGTTTGTGAAAGCTTCCGGAGGAAAGGCAATGGAGACTCCGTTCTCATTGAGCGAGCCGGAAAAGAGCGAGTTACTCGCCCTGGCGCGCAAGTCGGTGGAGCATGTGGTTCAGACTGGCGATGCGTATGAGCCGCCCGCAAGCGCGAGCACAACGCTGAACGAGGAGCATGGTGCCTTCGTGACGTTGAAGGAGGCCGGCGAGCTGCGGGGGTGCATTGGCTACACCTCCCCGGTGAAGCCTCTCTACATCACCGTGCGCGACACAGCTACATTGGCGGCCATGCGCGATCCGCGCTTCCGGCCGGTCTCGGTATCGGAGTTGTCCAGCCTTCAATATGAAATCTCCGTGCTATCGCCTCTGCGGCGCGTACTGGACGTTCAACAGATCCGCGTTGGAGAACACGGATTGCTGATGAAGAACGGCGACAACGAGGGCCTGCTGCTGCCACAGGTGCCGGTGGAACAGAAATGGGACCGGCAGACCTTCCTTGAGCAGACCTGCGCCAAGGCGGGGATGCACTCCGGCTGCTGGAGGGAAGAGGATACGGATATCTTCAGCTTCACCGCGGTGGTCTTCGGCGAACACAAGTCGTGAGCGGTTGAAGTGCTTTCGCAGCTATTCGGATCTGAGCGCTGCATCCTTTTCGCGTTCTTTGCGGAATGAGCGGGATTCGCTGCGAGCTCGCGCGGCCAG
>Ga0224535_1000080_pt1 | contig 31757 bp, 38 predicted proteins | sample 714E13034metaG_FD_179898 | JGI IMG/M metagenome (GOLD analysis project Ga0224535, IMG submission 179898) | Peat soil microbial communities from Stordalen Mire, Sweden - 717 E1 30-34 | ecosystem: Environmental > Terrestrial > Soil > Wetlands > Peat | place: Sweden: Norrbotten County, Stordalen... | reverse complement strand
CGTGCGGTTATACGTTCTCCTTCTTTTGTTTGTCCTGCATAGGTATGGGTATAAGATGCAATTTCGGATATGACAACGTTAGGACCTTTGATTATTTCCACATCATGTACTTTGTATACTGCAGGGTTGTCAAAGGCAGCTAGAGAGTCTGTTACAGTACAATCTATTTCGATACATCCCATGGGTTCGTATCTTGTAGCACCATAACTTCCATTAATCTCATCCCAATCTCTAGTTTGAAGAATGTCAAATAATGTTCCATCTAAGATTCCTCTGTTGTTTTTACGGTTTTCATACCATCTAAATTCTTCATAAGATAGGGATGAATCTTTAATCCTTTTATTGTACAGTTTTTTCCAATATTCTCCTTCTATTCCCTTGAGTATACCATTATTTTTTTTAATATTTTCAAAGGCTTCCATAACATTTCTATGATTTTTAAGTCCATAAATCACAAAATCAATGTCCGAAACATCGGGATTATATAATCCTGGTAATATTGATCCTGATATTCCCATTTTATTAAAGGAAATTCCAGCATGATCATGAAATGTTTCTGCGAGTTTAACCACTTTTTCTAGTAATTTGTCCCGTTTTTTGGATTCCATAATCTTCCGAAGACGTTCAGTTGGAAGTAATAATTTTTCAATCCTCTCTATTGGCACGCCCATCATTTGTACGTTGGTAATCTTACAGTCGAATAGATATTCCGGAAAATTTTTTCCTAAAAATTTGTAGGCTTGATTTGAGTCCACCTTAGAATATTGTTTATTGTTCAGAGAACGATCTCCATTTTGATCAGGAATATACCTTAAAAAAGATATTATCCTATCATCCGGATGGAGATAAGTGGTTGTTGCAAAGAACAGATCATCGGTTGTATGTATGAAATCTCTGGGTCTGACTCTCATAGTATTAATTTAACTGTACAAACCATTATTAAATATGATAGTTTCAAGAATGATGCCTGGTGACGATCTAAAACGGGGTTTAGAAAATTTAATGGATTTATGCGAATTTAAATCCGGGATAATAGTTTGTATGGTTGGGAGTCTCAATGATGCTGTTTTAAGAATGTCCGATGGTAATAAGAAGAATTTTATAGGGTTGTTTGAAATAGTTTCTGCATTGGGTACCATTTCAGTAAATGGAATACATGTACATATTGCAATATCCGATTCTGAGGGTATGGTTTATGGCGGACATCTTTTAAATGGATGCAAAATACATACTACTGCTGAAATAGCTATTATTGCATCTGAGATATGTTTTAAAAGAATTTTTGATCCTAAAACTGGATATAAAGAACTTGTGATAAACACTGATCTATAGTTAACTTATGTGCTAACATTTATTAAAATTGCAAATAGATTATGAATATAAAATTAAGTAAATGAATTTTTTAGGAATAATTAAAAATTAATGGATTTGAACTAATGAAACACTTGAGACTTAAAGAAAGCACATGTTACAATGGAAGCCAGATTGAGCCTATGTGGGCGTTTAGAAAATTTAGAATTAAGGAATCGAGTATTGTAAGTTGGATTGGCCCCATGGATATTGGAAAGGATCATTTGGTGGATTTTGAAGATGTAGGTCTCGAAATAAAGGGCGACAAAATGCTGCATTTTATAATTGAACAATTCGATGTTCAACCAGCAGATTTAAACTTATGCTACCACCGACAAAGAATTTTTGTAATGATTATCAAGGATATGCTAAACAATTTGGGAATAAAAACATATAGAAATGGTGATGATCTTTACTTCCCAAAGCCTAGTATAAATGGTAAATTAAATGGAAAACTTTCGGTTTCTATTGCAACCTGCTCTGTCAGCAGTATGAAAATACATTTTGCATTAAACCTAATTGAAAGTGGAACACCAGACGATATTGAAACAGCAGGTATATTGGAACCATATACAGGTATGGGAATGTCAGAAGTTCAAAAATTTATAGATGATGTATGTGAAACTTATATAAATGAAATATTATCCATTAAAATGGACATTACCAAAACAAAGGTATTTTAAATCTTAATTAAACAATAAAGAATTATATTAGGTTAATTGATTATAGATTATTAGAAGGTATCTAACCATGAAAATAGTTATAAATGGAATTCACGCAAATTTAAGGTTTTCAGCAGCGCATATGATTCCAAGACACGAGTCTTGCGGCGTAATACACGGTCATTCCTACATAGTTGATGTGGTTGTTGAAGGTGAAAGGTCAGGAGAATTTGGATTTGTTGTGGATTTTAAAAAGGTCAAGGATATTATTAGGGGTATGTGTAAAAAATTGGATCATCGTGTCCTCATACCAATAAGAAACCCTCAGATAAACTTTAAAAATCTACAGGGTCCTGTTGAATTTTCAATCGGACGAAAGGATTATATGCTGCCACTTGAAGATTGTCTGCTTCTAGATCTTAAATCAACATCAGCAGAGGATTTATCAGAATTTTTTGCTGAAGAACTTTATCACGATTTAAAAGAGATAAATAGTGAAATTTCCAGTGTACAAATATGTGTAAATGAAGGAATAGGGCAGGGAGCATATTTCACAAAAGATTCTGATTAAAAAATATTTTCAAGGGGTTTTAAAATGAAAACTCATATTAATGAGGTTTTTTCTAGTATTCAAGGTGAAGGAACTCTAATCGGACGGAGACAAGTGTTTGTAAGGTTTTCTGGCTGTAACCTTAACTGTAACTACTGTGACACTTCTAAAAGTCGTGATCCTCAATTTGGTAATTTAATTTCTACTAATAAACTTTTTGAGAAGATAAACAAAATTATAACGCCTGATTTTCATTCTGTTTCATTAACAGGTGGAGAACCTTTGTTGCATGCAGATTTTATTAAAGCTTTCCTGGAAGAACATGAATTCAAATCTTTGTTAGAAACAAACGGGTCTTTACCCAAAGAATTACAGAAAATTTCTGAATTGTTAGATTATGTTTCCCTAGATATAAAATTACCAGAACATGAGGCCTCTAATAATTGGAATGATCTCATTGATTTAGAGCTTAAATCCATAAAACTATTAAGAGATAAGGAGATAAATACATACTGTAAAGTGGTTGTGATGCCCGAAACAAAAGTGGATATGATTGGGGTTATTGCTTCAAAGATTGCAGATGAGGTTCAAAATACCTCAAAGCTCTCAATGGTGATTCAACCTGTTAGTCCACTTGATCTTTGGGTAGATGGGACACATAAGTTGTTTGAAATATCAGAGGAAGCAGGGAAATATATGGATGTATTAACAATACCACAATTTCATAAACTTCTAAATATACGTTAGGAGGTTTTATATTGGAAATTGATACAAAAGTGACAGTCCATGACGCCATGACATCCAGTGTCATCACAGCAGATCCCAAAACTACTATTGCTGGTGCAGCTGTTTTAATGTCAAGATTTAAAATTGGAAGTCTGATAATTGTTAATGAAAAAATGGCTGAGGGATTAATCACTGAAAGTGACATCATTGAGAAAGTTGTTGCAAAGAACATATTGGCCAGTGAAATAACTATAGGTCATGTCATGACCAAAAACATCATAACAATAGACCCGGGCAGTGAATTGAACCAAGCTGCAAGGTTAATGGCCAAAAATGATATAAGAAGACTACCTGTAGTAGATAATGGAAATTTAGTGGGAATATTAACATCAACAGATGTGTTAATGGTTTCACCCGAACTCACAGAGATACTCGTTGAAAATGCGAGAATGGAAAACCAGAAAGATTATTCAAACCTTGAAAAATCTGTGCCTGGTACTTGTGAACTTTGTGGAAATTATGTAGAATATCTTGATGTATTCGATGGAAAATTTTTATGCGATGAGTGTAAAGAAGATCTGGAGGATGAGTAACTTGAATAATGTGGAAGAGATAATGACACCTGATCCTGTTACTGTAAATGTTGATACTCAATTAACTAAAGTTAGATCAATTTTCAGGGATGGATGGTTCCGTTCAATTCCTGTTTTATCAAAAAACCGTCTTGAAGGGATGATAACCAGAGGAGATATTATGTTTCTTTCCTCAACCAAATCCAATTTAGAAGCAAGAGTTATAATGGAACATCCAAAGGTTTTAGCAACCCCTGAAATGGATATTGGAGATGTAGCTAAGAAATTAATAAAATCAGACATTATCCAAGTACCGGTAGTTGAATCATCAGAAAATATGCATCTTGTAGGTATTTTGAGTATGGGGGATATCCTTAAAAATTTTTTGAATAATGGATCAAATTCAAAAAAATCAGATCTATCTATTATATTCACTAAAAATGTTATAAAAGCCAATTATGACGATCATATCTCCAAAGTATGGTCATTAATGGATGAAACAGGATTTTCAGGACTTCCAGTTTTGAAAAAAAATAAGATCATAGGAATGATTACTCGTAAGGATATTATAAAGTCAGGACATGTAAGAACAGGTCTTGATAACATTGATAGATCAATAAAGGTTGAAAAGATCATGGTGACTCCACCATTAGTGGTTACAGCTGAAACAAGCATTAAAGAAGCTGCTGAGTTAATGATTAATAATGATATCGGACGACTTCCAGTAGTTGAGAAACCAGTTTACATTAAAAGAGAACCCCACAGAGCAAGAGAAGCCAATATAATTGGCATAGTTGCAAGAGAAGATATTTTAGGATCGTATCTAAATTGATCTTCAAAGTGGCCATGAAATTCAAACTTATTTTAGTTAAACCTATTTATAGAATTTTTAGATTAGTTTTTACTTTGTTAATTAGGTTATCTGTTATAAAATCGGATAATGTATCATTTTTTGGAAAACCTGGAGATTTAGCAGAAGTCTGCCTTGGGGTTTGTAATTATTACTTAAATCCAAAAATGATGGAACTAGGTGTTGAACTTCATCTTTCAGAGGTGTAGTGATGAGAAGAAAAGAAACTATAAATTTAGTAAAATCTAGAGATAGAGGCCCATTAGAATTTGAATCCCATACATCAGAACACGAAGGCGATATTATGAGCATCGCCAAAAAAACAGTGGTAACAGCCCCGCAGACCGCAACTATAAAAGAAGCCGCTGAGACAATGGTAAAAAATAAATTCAGAAGGCTACCAATAACCAACCCTGGAACTGGACAAATACTGGGAATTGTAACTTCCATGGACATATTAGACTTCCTTGGAGGAGGAGACAAATACAGAATATTAGAGGAAAAATATCCTGGAAACTTCCTGGGTGCCGTTAATGAATCTGTAAAAGAGATAATGACGAGGAAAGTTGAGGTTTTGAGTCATAAAGATTCAATTAAGGATGCTATATCCAAAATGAGAAAAGAAGATGTGGGTGCTTTACCAGTTGTAGATGCCGACCATAATTTAGTTGGAATTGTGTCTGAAAGGGACTTTGTTATGTTACTATCTGGAGTGCTTACAGATGAGTTGGTTGAAGATTACATGACCGAGAAAGTCATATCAACAACTCCAGGAACTCGGATAGAGGGAGCCTCAAAAATAATGGTAAGAAACAAATTGAGGAGAATTCCTGTAGTTGGAGAGGAACGTAAAACTCCACATCCCGAGAAAGATAAGATTATGGGTATTGTAACCTCTACTGATATTTTAGAATTCCTTGGAAAAAATAGTGTCTTCGATAAGATGGTTTCTAACAATGCTGAGGATGTTCTAAACACAACAATAACCGAAATAATGGAAAAGACTGTTGTTGCCACAACTGCCAATACAAGACTTGGAGACCTGTGTAACTCAATGGAAATTGAGGGAATTGGAGGATTGCCAGTAGTACATAATGGAGATTTAGAGGGTATAATAACTGAAAGAGATATCCTGAAGGCCGTAAGTAAACTATAACTGTTAAATGGTCTTATTGGCCAATCAAACGTTATTGTTATTATAACTTCAAGGATAGAGGTGATTGAATGATGGAAATTAAAGAAGTAATGAACCCTGAAGTATTTGTGGTTCAGGAAAATGAGCAGGTAGCTCATGCTAGAAACCTGATGCTTACTCATGGGATCAGCAGGGTTGTAGTTGTTGATGGGAAAGGAAAACCAGTTGGAATGGTTACTGAAAAGGATCTAACACGTAAACTAAAGGGTACTGGCCCAAAATGGAAAAGTAGGCCAATTGATAAAATATCCATTAGAAGGATTATGAGTACAGATCCAATCACAGCCAAACCCAGTGATGAGATACACACAGCAATCGAACTTCTTATAAAACATAATGTCGGTTCAATCCCAATTGTAGATGAAGATGGCATAGCCGGGATAATTACAAAAACTGATTTGATGAAAGTATATACAGATAGATTAAAGGGCAAATGGAAAGTTTCTGATCTAATGACTGGTGATGTAGTCACAGTGAATGAGAACCACAGCATAGCACACGTTATAACTCTAATGGAAAAGAATAAAGTCGGAAAAATTGTTGTTATACGTGATAACGAGCCTGTGGGTATGATAACACATGAAAACATCTCATTTGCTCAAGTAGAAGATCTTGAAACTGGAGTAAGTGTAGAGAAGATATATTTTATTAGGAACACTGAAGGTAAACCCAAAAGAAATGTGAGAGAAGTTTCAATGATGACGGCAGGGGATATAATGCGAAATCATCTCATAATAATTTCTGGAGATGAAGACGCGGCTATTGCTGCTGATAAAATGGTCGAAAATGAAATCAGTGGGTTACCTGTTGTAGATGGTGATACACTTGTGGGAGTAATCACCAAAACAGATCTTATAAAAGGTATACAATAGAATTAATCGATCAGATGCAGTTTTTTTATACAATCACTGCATCTTAACTTTTAGGGGGATGAAAATGCACGTTAAAGACATAATGAAAGAAGAAATAGTTCATGTGGATAAAGATCAGAACATCCAGGATGCCCTAAAACTGATGAAAAAACATAAAATTTCCAGACTTCCAGTTGTTAATATGAATGATGGCAATATCAGGGAACTGGTTGGAATAGTAACTGAAAAGGATATATCCGTAAAATTAGGATCGTCCAAATACGGAAATTTACCTCCTTCACATTTCCATGTGTCCACTGTAATGAAACAGGAACCAATAGTTGTTCAGAAAAATGAAAACATTGGAAAAGCAGCTAAAACCATGCTAGAAAATAAGATTGGTGGAATGCCTGTAATAAACGACTGTGAAATTGTGGGAATGCTTACAAAAACTGATTTCCTTGAAATATGTCATGGAAAACCTTTTAATGCTACCAGCATAATGGAAAGAATGAATACAGATCTTATAACTGTTAGTCCAAGTGACAGACTTGTACATGCAAGAAGATGTTTAATAGACAAGGAAATTGGAAGACTCCCAGTTGTAGAAGAAGATATGTTAGAAGGTATATTAACAGCCAAGGATGTTGCTATGGCCATGATATCATTTAAAAAGGTTGTGCCTGACAAATACAAAACTGCAAGGATAAGAAACCTTTTAGTGGAAGATGTTATGACTCAAAACGTTAAAACCATAGATGGTTCCGCCACACTCGATGATGCTGCCACATTTATGCTCGAAAATCGTTTCAGTGGTATTCCAGTAGAAGTTGATGGTGCTCTCGGGGGAATTATTACTAAAACAGATTTAATGAACTTTGTAGTGGAACTTGAGGAGGTAAGTTGAATCCCGCCTCAAATTAAATGTCCAAAATGTAATTCATCGATGCAAACACGGGTGGGAAAAAATAATTCCCATAAAACCTTTTTTTTTAATTGCACATCTTGTAACTTCAGTTATGAAACTCCATTGCCATCTTTTATCATAGAAGAACTTCCAAAATTGGTAGATGTTGAATACAAACTTGGAAGATCGTTCGAAAATGGTAATATCAAGTTTTATAACAATCATGGAATTAAAGCTCTACAATTTAGAAAATCAGTTGGACATATTGATTCAATGAAGAAGTTGCAGTTGAAGAAAAAATGAATGGCTATAATGTTAGGATAACTTTAATAAATAATAAAATTATTGCCTTTACAAGAGGCGGGTTCTATTTGTCCGTATACTACTAAAAAAGCTCCTGAAATCATGGATATGTCTGCTTTTGTTATTGATCATCCTGAATTAGTTATCTGTGGTGAGATGGTTGGTTCAGAAAATCCATATGTTACTCATCACTATCGGGAGATAGGAAAGTTAGGATTTAGAATATTCGATCTCCGGAAGAAGGGTTTTAATAAAGCATTGTAAGTTAAAGATAAGGTTAAAATCATCGAATCATACAGTCTTCCAAGAGTGAAATTTTTTGGACTTTTAAAAAATTGATGAAGCTCCAGAGAGAATTTTTGAATTGATACATAAGCTGGGAATGGAAGATAGAGAAGGTGTAGTAATTAAGGATCCTACAATGATAATAGAACCTATCAAATACACCTCTTCCCAAGCGCACAATGGTGAATTGGAATATGCATTCACATATCCCTTTGATTTTGGAAGAGCATTTTTCTTCAGTAGAGTAATACGTGAAGGATTCCTAGCTTATGAACTTAATGAAACCGAAGATGAGATCAGTAATAGGGCTCATAAATTAGGAGAATCTATACTATACCCTATGATAAATACCATAAAAGATATTGCCAAAGGTAATCCTGCATCTGAAGATACATTGATCCATGTGGATGATTTAAAGGAAGCAAAGAATTTTGCTCGACATCTGAGAGATCTTGGAGTGGTTGCTACTGTCCATTCATTTGGCGAAGGAAAAGCAATTATAAGAAGGGAGCATCAATCTAAAAGTGATAGAATTTCAAATTTTCTCAGGGGTGGGTTGTACTGACAAACAAGACTGGTAAAATCATCACTAAAAAATGTGAAAAAATAGAAGAATCTGAAGAATATTGTAATCACAAGAATGTTGATAATGAACAGTTTCATAATCATCCTTGCAAGATTGGTTTCTTCGGTCCATCAGGAACCTTCACAGAGGAGGCTGCTTCTAAAATAGGTGACAATCTTATCTCGTTTGATTCCATTCTTGAAGTATTAGATGCAGTTGAAAAGGGTGAAATAGATATTGGTGTGGTACCTATTGAAAATTCAATTGAGGGTCCTGTTGGAGTTACACTTGATCTTCTTGTTCATGATTATGATTTAAAGATAAAAAGGGATATCATTATCCCCATAAGTCACAATCTGCTTATTAATCCTGATGCTAATATTGAAGATATTGAATTTGTTTATTCTCATATCCAAGCTCTTTCACAGTGTAGAAAGTTTACAGAGAAATTGGGAGTAGTTGTTAATTCAACATCCAGTACTTCTGCTGCTGCAGAGATGGTAAAGGGGAAGATGAACTCTGCTGCAATAGGAACTAAGAGAGCAGGAGAGATCTATGGACTTAAAATTGCGGCTTCAAACATTCAAGACTACAAAAATAACACTACTAGGTTTGTTGTAATAGATAAGACTGACCATAAACCAACAGGTAACGATAAAACATCCATAGTTTTTTCAATTATGGATGATAAACCTGGGTGTCTCTATAAAATTTTAGAAGTATTTGCTGACAATAATATCAATTTAACAAAAATAGAGTCAAGACCTTCAAAGGAAAAACTAGGCAGTTACATCTTTTTTGTAGATTTTGAGGGTCATAGGACAGATAAAAATATCAGGAACATTTTAAATAATATAAGATCCAACTTAGGATATATAAAAGTATTAGGATCATATCCTACAGAAGGAGAGGATTTAGATAGTTTCAGATAAAGATAGATTATTAAATAGTTTAAAAAAACTTGAATCACAATTTACAGAAGGTAAAATTTCTAAAAGGCAATATAATCTTAAAAAGAGAGTTTTAGAGGATAAATTAGGCACTGTTTTGGCTGTTGATCGTGTTAAAAAGCTTCAAGGTAAAGAAGTTACAGAAAAATCACAAGAGTACTTGTCAGATAAGAAAAAGGAAGATGCGGACACTGTAGAGAAGGATGCACTTATACAGAAATATGTTACGAATCCTCCTGAAAAACCAGTCACCAAAACGGGAAGTTCAGGATTATCAAAGGGAAAGATATCATTATTAATTTTTGTTGTTATGGCATTCTTCGTTGGCACTGGATATGGTGTATATGTCATGAGTATACCTGCAAATAATTCTACTGGATCTACAATAGATGTTAATGCAAGTGCATTTTCTACGGTGAACAATACAACTGTGAACCAAACAGCTAACCAGACCAATATCATTCCAACTAATACAGCGGTAACAACACCTATAACTACAACTAAAACGACAGTAACAACAACGCCATCTACAACTACAACTAAAAATAAAAATAAAACTAAAACTGGTGGTTCTACTGGTAATAGTACTAAAAAATAAAATTTAGATCATGAATTGATATCTACTTTCTAATTATTGTTAAAGGTGAAAAATTGAGAAAATATATGGTTCTAGTAATATTTTTAGTATGTGCTGTGGTTTTTGCATCGGGATGTGTCTCAAACAAATCAACCAACACAACTAAAACATATGCTCAAAACAACATTTCCTTTACATATCCAGGATCTTGGGAAATTGTAAATGCAACATCTCCGAATGCTATTGTTGCAGTAGCAGATCCCAATTCAGTTCAAAATGGAACTCCAACAACCTTGGTTGTAATTCAAAAACCCGACGTACCGGCTGGTTCTGATATTGATACATTATACACTTCAAACTACGCTACATTCTTTAATAATACTAATTATCAGCGGATATCTGATGGTAATATAACTGTAAATGGTGCGAGCGCACCTGAAAACATTTATGAAACCAATACCACTGTAAATCCGATACAGTATAGTGCTGTATGGTTAAATGAAAATGGCAGTATTTACGTGATACTTTCAGCAGCCCAAGCATCTGATTTTGACAATCAAACTTCGAATTTCAACATTATTTTAAACAGTTTCAAGTTACAATAAACTAAACTTTTTTTATTTTTTTAGATGTTATTATATGATTAATGAACAATTTTAGAAATAGGCTAAAATCCATCCAATGCAAAATTATATATTAGTAACTTCAATACAATTATATCTGTTAAAAGTACTATCTTTATAATACAGATAAAGAGCCTTGAAAAGAGTCAATAATATCTGATTTTATTTTAGTTGCATTGTTTGTATTTAATGATGTACAAAATGAAGGATTTCAATAACTTCAACGAATTTAAAATAGGTTCTCTTATCCTTCTAATTAAATTTATAATTTTTCAAGGATACTCTCTTTGAAAGGTTCATAATAATAAGTTCGGGGTATAATTTAAGGATTATAATCAGTTATGATCATCAAATAACTATAAAGGAGGAATGTAAATGGTATTGCCAATATGCGATGTCTGTTTAAAAAGTGGAATATTATGCCAGGGTTGTGAAAACAAACTTGAAAGTGGTGAGATAACACAGATAGATTTGGACATTGCTAAGGTGCTCTTCAAACTCGGAGAAGGTAAATTGGGATTTAAAAAGACTATCGAAGTTGGAGATATTGTTATAATAGTCACAGAGAAGGACCAGGTAGGAAAACTCATAGGTAAGAGTGGAAAAATCGTTAGGGAACTCTCAAGGACTGTCGGGAAAAAGATTAGAGTTGTAGGTGAAGATTCAGATCTAAGAGCTGTTTCTAGAGATATACTAGCCCCTGCAAGGGTATCTGGTATTAACATAATTTACGGTACCGATGGTGAAGAAAAGTACAAGGTAAGGGTCATGATGGAAGATTCTAGAAAGCTTCCAGGAAGGCTTGACATACTCAACGATATAATAAAAATGCTCACCGGAGAAGAAACCGTTGTAGTAGTGGATAGAAACTGAGTGGGGAATTTTCTATGGAAATAGTGTTATGTGTAACTGGTAGTATAGCAGCAGTTGAATCTGTAAAACTTGCAAGAGAACTTAGACGTCATGGAGCGAATGTAAAATGTTTCATGAGTGATGATGCTTGTAATATCATACATCCAAATAGTATGGAATTTGCAACAGGACAAAAAGTTGTTTTGGAACTTACGGGCGAGATAGAACATGTGAAATATGCACAAGCAGATTTGATATTAGTTGCACCAGCTACAGCTAATTTAATAAGCAAATTTGCATATAAAATTGCTGATAATCCAATAAGCACACTTCTAATTACAGCATATGGACATTCAACACCTATTATTTTTGTTCCATCGATGCATGATTCCATGTACAAGACAATTTCTGAAAACATTCAAAGGGTAAAAGATGATGGAATCATATTTTTAGATCCTAAGATGGAAGAAGGAAAGGCTAAATTTCCAAGCATGCACGATATAACTCTTCAAAGTTTAAGAGAAACATCCAAAGGACAATTAAAAGGGAAAAAAATCCTTGTAAGTGCTGGCGGCACTTATGAAAAAATTGATGCTGTTAGAGGTATAACAAATCGAAGTTCTGGAAAAATGGGTCTTGAAATAGCTCGAGAAGCATTCATTCAAGGTGCTGATGTTACTATGATAACTGGAAAGATGGATGTAACTATTCCTAAAATTATTGAAAATATTTGTGTGGAATCTACAGTACAAATGGGTGAAGAACTTAAGATATTGCTTCCGAAAAATGATATATTTGTATCAGCTGCAGCAGTATCGGATTTTACTGTAGAAAAATCATTAAACAATGTATCAGATAAGATTTCTTCTGGAGAAGATTTGACTCTTCAACTAAAACCTTTACCTAAAATTTTGAATTCTGTTAAACAGATCAATCCAAACATATTCTTAGTGGGTTTCAAAGCAGAATATAATGTTTCAGAGGGGGAACTAATTTCCAAAGCCCATGAGCGAATTAAAACCTCAGGTGCAAATTTTATAGTTGCTAACGATGTGTCAGTTGAAGGTGCTGGATTTGGTTCCGATAAAAATCAGGTTGTAATAGTTGATGGTGATACATTCACAGTACCTTTAACCTCTAAAACTGAAATTGGTCAGAAGATCATTGCAAAGATTGTAGAAAATATAAATTAAATATGATTATTTCTTGCATAAATATTCTTAATTTTAATAATAGAATATTCAATCTATTTTAGCTCTTAAAATGCTAATTCACATACTATGGCCATGTGATCCTTTTCATAGGGCTCAAGATTGATTTTTTCAAGGATTCTGATACCACCTGTTTTGAGTTTAGACTCTTCTTCTTTGAATATCTTTTTTGGGCTTTTTGTAACATCAATACTTCTGGCTTTTATCATAATAATTCCAATACCCTCAGGTTTTAGGTAAAGGCGCATGTTATCCATGAAAAGTTCAGATTGTTTTGGTTGTGCAACATCAGAGTAAACTATATCCACCTTTTCAAGTATGTGCAAGTAATTCAGTGGTTTGGTTGCATCATCAAGTATTGGGATCATGTTATTTCTAGATCTGGAAAGTTCTACAAGACTTCTCATCATGCGTGGTGAAAACTCAACACACCAAACAATGCCTTCAGTTGTTATGTCAGAAATGTGTGATGGAGTAGTTCCTGATGATGCTCCCAGATAAAGTACCTTTGAATTTTCTTCAAATGGAAACATGTTCATACCATTCATTATAGCTGCTCCAAGTTTTGAACGTCTTTGTTCCCAGATTCTGTACTCTTTACCTTCAAATTCAACTAATCTTTCACCATAGACCTTAATGGTTGGATTTAGATTTTCAGTAGCGATATGGTCTTCAACAAAATAAACTCCAGTTAAATTCTCTAATTTTTCCATTTTATTTCCCCACAAAAGAAATTTAATATTTTACAAATTATATTTATCCCCATCTATGCATTGATTTATCCAATGTTATTTTCTATGAAACTTCTAAACTGATTATTTCAATTTCTTATGATACTTGGAAATAACCTCAAATTTTATTAGAATTTATATCATTAAACTCAATTGAAAAAAACTATAAGAATAATTGAAATATCAATGAATATAATTGATAGTAATTCTATTTATTCAATAATTTTGATCCATAGTATGCAAAGGATATAGTTCTACCTTCAATGAATGAATTTTGATATAATGGTCTACATCTCTCGTTTATATCACTCTCATTTGTCCATATTTGATTAGAAAAATTTAATTAAGAACATTTAAATATAGTCCTTAACATTTTTCTTGTATTTATCTCTCTTCTTTTTCTTTCTACTTTCTTTATCGTCAATTTTTTTTGGTTTTGTACTTCTTTTTGGGAATGGATGAGCCTTTTTTATCTCCTTAACTCTTTTTTCAAAGTTTTCTAATATTGTTGGATCATATTCGCCTGAGTAAACATCTTTACGGACGGCTAATGATATTTTTGATGCAAGTGTTCTTGCTATTTTTCCTCTAAGCCACCATTTAGCACCTCTAACTTCGGGGTGTTGGAATATTAGACCATGTTTTGGAGGCTTTTCACCAGTTTTTAGATGTCTGAATAGTGCTTTTTCTGCTCCTAAAACCTGTACCGTACCGGATGGCATTTTTGAAAGTCTTTCTATACTGCCAACATGGGCTATGAGTTTGGCACCTAGGGATGAACCAGCCAGATCCTTGAGATTAGGAGCTATTTCCCCCATTTGACTGTCAACGTAGGAGTTAATTGATTTTTTAGTATTTAATAAAGATTTAATTGAAGCTGCAAATTCCTTAACCATTTGAAGATCAATTTCAGATATTGGTGCACCAACACTGTTAATATTTTTAATCCTTGAATCTTTTTCTGAATTCAATAATCCTGAATTTATAATTAAATCTCTGTCTCCAAAATCAGCTACCATTTCAACATATCGTTCATGATTTTTTATTACATCCAACTCTGGAAAATGTATTGCATACCATTCTCTCAGCCTTTCAACCATTTTACTACTAGCTTCATCAATTTCTTCTATTGAGTTAATGGCTTGGATAAGAAACATATCTTCGGCTTGTGATGCTTCTCTTAATCTATCATTAGTCATAGAAATGGAAAGTTCATGGAGGATCAATTTTAGATCATCATCTGGTTTTAGGAAGCCTATTTTTTGGAGTAAATCTTCCATATTTGACCTTAAAAATTCACCAGCTATGTTAGGAGTTTCATATTTAAATTTAATATTATCTTTAAGATTTTTATATCTTGAATGGGGAATTGTAGTTTCTATTATTATTGAATCATATTTTTTTACCATTCTTTTAAGTATTGATTCTTCTTCTTTAGTTAGGGCTCCTGCACTCATCTTTGCAAGTCTTTCCTTTTGTTTGTCCCTTGGGAAAAGTTCATAATCTAAGAGTGTACAATTTTCATCAAGGGATATGAATCCTGCAAAGGAACATGTAATATAACACTTCATAAATTTAATGTGTATTTTCAAGATTTAAACTTTCGTTCACGGGGTGACTATACTGGAAATTGAACTATGTGGCATTAAAATGAGAAATCCGACAATGTTAGCTGCAGGAATATTAGGAAGCACAGCATCCTCTCTTAATTGGGCAGGTAGAAGTGGTGCTGGGGCTGTAGTTACAAAATCATTTGGATTGAATCCTAACAAAGGCTATGCAAACCCAACCACCGTAGAGGTAACTGGAGGAGTGATCAATGCAATTGGTCTGTCAAATCCGGGTGTTGAGAATTTTAAAACCGAGCTTGAAAAGTTGAATAAATCTGTTCCAGCTATAGCTTCACTTTACGGTGCTAACCCTGAAGAGTTCTCAGAAATTGCAACAAGAGTAGAAGATTTAGTTGATGCATTAGAACTCAATGTATCATGTCCCCATGCTATGGGTGGATGCGGATCAGCTATTGGACAAGATCCAGAATTGACAAGGGAGATAGTACAGTCTGTTAAAAAAAGTGTTAAGATTCCAGTTTTTGTTAAATTAACTCCAAATGTTACGGATATAGTAGAAATAGCCAGATCTGCTGAGGATGTTGGAGCAGATGCCTTGACAATGATAAATTCACTAGGACCTGGAATGAGGATTGATATAGAAACTGGTAACCCCATTTTAAATAATAAATTTGGAGGATTATCTGGTCCTGCTGTAAAACCCATTGCAATCAGATGTATTTATGAGGTTTATGATTCGGTTGACATTCCAATTATTGGGGTGGGTGGTATCAGAAATTATGAAGATGTTATTGAATTTTTGTATGCTGGTGCTAGTTGTATTCAAATAGGCACATCCATAATGTATGAAGGAATGGATATATTCGGAAAGATATTAACTGGACTTGAGAGATTTATGGATGATAAGGGCTATGGTTCTGTTAATGGGATGGTAGGAATTGCCCATAAATAATTTAAAATGATTGGAATTATTATTAAAAGGTTTGATATTTATGCAAGTTCCTAAAGTAGTAGAAATTAAAAGAATTGAAGAGGAATCACCCACTGTTAAAACATTTATATTTGATTGGAAGGTTGATAGTGAAAAACCAGGTCAATTTATGATGGTATGGAATTTTGAAGATGAAAAGCCAATGTCACTTTCATTGATCGACAATGTAAAAAATGAAATAGGAATTTCAATAAGAAGTGTGGGTGTATTTACCGAGCAAATTCACAAACTTCAAATAGGTGATAAGTTAGGTTTAAGAGGTCCTTATGGTAGAGGTTTTGATATAAGTGGCATAAAAGTTCTTGCAGTTGGTGGTGGAATTGGTATGGCTCCTATAGTGGCATATTCCGAGGAAGCCTCTAAAATGGGTGTTGAGGTTCATATTGTTAGTGCTGCAAGTACTATGGATGAACTTCTGTTCAGTGATAGAATTAAAAGATCTGGAGCTAAACTTTTAACTTGTACTGATGATGGTACGCATGGTTATTGCGGTTATGGTACTGATCTGGCAGAAAAAGCACTCTCAGAAGAGAATTATGACATGGTTGTTAGTTGTGGTCCTGAGATAATGATGGAAAAACTCTTTAACATGGTAGAAAAATACGAAATTTCTTCACAATTCTCACTGGAAAGATATATGAAGTGCGGGTTAGGTTTATGTGGGCAGTGTTGTGTTGATGATCAGGGATGGAGAGTATGTGTGGAGGGGCCTGTTTTTTGGCAGGATGAACTTAGAATGATCACTGAATTTGGTAAATACAAACGTGATTCATCAGGACAGAAGCATAAAATATGAACTATATTTAAATGTTAATAATGATCAATAAAATATTACATTTATATTCCTAATCAGATTGAAACAGTATTTAAAATATTTATAACGAGTTTTGAGTTTTAATTTCTAGTAAGAGTGAAAAAAATGATTGATAATCTTAAAAGTACTGTAACATCTGCAATTTTTTTAATTTTAATTCTTGTAGTTCTTTCAGCATTATTATTGACTCCTATGCTTAGTATGATAATTTTAGGGGCGATATTTGCATATGCTATTAAGCCTATTTCTAATAGAATGGAACCATATCTAAAATTCAAATCCTTGACCATTTTTTTAAGCATGATAATAGTTATTATTCCATTAATTGCAATTTTAATCCTGTTTATTAATACTATTGTTGCTTCAGCACCTTCAGTTATTGGGTTTGTTAAAAGCCTTAACTTAAGTGGTATCAATAGTAGCACTATACAAAATTTTCCCCCAATTCAACATTATTTCCCTTCAGAATCTTCATCTCCAATAGTATCATCTGCTTTTAATTCCATTAACCAAGGCGTAGCAGATATCTTAACAAGTGTAACAGAATATCTTTTAGGGCTTTTAAAGTCAGTTCCAACTGTTTTACTCCAATTATTTATATTTTTTGCTTCAACATTTTACTTTGCTAGAGATGGTGAAAGAATATTGGAATATCTAGATTACATAGTGCCGGACAGCCGTAAACAATACTTCACAACATTAATAAATGAAACTGACAGAGTTTTAAAGAGCATTTTCTTTGGACACTTTGTAACTGCAACTATAACAGGTATAGTAGCGGGTATTGGATTTGCATTATTAGGATATCCCTATGCATTATTTCTTGGAACTTTAACCGGTTTCTTCCAATTAATGCCAATTATTGGGCACTGGCCAACTATTGTTGGTCTTGCAATCTACGACCTCATCATTGGAAATTACTTGCGTGCAGCAGAAGTCATGTTACTGGGCGTTGTACTAAGTTTGTTGGATGTATACATTAGACCAAAAATAGCAGGGAAGTATGCAGATATCCACCCTTTAATATTCCTTCTGGGATTTTTATGTGGACCCCTTGTGCTTGGTCTGGTTGGGTTTATAATTGGGCCACTTGTTTTGGGAGTAACCTATGCCGCTGTTGTTGCTTATAAAAAAGAAAATCAAAACAATATACCTGAAAAGAAGATTGAAGAAAATATTTGAAACTTATAATAAACAATAAAAAAAATTAAAAAAAATAAATCTCTAATTTCTTAGAGTTTTATTTCAATGGAATTTGCATTTAATGTATGTGTTGATCCATTAGAATCGGTATAACTCACACCAAAACCACCGATAAAGAATGGGTTAGACACGGTAGCATTTGGACCGAAATCTTCCTGAACCTCTTGATCTGTTGGGATATGTAATGTGTATTGGTAGTTTTTAGTTTGTCCAGGTTTTAAAGTTCCAATTGTTGTTTCAAAATCTTGACTTGTTGCTTTAACATTGTATACAGTTTGTCCGCCTGTGTTAGAGACACTGTATTTAATTGTTACATTGTCTCCTTGAACCGCACTTGTAGGTCCTGTTTGACCTGCAACTATTTTGATACTGGCTGTTTTATTGGATATGGTTGCTGTAACATTACTACTATTGTTAATTACACTTGTATTATTACTAGGTTTTACTGGAGAAGCCATGAATGTATACGCAGCAACTCCACCAATTACTAAAACAATTACAATCACTATTAAAGCTATTATTTTATTATCCGTAAAAACACCTCCTATTAAAATTAATTAGAAATTATCCCTTCATGTTAATATGTTTTGTGATAGACTAAACATTCTACATATTACTTTACTTATAAACGAATTCATTTACTCATAGTTACGTTCATTTACTCATATATTTGGAAAGTTACTATGTCATTTACATAGAGCTGCTGTTAATTTGAGTGTATGGCATTGATTCATTCTTTTAGTTTTATATACTAAAAAAATACTACATCTCGCTTAAGATTTCTTCAACTTGTGCTGTGCGTGTTTCCATTTCATAGAATATTAGTCCAAGCTGTGCTTCTGGATCGGTTAAAAGGGTCAATATGGCCTTTAAACCAGCAGGAATAAGTACAATAGTTCCTTTTTCGGTTTTAACTGATATTTGTGCTACCATTCCAGTTGTCATTTGTCCGGATGCAGCTTCTGCCGCCCCCATTATAGTTGAGCACAATGCTGAAAATATCCTGGCATCCACATCTGGAGGAGTCCTTGAATTTATTAATAGACCCTCTTTCGAAACAATACCACAAGCTTTTATTTGCCCTACCTGCATGAGACCTGTAAGCACATCATCCAATTTTTCCTTTTTAGTTTTAGTCATAAAATACTCCAAAAATTCTATATTAATCTTTTTTTACTGATTTCAATTAATATTTCATTTGATATTTTAAGGAATTTTTCAACTATATTACGATATTTCTCTTCACTTTTTTTTATAGTCTCATCTGAATGTTTCCGGTTGATTGCTATTGCATATAAACTGGATAAGCGTTTTACAATCTCAAGGTCCTTTTTATCATATTTATCAGCATTAGCAAGTGAGATTATACCTACTAATTTATTATTAACAATTGCTGGAACAGCTAGGAAAGTTTCAATATCTATGTGTCCTTTTGGTGTTCCAGTGGATCTGGTATCTGTTTGAGGTTGGTTAGTGAGAAGAGATTTTTTGTTATTTAGTACCCATCCCCACATTCCACCAAATTTCTCAAATATTACACTTTTATCTTTAACATGGCATTCAGTCCAGATATTACGTGTCATGGTGGGAGATATAAGATAACTTGTTTTAGGTCGATGTAACCTACAAAGCCGAATTTACTATGTGTAAGATGTTGAGCATATTCTAAGACTAGATCGGAAATATCTTCAATAGGAGCCGATTCCAGAAGTTTACGGGATATATTAGCTAAATCAGAATTAATTACCAATTCACGTGAAAGTGCATCTTCGGCTTTCTTTCGTTTTGTTATGTCAAGGAGAGATAGAATGCTTCTTTGTGTGCCTATGATCATACCCACTGTTATTAAAATATCTTTCAGGTTGTTATTTTTGTCTTTAAATATAAATTCATAGTTCCTTGGAGCTGAATCGGGATTATCTCTTCTTAACTTATGATATTTCCTCATTTTATCCAGATAGTCTTCAGCGACAAATTCTGTCCATTTTTTCTTACCTTCTATTTCCTTTTTAGAGTAACCAGAAAGTTTTTCAAATTCAGTATTAGCTTCTGATATAATTCTATCTTCATCCACAATAATGGTGGCTGTCCCTGTATTTTCAAATATAGACCCATACTCAGATTCCAATTTTTTAATCCGCATCATAAATTATACCCCAGCTAATCTCTTCCTTCAGATTGAATAACAAAATTTTTGATTTATCTTAATCCGTTCTTTATACTTCTAGCTCTTTGAAGGTGATTTTAAATTTTGTTCCATTATTTCTATCAAGCGTAATTTCACCATCAATTTGGTCGGTTAAACTTGTTACTATTTGTAAACCAAGTGATTCTGTGTTTTGATAATCTATATCTTCTGGAAATCCTACTCCGTTATCTTTTACTGTAAATTCATAGTAATCATCAATTGGATGGAAATCAACATTGATCTCTCCACTGTTTCCCTCTGGAAAAGCGTGTTTTAGACTGTTGGTGACGAGTTCATTTACTATTAATCCTAAAGGTATTGCAGTGTTTATATCTAAAAATATGTCTTCTACATTAATTTTTAGTTTTATAAGTCCGGGATCAACCTCATATGTATGGAGCAGTTCTGTGGACAGTGAACGGATGTAATCGCCAAAATCCATCCTTTTAAGATCTATGGATTGGTATAATCTTTCATGTATAAGGGCCATGGATCTTGCTCGGTTTTGACTTTCCTTGAAAATATTTTTAGACTCTTCATCTTTAATATAGTCTGATTGTAAGTTTAACAAGCTGGATATGATCATTAAATTATTTTTTACTCGATGATGTATCTCTTTTAAAAGTATTTCTTTTTCATGCAATGATTTTTCAAGCATTTTTTCAGTTTTTTTACGCTCAGTAACATCACGAATAATTGATGTAGTAAACTTATTGCCTTTGGGACCCCACGTGGCAATAGATATCTCAAAGGGAAATTCAGTACCATCCTTCCTTAATCCTAAAGATTCAAAGGTCTTTCCATCCAGTTCATGATTCCCTGTAGACTTAAATCTATCCAATTTATCTATAAATTGTTTTTTATATCTATTTGGCATTAATATTGTAGCATGTTTGCCTTTTATTTCATCAATGCCGTAACCAAACATATTTTCTAGACTTGGATTAAATAAGACAATTTTACCATTGTTATCTGTGGTGATAATTCCATCTACTGCCGAATTTGCCACTGAACGAAACTTGTCCTGACTTTCACGAAGTTTAATATCTTTTTGGAGCATTTCTTCACTTAAAATAGCAACCACAACTCCAACTGCCATGAAAATGAAAGCCCTAACAAGATCATCGGAAAAGGGATAATTCAAATTAGGAGCCAAATAATAGCTTGCAATCAACAAAATTGATAAAAATAAGGGAATTATTAAACCTCTACGTCTCCACCAGATCGCTGCTAAAATGATAGGAAAATAAAAAATATGTGTGAAAATAGTACCTGAACCTAGAACGAAATGGAAATAATAAGTTAAAAAAACAGCAATGGCCAATAAGATCAATATTGTAACAATCTTATAAGATTCCTTTTCTAAAATTAATTTGTTCCCCATATTATTGTCCAAAGTTAAAGAGAATATTATAATAATCTTATAAATTAACTTAGTTTAATATTTAATCATTAATGTAACATCCCAAACTATTTTATTCTTGATCTAACACTCATATTGAATTCCTTAGAATGTCCAATTATAGCTAACCTGAGATAATTAAAAATTGATTTTTTAATATAGCGAAATAATTAAATAGATTTTATAGTTTCATCTATCCCTAAAATCAGCAATACTATCCCAATTCCAATTAATGAATAATCTAAGATACTAAAATCTAAATTAATAAGTACTAACCCCACTAAAACAAACAGGAGACCTATAATGTAAAATTTTATAGAATTTTCAGTATATTTTCCAGATTTCATATTTCCATCCAGATATTATATTTCTTAAATTATCATAGAATATTTATAATTTTATGTATGGTAATATTTTAATTGCTCGGTCTGTGCATGTGAAACATGGGTCACATTGTACTATGGCCAATTGTGCATCAGTGATGTGATGACCTACACAAGCGTATTGCATTGCCCCTATGTTGGTTATAGATGGTGTTCTTACAATTGAATGTCTAACCCTTCCATCTTCTATTGCATATGAATGATATAAGGTACCTCGTGGTGCTTCGATGTAACTTTTGGTAATTGGTGCATCATTCATTTCCCAGCTTCTGTTGGTTATTTTACCCTCAGTTATTTGTGCAATTGCTTGTCTGATTATTTTTGTTGCTTCTAAAATTTCAAATACACGTACAAGAAGGTTTGATTTAACATCACCATCATCTTGTGTAATTACATCAAATTCAAAAGGTTCATATTCTTTCATATCTTGTCTAAGATCTTTTGAAACTCCCGTAGCACGTAGGGTGGGTCCACTGGTACCAAGTTTTATAGCATCTTCCTGGGGCAATGTTCCTACACCTGTTATTCGAGACATTATCATAATATCCGAAACAAAACGGTCAGCAAATTCAGTAATTTTTGTTTCAACTGTGTCCATCCCTTCTTTGATTTTTTGGATTCTTATCGTATCTAGGTCACATCGAGGTCTTATACCTCCAATGATACTTACACCGTATTGAACTCGGTTTCCACCGATCATTCTTAGTAATTCCATTACTGTTTCTCTGATATAGAATAGTCTCATAGCAAATGTTTCATGTCCCAAAACTTCACATCCATGGGCTAAATATAGCATGTGACTGTGTAATCTTTCTAATTCTGCCATAATTATTCTGATATATCTAGCCCTTTCTGGAACGTCTATTTCTAGGGCTTTTTCTGCCACTAATACGGAGTTCCAGATATGGACATTAGAGCAGATACCGCATATTTTCTCGGTTAAGCTGTTGGCTTTCTCTACAGGAAGTCCTTCCATTATTCTTTCGATACCTCTGTGATTAATTCCAATATTTATCTCTGCGTCTCTCACTATTTCATCCTCTACAAATAACCTCACTCTGTAGGGTTCGATTGCAGCAGAGTGAACTGGACCCATTGTTATTTCAGTTTCAATAACATTTTTGGGTATTTTACCATTTTCTTCCATTTATTAACCCTTCTAAATTCTTTTGTATCATTTTTTGAAATATAGGTAAAATATTTACATTTTTTTTGATGGATCTGAGAATATCACTGCTATTACAAGACCTATAGCTATAATTGCCAAAATAATTTTTAACAATGTACTTGTTAACATTTTATAACTCACCAATTTTACCAATAATAAATGTAACTCAAAATATCTGCTCTGCTGTAGATTTTAAAAGTTATTTTTTTAGCATTTTCTTTTTTTCATTGAGGGTTAGATCTTCTACAATTGCCTGAGGAAGTCCTGTTTTGAGGATCTTACCTCCGCGCATAATTGATGCTCTATCACAGACATCTAGAACGAAATCCATATCGTGACTGATTATGAGAAATGTCTGATTCATTTCGTCTCGAGCAGTTCTAATGGAATCAGTAACCTGAATCCTTGTGATAGGATCCATAGTACCTGTAGGCTCATCTAGAATCACAATATTTGGTTCTTTAATTAAAACTTGGGCCAAGGCAACTCTGTGCCGTTCTCCGCCACTCAGTTCATCAGGATATTTTGTTAGAATTTTTACTGCATACTCTTTATCGAATCCTACTGCATGTAGTACGTATAATGCTTTCATTTTGGCAAATTCTGCCGGTAATTCTAGGCTGATGGCATCGGTTAGGTTACCTAAAACATTTTGATGAGGATACAAACTATATTCTTGGTGTAAAATTCCAAGATAAGGTTTTACACGACCCCTACCCATGATACCCTTCTCAGTCATGTCTACCCATTTTTCTCCTAACTTTACCATTATTTGACCACTACTGGGATCTGTGAGGCCAAATAAAATTCTAGATAAAGTTGTTTTACCTGCACCAGACAAACCTACAATCCCATATATTTCTCCTTCATTCACTGTGAGGTCTATGCCATCAACGGCTTTCACTACCCCTCTTTCAATGGAGTAGTAGTGTTTCTTGACCCCTTCCATTTTGATAATGGGCCCTCCAGTTTTAAATTCTACTTTCTTTTCTGGGAGCGGTACATGACTCATAAAACTTTGAACTACAGTTTCAGGGTCTCCTTCTTCTATTATTTCGCCTTTATCTAACCAGATTGCATAGTCTGAAAGATGGCGCATAACTTCTGGCCAGTGGGAAGTAACTACCATTGTAGTTCCTTTACTTTTTACCCCATCAATAATGGCTTGGTGAATTAGTTCTGCAGTTTTAGGATCTAAAGTTCCTGTTGGTTCATCTGCAAGGAATATCATCGGTTCTTTAGCCATTTGTCTTGCTAGTACTACTCTTTGTTTTTCTCCACCACTAAGGTCACGGGCTATATGTGTTATTCGGTGGGCCATTTGGGCCATTTCTAGCATTTCTATTGCTAGATATATGCTTTCTTCATCTTCATGGCCGGTAATGGATTTTATAACGTTGTCTATTACTGTGTCGTCTTCGTAGAGAGCAAAAGTTCTTTGTAACATTATTGATATTCTACGTTTTATAGCTGCAAAGATTCTTCTGTCGGAATTCCAGAAATCAATGCTTTTGGCTTCAAAAAGTCCTCCACATTTACAATTTTTACCATCCATTGATGGAGGTTCAACTCTTAGACATATGGGACATATGGCAAGATTGTATATTATCTGGCCTTGATCTGGTTTGTACTCCTTCATTCCTCTAAGCATGTTTATAAGGGCAGATTTTCCTGATCCGCTCCTTCCAAGTATTCCTAAAACAGTTCCTTCGTTGACGGTAATGTCAAGGTTTTTGAGTATTTCCACTCCATTAAATGTTTTAGTGACGTTTTTTATTTCTATAAAAGACATATGAACACACCAATTTTAGTTATTCCCATTAATTTCAGTAAATTTTACTTTTTTTTAGTTGGTTTATTATTCAGATCCACAAAGAGGAGTTTCACATCTAGGACATTTTGTATTTCTACATGGTACAGCTCTGGTTTTTGGCGATTCATAACCACAATTTGGGCATTTACATATTCTAGGAGGACCTGCACCTAATCCCTGACCACCGAATGATCTTCTCTCTAATAATGAAGGTTCAGCTTTTATAATTATTTCTTCATCTTCTAATTTTACAATATCCTCAGATTGACACTCTAAGCATTTATCATATTCTTTTTCACTACTAAGCCATTCAAATCCACAAATATTACATTTATATCTTTTTTTATCGGTTATGTAATCATCTCCCCCAATAATTATCGTATTTCCCTCTATTAGAGCTTTAGATATCTTTTTTCTAGCTGAAGATAATATTCGATGAAATGTAGGTTGTGAAATTTCCATTATCTCAGCAGATCTTATTTGCTGTATATTATGATAATCTCTGAGTCTTATTGCTTCAAATTCGTCAAGTGAGATTTTCACTGGTTCTAAAGAGTCATTATTCTCTTTTTCTGGTTTAAAACACCGTATTTCAGGTTCTTTAGATATTTTTCTAAATATTCGAGGCCGAGACATATAATGAATATATATTCAAAACTATTATATAATCTTTAGTAAAGATTCTTAAATTAATAAAATCAAATTAATTCAAATTCCAAAAATTAACATAAAATAACGTTATTTTATAATTTAAATAGTTCTTAAAAAAGTCTTAATGAAATATATGGGAGAGTTATGATGGATGTAACAGTACTTTCAGAAAATACAAAACTAAAAAATTCAAATCTACATACAGAACATGGTTTATCATTATTGGTTGAAAAAGATGATAATATAGTACTTTTTGATACTGGAGGGCCTGAAGGTAGTGCAATCCAAAATGCGGAATCATTAAATCTTGACTTATGTGATGTAGATGCTGTAGTTATATCACATGGACATGATGATCATACTGGTGGACTTTTGGATTTTTTCAAATTAAATGACGATGCACCAGTATATCTCAAGAAAGAAGCTTTAAATCCTCATTATACTTGCAGTAGTAATAATAAAGAATTCATTGGAATGGATGAGAGGATTATTGAGGAGTATAGTAATAGGATCAAATTTATTAGTGAAACAACAGAAATATTAGAAGATTTTTTTGTAATGCCTAACATTTACCAAAAATATCCTACACCTACGACTAACAATATACTATTTTCAAAAGAAGATAATAAAATTTTAATTGATAAATTCCAGCACGAACTATTCATGGCAGTGAAAAGTATTGGTGAAATAGATATATTTTCTGGTTGTGGGCACAAAGGTATCATGAACATAGTTTGTTCTGCGGAAGAAGCTTTTCCGCATATGAAAATAAAAACTATTATTGGAGGATTCCATTTTCAAGCAGGTAAAATATCAACATTTACAGCAAAATCAGAAGAGATAGAAAATACATCACGAATGATAAAATCCGATGGTATTGAAAAAGTTTACACAGGGCATTGTACTGGCAAATATGGATATCAAATAATGAAAACAATATTAGAAGATAGAATTGACCAGTTATACACTGGTAAAAAGATAGTTATTTAATAAAAATTAACTAGAATGTCAACATATTTATCTCCTGTTTTCAAGAGAATCAACCTAATTAGGGATTTCAAATTGAATATGTCAAAAAAAGATGAAATAGTCCAATATTATAATGTTTTTGCTATTTCACTGAAGGGTTTTACTTCCCTGAGGTCTAATAATTTCATTGGACCAAAGAAGTTTATTATTGTTTCTTTGTCTGGAGCATCTATTATGAAATATCCTTTATGATCTATCCTTCCATCTAAAGGACAGCTCATATAAGCTCCAACAATTTCAATACCTGCACTCTTAATATGCTCATCAGAAAAAAGCCCTTTAATCATATCTTTCCCATCAGCCGATAACAAAGGGCATTCAGAGGCAAGATGTGTGTGCTCTGCAACAAATAACATTATTATCACCTATAATATATTATGTAGGTATTTGAATAAATAATTTTCCTTTATCTTTAAAATCAGGTTTAAGGTTTTCTAAGCCCGTTTACAATGTAATGGAATGTACCGATTTTTTGGGTATTGATAGTGTCAAAACCATACTGGGCGAGTATTTCAATCACTTGTTCAGAGGATAATTTCACATCAAATGGAGGTCCTGGATTGTTTTCAATTTTTCTAAATTCAACAACTGAAAATATCCCTCCAGATTTGATTATCCTATTAATATTATCCATAACTGGTTCTACCTCATTTTCCGCTACAAATCCATGGAGAACATTAGCCATCATAACATGATCAACAGAATCATCATTTAATGGAATATTTTCTGTAATATCTGCAAGAACCGCCTCCATATTATTAAAATCATTATCTCTGATCTTGGTTTTCACTGTTTCAATGGATTCTGGATAAACATCAACAGCATAGACCCTTCCTTGTTTGCCCACCATTTTGGATGCTTCAATTGATATGTATCCATCACCACATCCAGCATCTAAAAATACATCCCCTGATTTAATACCTGCATTTTTAAGAACTTCTTCAGCATTAATTATATTCTGTGTTGATTTACCAGAATGCACATGGCTATGTTTCTTATCCATACAATATCGCCTCCTAAATTTTATTAAATTTTTATATTTTAATTCCTGACTTTCAACCTTCAATTCTGTTTTGGGAAATAGGAATATTCAATATTTTATTTAAAAAAATTTTAAATTTGATTAAAGTGCTTCTAGAGCGTTTACAACACAACCAATATTCTCATCGTTCATTCCTACGATGACATCGTCTGGTTTGATGTCTGCAAATTTCCTTGAACCACTGCATCCTAAAGTTATGTTAGGTCTTTTGGTTGTGTATGGTCCTGCAACCGCATCACCACAAATGGATTGGATTCCAGCAAAATCTGCCTCAAAACGACCCCCAAGAGTATATACCATTGCTTGAGCTAACTGCATAGCCTGTTTAGGATTACAAATTATAACCACAACATCTGGATCGAATGGAGCTGTTTCAAGTGGAGCGTACACTATAGCTTTCATTATGGGATCTATCTTGGGGATTGCATCCACTGTTCGTTTTGCAGAACCCAAACTCGAAAACCTTCCCAGGGAATAGTACATTTCACCAGACTTAACCTTTTCCGGAGGTTCCATAAGGCCTATTGCACCAGCCCCACCTTTACATGCCTGTTGTTCAGCTGTTGCATAAAATGTGTCACCTTGAGCTGCCTTCTGAACCATCTCACAGTGTCGCATATGTTCCTCAATCTTAGGAATCCCATCAGGGATGTCATCTTCATTTAATACTAGCTTAATTGCAACTGGAAATTTATTTAATCCTAATTTATTCTGAATCTTAAGTGATAATTCATTATATTCATTGACATTACAACTATGCATGATTTCACCTCTAGACTTTAATTTGTTAGGCACAATATAATTTTTTTACCTTATAACAATGTGAAATACATCAACAGTGCAAATAACTAAATTTGTACTAGTCAACTAGAACTGGCTGGAATTCCAAAAGAAATGCAAAAATAATTTAACTCTTCAAATCACAATATTATAAATGGGATATGAAAATTTAAATTATTATTATATCATTCGATATGCATTCTTCTTTTGGAAAATTACATTTTCTAATATTAGAATATAAATTACTAAAATAAATGATTATTATTTCATAGAAATCTTAATTTTAAATTGTAATTTATTTATGATAAAAGGTGAAAATATGGGAGAAAAGAAACAAAACATACCAGAAAAAGGAGCTGCAGTCCAGAGGGATATGGAAACCTATGCAATAATTCCTTATATTCCTGGTGGTTTAGTGGATCCAGCGACATTACGTAAATTTGCAGATGTAGCTGAAAAATATGAAGTTAAAATTATGAAAATTACATCAGAGCACAGGTTAAGTTTTTTTGGAGTTAAAGAGGAAGATATTGATTTTATATATGCTGATTTAGGGATGGAACCTGGTGGACATATTGGAAAATCTGTGCGGGCAGCTAAATTTTGCACAGGGAATACTTCATGCAAAAAGGGTTATCAAAACACTGTTGAGTTAGGATTAAGGATTGATGAAAATTTTCATAGAATGAAAACCCCGAGTAAAGTTAAAATATCGGTTTCAGGTTGTAATAGTTCATGCGCTGAATCCACTGTTAGAGATATAGGCCTTATTGGAACTCCTAAAGGCTGGAAAATGTATGTGGGCGGAACATGCGGACTCCAAACTAAAAAAGGTATCTTATTTGCAAAACATCTTTCAGATGATCAGGTAATAAATTATATGAACAAAATTCTGGACTATTATATAAAAAAAGGTATAGGAAAACGTATGGGAGCATTTATAGATAAAATTGGATTTGAAACGTTTTCTCAAGATATCTTGCAAAAAGAGTAAGAATTCTTTGAATTTTTTTGAGATACTTATTATGTAATTAGAATTTATTAGATTAAATATAAAGTGTGTTATCTGCATACTATTCAAATTCTAAAATTTTTAATTTCATATCTTAACTTAATACTAATTTAATAATTTCTATGATAAATAGGGCTTAAACTTAACACATTTCACGATATGTTTTGTATCACCAGGGACATTACCTAACGATGCATTCATTCCTCCTTGGGCTGCAACGGAATGGGATCTGAGTGGATGTACCTTAGAAATTAATGCTCCACTCAAACCAGAATTTGATACTTGGAAAGCTGCTCTAATGAATTAATAATCCATTGATAATTTTTTGTATGATTAAATATAATCAACCCAAAATCAAATTTTATAATAAATTACTCCATTTTGGATTGATTTTTAAGAAAAATAAGCACTTATGAACTAAAAAATAGATATAATTAATTTTAATGTAGTAATAACAGAATTTAAACGTGAAAGATAACTATCAGAACTATTTTCTTATATGTTATTCATTCCATATAGATAATAAATTATTTAGATCCTGTAAGTGTAATTTATGAAAATAAATATTAAAAATTTATATCCTATGTTACTGAAATGTTTAAAATTATAATCATATTTACTAATCAATCATATAGATCAATTAAATTTAACTTGTTTATTTTTTCCAAGGATTTCATCAAACTCAAGGCCCTTATCAAATGCTAAATCCATATTTAGACGGTAGTTATTATTTTTGGTTTTGTAAAGATCTTCTGGACAGATAAAACGCCATTTTTTTCTTAGAAATTTAATACCTACATATGGCTTGGCACCGAATAACTCAGCAAATTCCTTGAGTCCATCGATCTTCTCAGCATTTATATATATCCTTTCAAGGGAAGTTGATTTAACTTCAATTGCGAGATAGATGCTCCCGTTTCCTGCAATTACATCTGGTAGAGGTTTTTTTGTAGCACCTCCCGAAGCAGGTGCTCTCATAGCGGCACAATCAGCATCCCAGAGCATTTTTACAAGTTCCCTTTCTTCCCTTGTTCCTGTTTTGCTCATTATATCTTTATTTCCGAATGTCGAATATGATTAGAGTAAATAAAATAAATAGATCGAATAATATTAAACTACTTCGTAACTTTCTATTCTTGCTGCGTGGAATGTACCATTCTGATTTTGACTTTTAATCCATTCAATTTTAGCATCTTTAATAATAACCCGTTTATTGGAAAATATTATGTCGATATCCATACCTGATTGGCTTTCATTTGGATCGTTGGTTACAAATCTTGAGAATGTCCCTGTATAACGGTATCTATTCTTCACAAACCATTGTATTAAATTTACACCATCCATGTGCCCTATTCTTTTTCCTTCCTGCATAACATCGCATTTATAAGAACCACATGTTTTTTCCATTATTATCATGGATTACACCCACTTAGATATATATCAATATGGATTCATATCTTTCAAACCTTCTATAAGTATTTATCCAACCATTTCAGTTGTAAAATCGGTTCAAAGAGTTCTAATAATTAAATACGGTATTAAATAAATTATATAAAAAAAGTGTGGAATTTTAATCAGATGTAAATAAAGGCCGGGGCCGAGATTCGAACCCGAGTCGCGGGATCCACAGTCCCGTAGGATAACCACCTACCCCACCCCGGCACATGAAGTATTTATAATAATTTGAACCATCATGATTAAGTGCAGGGGCAGGGATTCGAACCCTGGTAGGCCTACGCCAACAGGTCCTAAGCCTGTCCCCTTTGGCCAGCTCGGGCACCCCTGCTCTACCTTGCATTATTTAATCATATGTGGATAATATATACGACTTAAAATTTAAAAATGCTCCGTCCGGGATTCGAACCCGAGTCTTCGGCTCGAAAGGCCGAAATGATTGGCCGGACTACACCAACGGAGCATAATATATAACTAATTTCATAAATCTTGGTT
>Ga0224535_1000078_pt1 | contig 32164 bp, 25 predicted proteins | sample 714E13034metaG_FD_179898 | JGI IMG/M metagenome (GOLD analysis project Ga0224535, IMG submission 179898) | Peat soil microbial communities from Stordalen Mire, Sweden - 717 E1 30-34 | ecosystem: Environmental > Terrestrial > Soil > Wetlands > Peat | place: Sweden: Norrbotten County, Stordalen... | reverse complement strand
ACCAGGAGCCGGCTATCACTGATTTTTTTAAAGCATTCATAGCCACCACTTTACTTAAATCGCCAGATCACCCCTTGGGACGTGTCCAAAACATCAACGCCAAGCTCGGCTAACTGCGCTCTATAGGAATCTGCTTCCTTCCAATTATGGGCGCCTCTGGCAGCCTCTCTTTTGTCGATCAACTCGCTTATTTTCCCTTGAGCAATCTGCACATCAAAATCCATCACTCCCAGCACTTCGTTGATATTTTCCAGTGCTGACAGTATTTTCCGAGTATTGATTTTATTTATCATACCCTGGGTTAAAGGAAAATTTACTTTACCAATAAAATTAAAAAGCGCTGCCAGCGCACCGGCAATATTTAAATCATCATCCAATGCAACTACGAAGTCATGCTTAAGATCGTATATCAGCTGATCGATTTCCGCAAAACCATCTTCGCTATCATTATTAACGGCGTTTAGTCGGCAAATAAACGTATAAATTTTCTTAACCGTATTTTTTGCCGTCTGCAGCGCGCCCTCCGAATAATTAACGGGTTTACGATAATGCATCGCCAGCAGGAAAAAACGTATATCCCTGCCGCTGTAACCATCTTGACGTAATTGAACCAACGGCAAAGCATTATTTAGAGAGCGCGACATTTTTTTCCCGTCCACTAGAATCAACTCAGCATTTATCCAGTAATTAGCTCCGCTGCGACCGGAAAGTGCTTTATTAATGGCTAAAATATTTTCACAATGGGGAAATGTTTCATCAGCTCCGCTTATATGAATGTCATAAGTTGCCCCCAAGTACTTATTAGAAATTGCTGCGCATTCCAAATGCCATCCGGGCCTGACATTACCCCATCTAGTCTTATAGTAAATACCTCTTTTCAGTTCACCCAGGTTTGCCCGCCTCAGCAAAGCAAAATCCATCGGGTGGTCCTTTTCATACTCGTCAAGATCTATGGTTTTGCCAGGTCTTGTTTTCCCTAAATCAATATTGGAAAGAATGCCGTAATCAGCTAATTTAGAAATATCGTAATAAACTGAGTGTAATTTTTCGTATGCATAATTCTTATTGACCAATTTCTCGACAATCTTGAGCATCTCTTCAATATTTTCCGATGCTTTCACATAAATATTATCCTGATGAATGTTCAGAAATTTCGCATCTTCCAAGAATATTTTTAAGTATTTATTGGAATACTCGAGAAGGTCCATTCCTTCCCTTTCTGAGCCTTTAATCGATTTATCGGTGAGATCAACAATATCCAGGACATGCTTTACCTTGTAACCTTTGTAAATTAAATAACGGCAAATTAAATCGGACACCACTAAGCGCCGGTAATTACCTAAATGAGGCGCATCATGAACTGTAGGTCCACAGGTATGCATTTGCACTTCATCGGCCTTTATCGGTTTGAATAGATCTTTCCGACGTTTAAGAATATTGTAAAGACTAAAAGTTGAAAGATCTTCCTTAAAAGAAAACAATTCGGTACTTAAATAACGCTCCCCGCTATCCGGAAAGATGACAACAATTAATCCTTCTTCCAAAAGCCTCGCTTTTTGTGCGGCAACAAACATGGCCGCACCGGAACTCATTCCGGCTAGAATGCCTTCTTCGCGTGTAAGCCTTCGGGACATCTCAAATGCATCTTCATCTAAAATATTTACCTTTTCGTCGAGTCTGGCTTTATCGAATATTCCGGGACGGTAGGACTCCCGCATATTCTTTAGTCCTTGAATCTTATGCTGCAGATAAGGCTCAACGCCTATAATTTTAATTTCCGGGTTTAGTTCCTTGAGCCGTTTAGAAATCCCCATAGCCGTGCCTGTTGTACCCAGGCTGGATACTACCATAGTAACTACACCGTCGGTTTGTTCCCAAATTTCCTGGGCCGTACCATAATAATGGGCGGCAACATTATCCTCATTATTGAATTGATCAGTACCGAAATATTTATCCGGATTTTCACGCAGCATCCTGTAAGCAACTTCGATAGCGCCATCGGTACCTTGAGCAGCCGGAGTAAAATGCAATTCAGCGCCCATGGCCCGTAGAATCTTTTTCCTCTCCTCGCTTGCCGCCTCCGACATGGTTAAACACAGCTTATATCCCTTAGCCGCAGCAATCATCGCCAAACCTATTCCTGTATTGCCGCTGGTTGCTTCTAGAATGGTTTTCGCCGGAGTTAATTCGCCCCTCTTTTCCGCATTCTCTATCATGAATAATGCAGTGCGATCCTTAATGGAACCACCGGGGTTGGCACTTTCCAGTTTAGCAAAAATCTTTACTTTTTTATTGGGATTAAGCCTGCAGATTTCCACCAAGGGCGTGTTTCCAATACCTTCAATGATACTTTTATAAATTTTATGCATAGATTAACGCCTATAAAATAACAAAAAAACTGTTTTAAGTCGGGAGATATCATGTTATGCCGGCAAAAAGGACACCGGAGGAAAATTTGATTAACTATCCATTTTTAAAAAAGGAACTTTAATGAATTGAACACCTTCTTCTTTTAAGTTTTCTTCCTCTTGCGGCGTGCTTGTCCCCTTGATATTTCTTTTTTCCTCATCACCATAATGTATCTTTAAGGAAATTTCGGCAAATTTATCACCCACATCCTCGAAATTACTATCGATATACTGATGTAACATTTTTAGAGCACCTGCGGGAGATAGTTCCTTTTCCTGAAGCTTGCCTGCCGCCCGCGAATCCTTTCCCATAATCGTAATTGAAGAAGGAATCATTTCGATATTCGAGCTATTACAAACTGGACAAGAAACCAGCTTTTGCGAATTTTGTAAAGCCCAAGTCTGCTGGTCCTTAAACCAGCCCTCGAACGTATGTCCCTTCTCACACTTTAAATCGTAAATAATCACCAGCAGAACATCCTTTTTTCAATAAATTTTAAATAAAAGTGGACATTTGGAAATAAATTATATAACGTCCCTGACCGTGTCGGGATGTGGCCCAGCTTGGTAGGGCACTGCGTTCGGGACGCAGGAGTCGCGCGTTCAAATCGCGCCATCCCGACCATTTTATTGTGAAACTCCAATTTAATGAGACCCAATCTTCAGAAACAGAGTGCATAACCTGAAGGTCATCTGCGACTGAAGTTTGCTGGTCAAATGAATGAAACTCAAATATTACAAACGCAGTGCCGTAATATTTGTAAGTTGAATTCATCCCGCGAAGCGGAGAACAACATGCCCGGTGATTATATCCAATTTTGCATCATAATGTTTATATCAGCCAATAACGGAAGCAAGTTTAAAGATTGGCAGATACATCGCGATAATCATACCGCCAACAATTCCCCCCAGGAAAACCATCATTACCGGCTCCAATAGCGCAGTCATTGAATCCACCGCAACATCAATTTCATCATCATAAAAAGCAGCAATTTTACTGAGCATCGAATCCAGGGCACCTGTCGCCTCTCCCACAGAAATCATTTGTACAACCATGGGCGGGAAAATTCCCGTTTCGGCAAGCGGTTCCGCTATAGACCGGCCTTCACTAATACTCTGACGTGTTTTTAATAAAGCATTTTCGACAACTACATTGCCGGAAGTTTTACTGACAATGGCCAATCCTTCCAAAATGGGTACGCCGGAACTCATCATTGTCGAAAGCGTACGCGAAAATTTGGCCACAGCAACCTTTTTCATTAAATCCCCAAATATTGGAGCTTTGAGCACCAGAGAGTCCACTATCCAGCGCCCCTTCTCCGTTTTATAAAATCTAGTAAAGGCGATATAAATGATAACAAGTATAACGACTATAAATAAAAAATATTTTTGTGTAAACTCACTTGCCGTAATTAAGGCTTGCGTAAGCCCGGGCAATTTTCCGCCCATACCTTCAAACATTTTTTGAAATACAGGAATAACCTTAAGAAGTAATAAAGCGACTACAGCCATGGAGATAACTAGAACAGCTACGGGATAAGTCATTGCGCCTTTAACACGTGATTTCAACTTCATCGCTTTTTCCATATAACTCGAAAGGCGTTCCAAAATAACATCCAATATACCGCCGGCTTCACCTGCAGCAATCAAATTCACAAAAAGATCATCAAATATCTTGGGGTATTTCTTTAAAGCGTTGGTTAAACTGGTACCGCCCTCTATATCTTCTTTTATTGACCTAATAATTGTAGAAAAAGCTTTATTTTGTTCTTGTTGAGCTAAAAGGTCCAAACACTGAATAAGTGGAAGGCCTGCATTGATCATTGTGGAAAAAATTCGGCAAAAAACAACTACATTTTTTTGCTTAATTTTTCCTTTTAAAAAAGGCAAGTATTCAAGAAGATCTTTAGGTTTTTTTCTAACTTCAATGGATTTAAATCCTTGCCGGCGTAATAGGCCACGAACAGCATTTTCGTCGGTTGCCTCTATCTCTCCTTTTTTTACCTCATTTTTTTTTGTTGTACCTTCCCAAATAAAAATTGGCATATTCGGAAATCCTTTCTTTACACTGAAATAACTTCAATCCCTAAGTATTGTAAACCAGCTTCCATATAAATTCAACAAGTTAAATTAGCAATATCCGGTTAATTAAAAATACTCGGATCAGGACACATTGGAAGCCGCAAATTGTTTATTTTTCAACTGCCTCTGTTTGACTGCGTTGACAAAACACCTCATATTGGATAATCCCCGCAGCCACGGCAACATTCAAGGAATCAAAGCTTCCCGCCATGGGAATGGTCAGAAGAAAATCACATTTCTTCTTCACTAATGGCCTGATACCCTTTTCCTCTCCCCCTAATACCAAAACTACGGAACAATTAAAATCCATCTCTTGCAAATTGCTTCCATCGTGAGCTTCCGCTCCAAAAACCCAAAATCCTTTATCTTTTAAATAATCAAGCGTTTGCGATAAATTAATCACTCTGGAGATAGGTATTTGTCGGACACTTCCTGCAGAAGCTTTATTAACGGCCGCAGTAACCGGAGCAGCCCTGTCTTCCGGAATCACTACACCGTTTGCGCCTAAACAATGGGCTGTACGAATTATTGATCCCAGATTTTGGGGATCCATGATGCTGTCGAGGACTAAAATTAGATCAAAATTAAAAGATTTGTTGCGGTTTTTTATTAATACATCTAAATCGGCATAAACAAAAGATTTGCACAGACCGACAACTCCTTGATGATCAGGCGTTCCTGCCAATTCATCCAAATATTTTCGCTGGTAAAACTCAACAGGAATTATTTTTTGCCGGGCGATCTCGATAATTTCTTTTACGTGAGATCCGCCCCGTCCAGAGGCAATGATAATTTTTTCCCATCCGCCTTCCTGCTGTCGGAGGAGAGCCCTAATGGAATTTATACCGTAAATTACCTCCATACTCTGCTTTCCATTTTCATGAGTGAATCATCTTGCTGCTAAACCATTAGAAATTTCCTGGATAATTTGCCGACAAGCTTCCAATGGCTCCTGGGCTGCGCGAATCGGCCTGCCCACAACAATATAATCGGCACCTGTTTTCACAGCCTCATAAGCACTGAGAGTTCTTTTTTGATCGTCGTTTGTTGTTGAGCTTGCGCTACGTATGCCCGGCGTTACGATAACAAATTTATCACCAAAATTAGTTCGCAGCAGGGCGATATCCTGCGCTGAAGCTACTACACCTGATGCGCCCGCGGAATACGCCACTTTAGCCAAATGAAAAACCAATTCCTTTGTGTCTTTTTGAAATCCAATTTCCGTCAAATCAGCATTGTTTAAACTGGTAAGTACTGTGACCGCCAAAATAATCGGCCTCACTTGACCCAGTTTATCGGCACAAGTCCAAGCAGCAGAAACTGTTTCCTTAATCATCTGACTGCCGCCCGACGCATGAACATTAAACATATCAACATTCAATCTGACAGCGGCTTCAGACGCACGGGCAACTGTGTTGGGAATGTCATGAAATTTGAGGTCTAAGAATACTCTCTGGCCTCTTTCTTTGATGCTCTCAACTATTTTCGGCCCGACGGCAGTAAACAACTCCTTGCCAACTTTAAACATACCGACATGGCCGGAAAGGAGCTCAACCCAAGACATAGCGTCCTTATAATTGTCAGCATCAAGCGCAAAGATTAGTTTATCACTCGCCGCTTTATTCGATGTATTCTTCATCGCCGATGAACTCAGAGCTATCCGGAATTGGTTTAAAATCTTCCTTCGTTCCGTTCAAGTATTCGGGATTGGCGTAAACGACCTTGCCTTTGGCAATTTCGCGCAGGGCCCGCACGATTTCTCTGTTTTTACACTCCACTAACGGCGCTGATCCCTTCAGCAACTGGTGCGCACGCTTCGATGCCAGAGATACCAGCCCAAACCTGGTTTTGGCAACAAGCAAAGAATCTTCTATTGTAACTCTCGCCATTGAATTAATATCTCCTTAAAATTTATTATTTTTCTTAATAACTTGTTTAATTTCACTTTGCAATCTGCTTCTTTTACATTTCTGGGCAACATAAATCGAAATCAATTGATTGACGGCAGTTTCCAAATCTTTGTTAAAAATCACGTAATCATACCACGAAATTTCTTTTAATTCACTTTCCGCCTGGTCGAACCGGCTTTGAATAACTCCATCGGTTTCGCAACCGCGTTCCTCCAACCGTTTTAAAAGTTCGGGACGGGACGGGGGAAGCACAAAGACATAAATACCTCCCTTAAACTTTTGTTTTATTTTTCTAGCGCCCCGCGGTTCGATATCCAGCAATAAATCCTGGCCATCATGGAGGAACTCTTCCATAACTTTTCTGGAAGAACCGTAAAAGTGGCCGTAATTTTCCACCCACTCGACAAATTCATCCTGATCAATGCGCGCCCGAAATTCTTCTCGAGAAATAAAATAATAATCTTTCCCGTTTACTTCATTAGGACGCGGAGGCCTTGATGTATAGGAAACAGAAAATTTAATTTCAGGACAAGCCTGGAGCAACTTTTGGCAAATGCTGCTTTTCCCTGTACCGGAGGGCGCAGAGACAACTATAAATAATCCTTTGGCCATAATATCACTCAATGTTTTGCGCCTGTTCTCGCAACTTACCTAATTCACTTTTAACTTCAATCACCTGACGAGTTATTTCCACATCGCTGACTTTTGAACCAATTGTATTAATTTCGCGATTCATTTCCTGTAAAAGAAAATCGATTTTTTTACCTTCAGATCCCTCGCTTAGCAACAACTCTTCAAACTGGCCGATATGACTGTGCATCCGCACTATTTCTTCCGTGATATCACTTCTTTCCGCCATAATGGCAACCTCTTGAACTAAACGGGCTTCATCGAGCGCACATCCGGCGGTCAACCCTTTAACTCTTTCCGCCAGACGCTTTTGATATTCAAGAACAACCTGCGGTGCACGCAATTTAATGGTTTCCAGAATTTCCATAATCGCCTTGAGCCTCATATCCATATCTTGAAACATGGCAAGACCCTCATCCTGCCGCATATTGGTCAGCATCGCCAGCGATTCCAGAAACGTTTTTTCCACTTGATTCATAAAATCAGGACTCAGTTGAGTTTCCGCCGGTGGAGTAAAAATATCACGAAAACCGGCCAACGTCTTTAAACTGATTGGAGATTGCAGATTAAACTCCGCTTTAAGCCGGTTCAAAACATCAAAATAATCACGGGCAATTTCTAAATTTAAATTAACTTTGGAAACATCGGCTCCTTCCCCTTCCAGCCGAATGGATACTTCGATGCGTCCGCGTTTGAATCTTTCACTAATCTTCTTTTTGAGCTCCATTTCCAGAGGAAAAAGCGCTGAAGGTGTACGCAGGAATATCTCCAGAAAACGATGGTTTACAGACTTAGCTTCTACAATAATATTTCTGCCCTGTTGAACTGTTTCTACCCGGCCATAACCGGTCATACTTTTTATCATTTATATACCATACACCAATTTAATGAACATTGCGGTTTTATTATTGTGAAACTCCAATTTAATGAGACTCAAATATTACAAACGTAGTGCAGTAATTTTTGTTAGTCGAATTATCCCGTCAAAGGCGGAGGGTTTCATACCAGTGATGACTGTTCCGCCATTTTTAACTGTAATAAATATTTAGCCCTGATTTTGCTCAACATTAAAAGTTGCTTTTCATCCGCGTAATCAGGATAAGTCCAGGGCAGAGAGCAAAATTTTTTCCCCTGATAAACCAATGTCAAGTCGGCATAAATCCCATCCCGTAAATAGGGCCGGTGAGTGTAAGCCTTACCGGTGGCTAAAATTAAGTGCGCCTTGGATATATAACCAGGATCAATATTAACTTGCCGCCGCGAATTCAATGCCGATTTATCTTCAATCTCATTTGTAACCAGTTTAATGTCGGGCAATGCCTCCGGCCTGATTACCTTTTCCATAGTAAAAAAGCGCCGGATAAGATTCTCACCCATTTCTGCGCAATAATAATTCGTATAATCAAAGGGTATTACCGCGCTTATGAAATCCGGCTGTCCGTAAGCAGCAGATAAAATTGTTATAGTCTCGTTTAATCGAGCGACCTGGGTTGCAAAAACGCTGAAGACCAACTTTACCGGCTCCGTCGGATTCGGTTTGCTCATAACACTTCTACTAGTTCTTTCTGCGAAACAGTGGCTGTGCCGATTTTTCCGACCACGATACCTGCGGCCAAATTAGCCAGATATGATGCCTCCTTCATATTGGCCTGCGCGGCCAGGCCAAGGGCGAGCATGCCGATAACTGTATCACCGGCGCCGGTCACATCATAAACTTCTTTGGCCTGAGCCGAAAAATGAGTATGAACAATTTTCCGGCCATTTTCAAAAAGACTCATGCCTTCTTCTCCCCGCGTGATGAGCATTGCTTGAAAAGCATACTTTTTCAAAAGAGATTCGCTTAATCGCTGAATATCGTCGGCATTGGTTATTTCCATGCCGGTAGCACGCTGGGCTTCATGATGGTTGGGAGTAATCACATGCACCCCTTTATACATGGAATAATTGTTTTGTTTCGGATCAAGAAAGATGAATATCTTTGAATTCTCCGCTATCTTTTTTATTCCTTCGATAAGTTCTTTAGAAATAACTCCCTTATTATAATCGGAAATAACTATAGCCCCAATTTCTCCGCGCAGTGATTTTACATATTCCAGAATTTTATTGATGCTGGTTTGAGGAATCGGTTCTCTGTTTTCCTTATCAAACCGCACCATTTGCTGTCCATGCGCGACAATTCTCGTTTTCAGAGTAGTCGGTCGTCCCTTTTCCACAACGATTCCTTTTGCTTCGATTTTCCGTTCGCGCAATTCCGTAAGCAATTTTTTCCCGATATTATCAGCGCCAATAACACCGGCAACATAAACTTTACCGCCCATAGCATAAATGTTGTTGAGTACATTGGCGCAACCACCCAGCAAAATACTATCTTTTTGGACATCAACCACGGGTACGGGGGCTTCAGGCGAAATACGTGAAACATTTCCCCAGATGAAATGATCAACCATTATATCTCCGACAACAAGAACCCCTGCCTGGGAAAAATTGGCAATAATTTCTAATGCTCTTTTTTTTGTTAGAATCCTATGCACGTTTTGAAAGCAACTCCTGAAAGAATCACGGGTATGAAACCCTTGCTTACGCTGGATAATTTCCAATAACCTTTGGCTATTGGATAATTCGTCCAACAAATTTCAGTTCGTTACGCTTCTGAAATTTGGGACTCATTACAACTTGCTGATATTACTGCACTGCGTTTGTAATATCTGAGTTTCATTAAATTTGAGTCTCACAATTAACCCTGAAAATTAAAAAAGCGCTCATCGCGCCAGCTTTACAAAAAAGCGGCGTAATATTATTACCAAGACCTTAATTTGTCAAATGTTTTCTAAAAAAATAAAATACCTATACGAAACCGACTTTTCGGCTTTTACGATTATCTTGACACACGAGTATAATTTTCATTATATTCGGCTTCTCAAATAACGATCCAATGTCTCGGAATATATCCTTTTAAGACATTACGAAAGGTTCCCACATGTTAAATATTGAGCAATTTCGCTATGGAACTGACAATTTTGCCTACATCATCCATGGAAAGACACAGGCGATGGCTATTGATGGCGGGGCATGGGAAGAGATACTGTCTTTTCTGAAAACTAATAATCTGTCGCTTGAATTTGTCACCAATACACATTCGCATTACGACCACACGCCTGGCAATGATCACCTGCTCAAAGCGACTCGCGCAGATTTTTTGAATTCTGCCACCCTTCCTGACAATCATAAAATTATTATTGAAGAAGAAACAGTTCTGGTTTACCGGACTCCAGGACATACAGAGGACTCTGTTTGCTTTTATACAGGCAATTGTTTAATCACTGGCGATACTCTCTTCAACGGAACAATTGGCAATTGTTTTTCCGGCAACCAAAAGGGTTTCTATCAATCCATCAAACGCCTGATGGCACTGCCGGATGATACCAAAATTTATGCGGGCCACGATTACATCCATGATTCACTTGCCTTCGCCCGGCATCTGGAACCGGATAACAAATATATCGACAGTTTCTTGAACTCATACGACCACAATTATGTCTATTCAACTATGGCCGATGAACGTCAAATCAATCCTTATTTGAGATTTAATGAGGAATCCATTATTAATCTCCTCAAAGCAAACAATCTTCCCTGCGCCACAGAATGGGAACGCTGGGAATCGTTAATGTCTATTGAATAAGAAATTTGTTTTACGGCTATTATCTTTCCAGAATCCAACCGTCTGGAACTAACCGTTTTCAGTTTACCAATATTCAACTCACACTTTTTTCATATTTGCCGAAACATAGAAAGTATAATTTTATCAACATATTTATTGACATCCAGAATCCGTTCCTATATAATTAAAAAGTGTACTGATGTGGCACACTTTCAATAATTAACAAAGCGCATAACTAATGGGAAGAATGAAAACAGCGGAAAATGCAAAAAACTCAAAGCGCAAAACTTCTTCGACTTCCGCGCGATCGTCAATCGTCAAAAGTTCAAATATTATCCCCTTTGTAAAGAATAAACCCGTCAAAAAGATTAAAACTCATGAAAATGAGGATTGGCAGCATAAATCCAGTCTGCTTTTCCAGCTTAACCCGGCCTCAATTGCGCTGATCAGTCTGCAAGAAAGAAAATTCACCGATGTCAATGAGGCCTTTCTCAAAACGCTCGGGTTTTCCCGTAAAGAAGTTCTCGGCAAGACCAGTGAGGGACTGAATATCTTCGTACAACTAGAAAAGATACAGACGTCTCTGGAACAACTGCTGGAGCAAGGCTACTTTGACAATTACGAGTTGAAGATAAGACGCAAAGACGGGCAGATTCTCGACGGCCTTTTCTCGGCGGAAATTATTGAGCGTCAGGGGAAAATGTATATTCTTATCATTATGATCGACCTGACTTCCCGCAAACGGTCCGAGAAGGCGCAGCACGAAAGTGAGGAAAAATACCGAACCATCCTTGAAAACATACAGGAAGGCTATTTTGAAACTGATCTTACCGGCAACTTTACCTTTTTCAGCGATTCAGTGTGCCGAATTCATGGCTACCCCAAAGAGGAATTAATGGGCATGAATAACCGGCAATATACAGATAAAGAAATCGCGAAAAAGGTTTTTCAAGCGTTTAATAAAGTTTACAATACAAAGAAACCACTTAAAGAATTCGATTGGCAGATTATAAGAAAAGATGGGGCTAAAAGATACATCGAAGCATCTGTATCATTACAAGAAGATTCAACAGGTAAACCAATAGGGTTTAGAGGACTTATACGCGATATCACCGAACGCAAGCAGACGGAGGAATTGCTAAAACAAGGCGAAGCCCAGTACCGTTTGCTGGCCGACCACATGAAAGACCAGGTTTGGCTTATGGACCTGAACTTAAAATGGACTTATATCAGCCCATCTGTGGAAAAGTTACTGGGATACAATCTGGAGGAACTTAAACAGCTCCCGTTGGATAAACTCCTTACGGAAACATCTTTCCCGATCGCAATGGAGTTTTTCAAAACAGAGATGGTCAAGGTGTTGGCAACTCCTCCAACCTATCCCTCAAAGCATTTACTGGAACTCGAATTCCGCTGTAAAGATGGTCAGATTTTATGGACTGAAAACACGTTTAGTTTGATCCGGAACAAAAATGGAAAGCCTGTTTCCATCCTGGGTGAAGGCAGAGACATCACCGAGCGCAAACAAATGGAATATAACCTGCGAGCAAGTGAAATTAACTTCCGCCACTCCCTTGATGATTCTCCGCTGGGCGTGCGCATATCAACAATGGAGGGCGAAACAATTTATGCCAACAGGGCCGTTCTGAATATATATGGCTATGACAGCATTGAGGAACTGAAAAAAACACCCATTAAAGAACGCTATACGCCGGAGAGTTACGCTAAGTTTGAGCTGAGAAAAGAAAAAAGATTACGGGGCGAGTTTGGCCCATCAGAATATAAAATAAGCATCGTGAGAAAAAACGGCGAAATCCGCCATCTCCAGGTTTTCCGCAAAGAAATATTCTGGAATGGTAAAAAACAGTCTCAGGTCATCTATCAGGATATCACCCTGCGCAGGCAGGCAGAAGAGAAACTCAATGAGACATTAGAAAATTTACGGAGATCTATTAAAACAACGATTCAGGTATTGGGAACGGCATCGGAAGCAAGAGACCCTTACACGGCAGGTCACCAGAAGAAGGTTGCCGATCTTGCCCGCGCCATTGCCACCGAGATGGAACTTCCCCATGACACAATTGAAGGAGTTCGCATGGCCGGCGCCATTCATGATATTGGAAAGATTTCGATACCCTCAGAAATCCTGTGTAAACCGACAACACTGTCTGATCTGGAGTTTTCCTTTATCAAAGCTCACACCCAGTATAGTTACGAAATCATGAAAGGTGTGGAGGCTCCATGGCCATTAGCCGATATCGTCCACCAGCACCATGAGCGTATAAACGGCACCGGATATCCTCAGGGTTTAAAGGGTAAAAATATTCTCATTGAAGCCCGCATCCTTGCCGTTGCCGATGTGGTTGAGGCCATGATATCCTACCGTCCCTATAGGCCTGCTTTGGGACTGGAAATTGCGCTCACAGAAATTGAGCATAATGCGGGGACCCTTTATGACCGCAAGGTAGCGGATGCGTGCTTAAAGTTGTTCCGGGAGGAAGGATTCTGCCTCGAATGAAAGGACGTTTATGATTCATTCAGCACTATTAGTTACGTTGGGTGTTGCTATAACCGTGTTTATGTCCTTCTGGTCCGTAGTTTTTTCCATTTTCCCCGATGCCGACAACAAAATTCATAAGGTAGCCAATCTCTGGGCTAAAATTTTACTTTTAATCTGCAACACGAAGGTAAAAGTAATCGGCAAAGAAAATCTTCTGCACGGAAAACCGCAGATTTTCATGGCCAACCACCAAAGCGATTTTGATATTTTAATCGTCCTGGCATACATACCTGTGCAATTCCGTTGGATTGCCAAGAAAGAGTTATTTAGCATTCCTGTATTCGGCACAGCGATGAAAAGCGCCGACTATATTGAAATTGACCGGCATAATAGAGAAAAAGCTCTGCAAAGCATTGATGAAGCCGCACTGCGCATCCGTAGGGGAAAATCAATTATGACCTTTCCGGAAGGCACAAGAAGCCGCGACGGAGAAATCAAAGCTTTTAAACAGGGAGCGTTTCATCTCGCCATTAAATCGGGCGTGCCCATTGTGCCTGTTTCTATTATCGGCAGCGGCCGGATCATGCCCAAAAGATCAGTGAAAATAAAATCCGGCCAAATAAAACTGGTCATCGGAGAACCAATAGAAGTAAAAAGTTTTGATATTGAAAAGCGTCATGAACTGATTAAAAAGGTTAGAGACACAATCATTAAAAATTATGATGCTTGGAAGGAACCGGAAAATTTAAACATTAAAGACATGGAAAGTAAGGTTATTTGAACCTTTCTACCACTATAATTTTGGGAATCGTTCAAGGCTTAACCGAACTTTTTACTGTCAGCAGTTCCTCTCATCTGGTTATCCGCGAAGTGCGCGTGGAGCCCCCTCCGGCAGGAGCCGGAGGCTCCCTAAAATAATGAGACCCAAGCTTCAGAAACAAAGTGCACTGAAACTTGCAGGTCGAATTATCCCGCGAAGCAGAGGATAAAGCGACCTTTCGCGGGTTACACCGCATTCCTCCCACAGCTGAAGCCGGGGGATTCCAAACCGCGGGATTGAAATTCTTTGCTGACTATTACCGGATTTTCGGATTGTTTACTTTACTTGTCAAATCTTCTTTTTTCTGAAATAATCCTTGCCGTTAACAAATTATTATTTTAATGTGCGATAATAATATGGAAGAGAAAAAAACAGAGAAACAAAAGGATAATAAAAGAACCCGGGAGATTAAAGGAGTAGTTTGTCTCTCCCTGGCTTTATTTTTGCTTTTGTGCCTTGTTTCCTACCGTCCGCAGGATCCTTCGTTTACCCACGTCCCATTAGTATCCAGTGGTCAGGCAACGCATAATTTTACCGGCAAAGCCGGATCTTATACAGCCGATTCACTGATTCGCCTTTTGGGCGTTTCCTCATTTCTTTTCCCGTTTATTCTTCTGGCCTGCAGTTTTCAATATTTTTTACGGCCCGTGTTTACTCTTAATACCAGACGGGTTCTGGGATTTTTCTTTTTTGTTCTTTCCTTTGCCGGACTCATGGCCATTCTTTTCAGTGGAAGCGTCACCGTTTACGGAGAATCGCTGAAGAACGGCACCGGCGGCTTACTCGGCGTTTCCCTTGTCGAATTTCTCCGCATATCTTTTAACGTCGCGGGAACTTATATTATTTTAATTCTGATTTTTGTTGTGGCGCTGACCTTCATGGTTGAATTTTCAATTGTGTCTGTAACGGAGCGAATCTCCCAATTTTCTGTAGCGCTGTTCAATCTCTGCAAAAACCGTATTTCATCTTTTGTAAATTACGTTCTTGACAGTGTGAAAATAGAAAAAAAACCGCAACCATTGATAATCGAAGATACTCCTCCGGTTGTAAAAAAAGTAAACCTCAAAAAAGTTGAACAAACCAATTTTAATTTCACTAAAACTAACATCGACGAAAAGTTCCAACTGCCTCCCTTTACATTACTGGAAGAATCTCAGCACAAGGATGTCCGCGTAAAACGTGATTCTCTGGTCACCAATTCCCGCATTCTGGAAAAGAAGTTGTCTGACTTCGGCGTCGAGGGACGCGTGGTGGAAGTAATGCCCGGACCGGTAATCACGATGTATGAACTGGAACCGGCCCCCGGCGTTAAAATCAATAAAATAGTCAATCTCTCTGACGATCTGGCTTTAGCGCTGATGGCGCCAAGCATTCGCATCCTTGCCCCGATTCCCGGAAAATCAGTAATCGGCATTGAAATCCCCAACCTGAAAAGAGAACATGTTTTTCTCAAAGAAGTGCTCGACAACGATTCATTTCTGGAATCATCTTTTCGCCTGCCGATTGCTTTGGGCGTTAATTTTGTGGGCACGCCTGTAGTTGCCGATTTAACAAAAATGCCCCACCTGCTCATTGCCGGCACCACTGGTTCCGGCAAAAGTGTCGCTCTCAACGCCATGATTTGCAGTATTCTTTTCAAAGCCCAGCCGGATGATGTTAAATTCCTCATGATCGATCCCAAGAGGCTGGAACTGTCTTCCTACGAAGGCATTCCGCACTTAATGCATCCTGTAGTCGTTGATCCGAAAAAAGCTTCACAGGTTCTGCGCTGGACAGTGGAAGAAATGGAAAGACGCTACCGTATTCTCAACGACTTGAAAGCAAAGAGCATTGACGCCTACAATGAACTGCTTTTAAAAGGCCTGAAGAGCAAAACCGTTTTGGCTCTGCCGAAAAAGAATATTGAGTCCTATCTGGAAACTGAAACCATCGCTAATATAACCGGTACAGATAAAGTTGAACACGAAATAACGCATACAAAACTCCCTTATATTATCGTAATTATCGATGAGTTGGCCGATCTAATGATGGTCGCGCCGCGGGACGTGGAAGAGTCACTGACACGGCTGGCGCAGATGGCGCGGGCCGCCGGAATTCATCTTATCATTGCCACACAGAGGCCATCGGTTGATGTCATTACCGGTTTGATTAAAGCCAATTTCCCCACGCGCATTTCGTTCCAGGTATCTTCCAAAATTGATTCCCGCACGATCATTGATCAGCAGGGAGCGGAAAAACTGCTCGGCGCCGGAGATATGCTTTTTATTCCGCCGGGCACATCCAAGCTCTCCCGCATCCACGGAGCTTTTGTTTCAGACAAGGAAATTTCGCGCATTGTTGATTTCATTAAAATGCAGGCACAACCGGCGTACGATTCCTCCATCGAAAAATTCGCGGTGGCCGCCGCACAGAGTTCGCATGAAAATGATGATGATTTCGATGAAAAATATGACGAAGCCGTAGCCTTAGTCGGCGAATTGGGACAGGCGTCAATATCACTTGTCCAGCGTTACATGAAAATCGGTTATAACCGCGCGGCGCGCATCATTGAAAAAATGGAAGCCGAAGGTGTTGTCGGTCCCTCCGACGGCGCGAAAGCCAGAAAAGTCCTGATTAGAAAGCTCCCCAGTTGAAAAAGATAAATCAAAACAAAGTTCGTATCATCAGCCTGGGCTGTCCGAAAAATCTAATTGATTCGGAAGTAATGGCAGGCCTCTTAAACCAATCCGGCAGACAACTGGTTAACAGCAGTGATTCGGCCGACATTGTCATCGTTAACACCTGCGCTTTCATCAATCCGGCCAAGGAAGAAGCCATTGAAGAAATCTTAACGCTGGCTGAAGAAAAAAAGAAAAACAATCCGCGGCTGCGGATTGTCGTCGCCGGCTGTCTCGCCCAGCGCTACGGCAAGGAACTTTTCGCCCAAATGCCGGAAGTGGATTTGTTTATCGGCACAGGAGAAGTCGGTAACATCGTCAGCCACATAAACAAATTAAATCAGGAAAAAAACAGACGTGACGCCGTAATCACCAAACCGGATTTTCTAATGAATTATCAGCACCCGCGAATTTTATCAACAACAGCGGCAAGCACGTATTTGAAAATTTCCGATGGCTGTTCCAATCGCTGCTCCTACTGCGTCATACCGTCTATTCGCGGCGCAGCGCGCAGCCGCAAGCCGGATGATATTCTTGGGGAGGCCGAAATACTGGCAAACAGAGGAATAAAAGAAATAATCATCACCGCTCAGGACACTACAAATTACGGCAGTGATTTAAAAGGCCGCCCGCGCCTGTCCGTCCTGTTAAATGACATGGCGAAAATAAAAAGCATAAAATGGATTCGCCTGCTTTACGCCCATCCGGCACGCGTCACCACAGATTTACTGGAGACCATTGCCGCCAATGAAAAAATCTGCCGCTACATTGATCTGCCCATTCAGCACATTGACGACGATATTTTAAAAGCGATGAACCGCAAAGTTACCGGCGCTAAAATCAAAGAAGTTATCGCTCAAGCCCGCAGGACTATTCCCGGCATCGCCCTGCGAACATCACTTATTGTCGGATTTCCGGGCGAAACGCCAACACGATTTAACAGGGTGCTTGATTTCGTAAACGAAACAAAGTTTGACCACCTCGGCGTATTTACTTACTCGCGGGAAGAAGGAACAATCGCCGCTAATTTAAAATCACATGTATCCGAAAAGGAAAAGGAGCGCCGCCGCGAAACAATTATGAATGAGCAGGCGGCAATTTCCCACACCATCAACAAAACATTGATCGGTTCAACTCAGGAAGTGCTCATCGAAGGGGAAAGCGACCGCGGCGATTATGCTTACATGGGCAGATGCCGCAGACAGGCGCCGGAAATAGACGGCATAACTTATATTAAAAAATCCAAAGCCCAAATCGGCAAGATTGTAAAATGCAAAATAACTGCAGTCGACGAATATGATCTGTTTGGAGAAATAATTAATTAGAACTGTGGGGCTGTTGAAAAACGCTCATCTGCTGTGTTGCGCTGCAAACCGAACCGCTCAATGTATACCCATATACGCCTCGCGATTCGGTTATTTGTGCGCCTTGCATCTGAACATTTTTGAACAGCCCCACCTTGCCCAATTATTCATAGCTTACCAAAATATTATATTTCATCAATCCCAACACTTTTTAAATATTTAAAGGTGCTGTTATAATATTCTGGATTTCTAGTTGAATCTTCAATATTCCCTTCAGGAATTACTATTACCATACCCTGACGAGCTCTAGTCAATAGGACTCTATACGCATTAATAAGATATTTTTTTCTATCTTCCTTATGAATATTTTGCCATTTAGTTCCTACAAAGGAAAAAGTTTTCCATCCGCTTTCAGAATATCTTAAATCGCCATCCCAAGTGACACAAGCCCAATCAAGTTCTAAGCCTTGTATATCAAATTCGGTTGCAACATCTTCTAAATAATATGAAGAACGAACATCATCTTTTCCATCCAAGAACCAGTTTACTGGATTCATCGGTGATTTCACATCTATTGCAAGTGGTTTCAATCTTTGGGCTTGAGATGAAACGACAATTCCATATCTTTCTGAACCTCTTGCTTTTTCCTTTAACCAAGATTTAGCCTTATTTAAATCTCTTGTTAATACAATGGGATAATTTTTAGAAATTAAAGAATATGTCTTTTGAGAATTATCTCTATCAATATCTAAAACTTGTTTAACAAATAATGAAACATTTTCAGCCCTAAAAGATCGCATAGAAACTGATAAGTGCAAACTTTCATCAAACTTGGTTACACATTTTTCCTTTAATTTATTAATTGTCTCCACCGCAGAATATTCGCTGTCTGTTAAATGTGGAGAAATGCATACTTCCCAATTAGGAAAAGAATAATAAATTGCATTTAACCATTCTGATATACCAGCTTCACCTGTATTAATTTCTTGCCCTCCACCAACTAAACATACAATAACGGCCCAATCTTTATGTCTTTCAAGACAAGAAATGAGAAACTCTGGCTCAGAATATTTAAAATTGGGTTGATTCTTTTTTCTTTTCATGAAATTTACGGTTTGCTCTTTGTTCCACGCTCTCTGTGCTTCGTCAAAAATAGCAACGTGATCATATGGTGGATTAGGGTCTACTAAATAAGCATCACGATAATGGTGTATGATTTGGATGAAAGCCTTTACACCTTCTTTTGCGATACTTTTGGTTATTTTATTTCCTAATTGCTTTTCGTTTTGTACTTTATCCCTTGTCAGTGCTTCTTGAAGTATCGCTACCAAAGGATGATTACCCGATAAAAATACGCTAGCAGTCCCTTTTTCTTTGTCTAAATGTGTAGTGGCAACATTTAATCCAACAAGCGTTTTACCTGCTCCAGGAACACCAGTAACAAAACAAATTACTTTTTTGCTATTTGTTTTTGCGTAATCAATTATCTGTGAAATAGATGACGTTGTAAGACGTAAATTTACGACATCTGCATCGTTGCGTGTAATGTTTTTAACAGAATGATTATTGTAAAGCGAAACGGCGGCCTCAATAATGGTTGGTGTGGGTGAATAACTACCTTTCGCATACTCATCTCCATCGAGTAAACTTTTATCAGAAAAAAAAGAAATCGATTTATGAATTACATCCCGTAAATCATTTTTGTTTGATTTTATGGGTAAAACTAAGTTGTCGTTGTGAGATGTTGTGCAAATTTGGATAAAGGATCTGGTTGCATTTGATGCAACCAGAATAGGCACCAAAAGGGCATTATGACTTGGTTTGTGAAAATTTTTCAAATCGAGCGCATAATCCCAGACTTGATCAATATTGGATTTTAAATATTCTTTTTCTCCAATCTTAAACTCAATAACAAATACAACATTTTCAATAATTACCAAGCAATCCACTCTTTTCCCCATTCTTGGGATTGAAAATTCAAAAAAAAGAGTGCCATTCAAACCTTCCAATGCACTTTTCAGCATCGGAATTTGATATTCCCAAGACTTATTCTGATTTGTGTTTGAGTCAAATTGATTTGAAAGCGTAATTTTACCGATGATTTCTTCGGTACTTTTTTTTAGAAATAATTCTATGGAATCGCTATAGTAATAATTTAACATTTTCTTTTCTTAATCGGAATTGGATTTTCACGATATTACAACTTTAAAAAAACAATGCAAGCTAAAACCGTTCACAGTTGCCTATTTAAAAAGATAGATTGCTTCTTTGTCCTCAGATGCGGACTCATCGCAATGACAAAGGAGAACTGGATCCCCGCCTGCGCTTCAAATCTCACGTCCCTGCCAACTACGTTGGCGGGATTGTTCCTCCTGCGCTTCGAGCTTCACTCCATTCGCTCTCAGCGGGAGTCACGATCGCTTCTAGCAAATCCCTATGTGCTCATTATCCCACAAGCGAAGCTTATGGGATTGTTCCACTTACGTTTCGAGCTTCGTTTCTCTCGCTCTCAACGAGTGTCTCTATTCATTTATAAACTTTTTTAACCATACATGACTTGTTCGTATTTTTGAAAAAGAGTTCGCCGTAAGCACCGGACCAATCCAATAAAGATTCGTCCCCGTCTGCCGGATCAATACAAGCGCGGGTTTTGATAATAATGCGTGTAGAAATATCCTGATATAAATTACTGCCGATTTTCTTAACTTTTACTTCATATCTGCCGGCTTCAATGCCTTTGTCAGCCTTAACTTTTTTGCGTTGTATACTTTCACCTTTATTCTGTTCATCAATTAATGCTTTGTCCCTTCCCCAATGCAGGCGCTCCTCCGGAGTTAAATCCTGAAACGAATTACTATTCTTTGTATCGGACTTAATATCTTCTTGAGGAGGAGGTTTGTCTGTTATAACGATGGTGCCATCTTTATCTGTGTACCTGTAAATTTCTTCTCCCCAAACATTCCGGGGCATCATGGATAAGGTTGTCATCATCAAAAACAGTAATATAACTATTTCTGAAAATTTCAAACATCTGAGAATCAAGGCGTAGCTAAAGTAAAGCATCTTTCTCCTCCATAATGTTTCCAAAGCTTGCTTTGGGGTTTCATACCCGTGATTTCGCCCCGCTTTCTAATTTCAACTGCCTGATTAAAAAGCTGTCCAGCTGGTTGGCAAATGCCTGACGGTCTTTTTTGCTAAACTCAGCAGGGCCGCCTGTCATCATGCCATTATCTCTTAGTCCATTGAGCAAATCACGCATTGCCAGACGGTCTTTAATGTTTTGCTCTGTATAGAGTTTGCCTCGAGGATTAATCGCAAAGGCTTTTTTGGCGACTACCCGGTCGGCAAGCGGGATATCGGCGGTTATCACGAGGTCGCCCGGCTGTACTAACTGTGCAATGCGGTCATCGGCCACATCAGGCCCCTCCGGAACCATGATCAGGGATAGATTTGCCAGCTTCTCCAGACGCAACGGTTTATTGGCCACAAAGATCAGAGGGACGTTTAATCGCAAGGATGCTTTGATCAAGATGTCTCTGATAACATTCGGAAAAGCATCCGCATCAATAAATATCTGCATAAAACCTCTGTTTATACCAAGTAAGCTTTCAAAAATTCATATTTTAATTTTTGAAAGCAACTTGGTATAATATTTGCGCATCGTAAAGTCCATGTATCACGTTTATTATACCATTTTCAAATCAAAGATGATATCGCGGTATGCAAAGAAAAAGCCTCAAATAAAATGTTACTGAATAGTCTGTGTCGCATTGTCTTTTCGGTGAGTCGCAAGCCCTGAGCAATGCGCGCGCGGGAATGTAATGAGTGAAGCAATCTCATAAACATTAGAATATATTTAGATTGCTACGCCGACCAAGGGTCGGCTCGCAATGACAAAGTCACGATGGATTTACCCTTTGAAATACGCATATAATTGTTGTATAAGCTTGCCGGAAATATTATCAATCTTAAATAAGGAAATATGCGGCACATGAAAACATCAAAAGACAAAGAAGGGGCGGCAGACAAGAGCGCATCTTCCGTGCAAAAAGAAACCGATACGAATCCAATGCGGCCTGAACTTTCCGAGATGATTCATCGGCATGCTTTCGGCCTTGATGAAAATCGCCCCGACGCTGTGGCGAAACGTCAGCAAAAGAACCAGAGAACGGCTCGCGCGAATGTGGATGATCTCTGCGACGCCGGCCGTTTCATTGAATACGGAGCCCTGGCGATTGCCGCGCAACGCGGGCGGCGGTCAGTGGACGATCTTATCAGCAAGACCCCGGCCGACGGATTGATCGCGGGTATCGGATCAGTAAACGGCTCATCTTTCGGAGACGACAAAGCCCGCTGCATGGTCATGGCCTATGATTATACGGTTTTAGCCGGCACCCAAGGTTATTTTAATCACAAAAAGATGGATCGCATGCTGAAGCTGGCGTACGAGCAAAGCCTTCCTCTGGTTTTCTTCGCGGAAGGCGGCGGCGGAAGGCCGGGTGACATCGATGCCGTCGGTATTATGACGGCTGGTCTGGATTTATCCACTTTTGGATCGTTTGCGAAACTCAGCGGCAAAGTTCCGCTGGTAGGCGTTGTGTCAGGGCCCTGTTTCGCGGGCAACGCGGCTCTACTGGGTTGTTGTGATGTGATTATCGCAACTAAAAATTCCAACATCGGCATGGGCGGCCCGGTGATGATTGAAGGCGGGGGCTTAGGCGTTTTTAAACCGGAGGAAATCGGCCCGGTAGATGTGCAAACTCAGAACGGCGTGGTCGATATTGAAGTGGCCGATGATACAGAGGCGGTCGCTGCCGCCAAAAAATATCTTTCCTATTTTCAGGGAGCAACTTCCAAATGGGATGCCGCCGACCAGCTTCGCCTGCGCAATCTGATTCCCGAAAACAGCAAGCGCGCTTATAATGTGCGAACTGTCATTAAAGCGATGGCCGATACGGATTCATTTCTTGAACTGCGGCCTAAATTCGGCCCCGGCATTATTACCGGTTTTATTCGTATCGAAGGAAGGCCTTTTGGCGTGATAGCCAATAACTGTATGCATATGGCCGGAGCTATCGAAGCTGAAGGCGCGGACAAGGCGGCTCGTTTAATGCAACTATGCAACGCGCATGGATTGCCGATTCTCTCTTTATGCGACACACCCGGATTCATGGTCGGGCCGGAGATCGAAAAGCGCGCGCAGGTGCGCCACGTCTGCCGGATGTTTGTCATCGGCTCACATTTGACAGTTCCTTACTTTACGGTTGTCTTGCGCCGTGGCTATGGCCTAGGCGCTATGGCGATGGCTAAGGGAGGGTTTCATGAATCCTTCTTCACGGCCGCCTGGCCGACGGGAGAATTCGGCGCCATGGGAATCGAGGGAGCCATTAAAGCCGGTTTTAAAAAGGAACTCGCAGCGATTGAAGACCCGGCTCAACGCGAAAAACTCTATGAACAACTGGTTGGTGAGTTATATAAACGGGGCAAGGCAATCAACATAGCTTCTTATCTGGAAATAGATTCGGTCATAGATCCCGCCGATACCCGCAAGTGGATTATGCAGGGCATAAAATCCGTGCCCGCCCGACGCCCTCAGGAGGTAGGTCACTCTTTCGTTGACCCCTGGTAAGAATGAGAAAGGTGAATTTACAATGCTTATTCAAGATGTTTTTTTCGCGTATAAAGACGACCTTCAGCAGGTCGAGAAATGCATCAATGATAACGTAATTTCTAAAATCAAATTGATTCCTGAAGTGGCGCACCATTTAATTGACAGCGGCGGGAAAAGATTCCGGCCTCTTCTTCTTCTGATTTGTGCCCGTCTCTGCGGATATCACGGAGAGAGCCGCTTCCCGATGGCCACGATCATGGAATTCATTCATACGGCCACCCTTTTTCACGATGACGTTATTGATCAGGCTTCAATCAGGCGCGGCAAAACATCCGCCAATCAAATTTATGGAAACGCCATCAGTATTCTGGTCGGTGATTTTCTCTGCTTCAAATCATACACGCTGATGACCGGAATCGGCAATCTCGATATTTTAAAACTTATTTCCGAAATGGGAGATATAATGTCCGAAGGCGAGGTGTTTCAGCTTACAAAATGCAGCGACATCAATCTGACTGAAGAGGAATATTTCAGCATCATCGAAAAGAAAACGGCCGTTCTGATTTCGGCCTCTTGCGTTGCCGGAGCGATTCTGGGCTCCGCGCCGCTGGAAAAAATGGACGCTCTGGCACGATTCGGCAAAAACGCGGGCATGGCCTTTCAGATAACGGACGATATTCTGGATTACATGGCCAGGGGAAAGGAATTCGGCAAGTCAATCGGCAAGGATCTGGAAGAAGGGAAAATAACCCTGCCGTTAATATTCGCCATCAAACAAAGCACGGAAGAAGAGAAAGATAAAATTAAAGAAATAGTAACCCGCAAAAAAGGCTCACAGAAAGCAGCGCGCGAAATTTTTAGGTTGATTAAAAAATATAACGGAATTGATTATTCTCTTCAACGCGCTGAAAAATTTATCAGAGATGCCCAAATTCAGCTAAACGTTTTTTCCGAATGTATAGAAAAATCTCAGCTCAATACCGTTGCCGGGTATATCCTCTCCCGAAATAGATAACCGGGTGATGAGGGACTGTTGAAATACCCTAAATAACCTGAAGGTCACGGGGGACACGCGAACGCTCCCGGCATACGACGGGCAGGCATTTGCGGAGTTTACCCCGGCGAAGGCCGGGGTTGCGCTGCAAACCGCACCGTTCAATGTGTATCCATACGTGTGACCTTTAGGTTATACGCCTCGCGGCTATGTTTTTTGCACGCCTTGCATCTGAACATTTTTGAACAGCCCCGATGAGCCTTATTTTTACGTCTCTACAAAATTACCGGCTGTTCATAATATTTTGCTTCAATAACTCCTGCAAATTCGGAATAAACTGAGTCATATGTAAAGATAAAAGATTTGCCCCCCATTCCCCCTATGTACCATTGCTTTCATGTGTCATGTCCCGTAATTATAAAAGGAGTTATTGCTGAATGAGTTTCAAAAAGCATTCGACAATATAAGGATTAAATGTTGTACCACTTTCATCGGTCATAATCCTGATGATTTGATCCTGGGGCATGGGCACCCGGTATGGGCGCATCGATCGCAAGGCATCGTAGACATCAGCGACGGTAATGATCTGGCTGACGATATTCGGTTCCCAGCCTCCCTTGATCCTTGGATAGCCACTGCCGTCATATTTGATGTGGTGCTCCATGGCGGCAAGAATGACCAGATTGTTTACCCCTTTCAATTTCATCACGTACATGGCCCCCTTGATGGCATGTTCTTCCATGACGATCCGTTCCTTTTGGGTCAAAGGGCCCTCCTTTGACAAAATATCATCAGGGGTCGTTGCCTTTCCCACGTCGTGAAGGATGGCGGCTGTCCCGATCTTGTTAAGGTAATGTCCGAAACCAAGGCGCTCCGCCAAGTACATGGTAAGAATCCCCACATTGGATGAATGGGTGAAGGTATACTCGTCGTTCGATTTAATTTCCGCCAGAAGCTTGAGGGGATTTGATTCGCGGATACTTACCATTAATTGAGCGACGATTTCATCCACCATCTTGAGATCGATGGTGTCTTTATCCCGGCAACTCTTGTAGATTTTCCGGATCATCTGTTCCTTTGACTGGAACCGGAGATCCAGAACATTCACAATATCATTGCCGGATGCCTCCAGATCGGACTTCTCCGCCGTACGTATTTTATCGCTCTCCTTGAGCTTAATTTTGCCTAGCTTGATGTATTGCGTCGAGTTCATGAATGAACTTCCCGAAGAGGCAAAACTGCGGATCAACTCCTCAAATTGAGCAAAAGGCAAACCGCTTAAGAAAGATAACCATTCGACGCCATTTTTCTTCATGAACCTGATAAAAGCGTCTTCATAAAAACCGGGGATGAGCAGGGGTTTATTGTCTACGATGAGATACTCACCAATCAGGAGGATGGTGATTTCTCGCATATCTTTGAGCAACGTGTCCAGAAGGGCAAAGGACTCCTGGGCTTGGGAAATGACCTGTGGATGGTTATCGGGGTACATGCCGGCATTCTGAATGGCCACGGTCAACAGGGTGATGATCCTGCCGATCTTCTGCTGATTATTTATATCGGCCATATCATGATTCCTTTTTCCCCATGATCTTCAGGCAGTTTGCCCTGATTCTTCTGTTCCACGATTTTGAACCTCTCTCCAGAAGTGATTGGACAGTCTGCCGGGGAAAATGTTCCAGGGATTCATAGAGGATCTCCTTCATACGGGAGAGTCGTTGAGGAGACAGGGTAAGCCTGACTGCCATAATCTTTTCCATGTAAGGTACTGCCCAGGGATTTCCTGTGCCTCCAAGCCACCGGACAATCCATTCATTCAGGATGGTATCCTCTTCGCGGATGTAAAATGTTTTCAGGAGAGACATCAACTCACCCATCAGTTCCCTGACTTCATAAAGGAAGGTCAGGCTCACCACCTGCAGAACATCTTCGCGGTTCGAGGAATGGATGCTTTTACGCAGCAGATCGATGGCCCCTGAATCCTTGAACAGAAAAAGAATTTCCAGGACTTCCTTCTTGACGTTCCAGTCGTCGTATTCATATAGTTCTTTCAAGAGTGGGATCGTATTGTGATTGCCTACCTCCCGAAAAAATGCCAGGAGACGAAGGGCTTTCAGCGGTGTTTGGTTTTCCAGTCTTTTGGAGGCCTCATCCAAAGCGTTACCGCCGCCAAATCCTTTGATAATATCCATGAGCGTATCAGAAGCCGTTGTCGAAGGGTCCAAGTAGAGATCAAAGAGCCAGGGGATGTTCTCTACGCCGCTCATGACGAGAAATTTTGTCACCACCGTGGTGTCTCTCCCCCCCAGGATGAACGGGGTGATATATCTGGCAATGGTGTCGGGATCGGTGAGGATAGATAAAACAGACAACGCCTGGCGACGGATTTTTTCTGAGGCTTTTTCCTGCCCATGGCGGCGAAGGGTTTCGATAACGCTGATCAGAAATGAAAATTGTCCCTTCTTTAGTAGATCCGGGATAACAAGGGCTAATCTTGTTGAATAGGAAAGATAATTCTCTTCATCGGCCTCTTCCTCCATCAAGGCAAGCACCAATTTGCAGATGCGGAAATCGATGTATTCATAATCCAGTGTCTTCAGATATACGGATAGGGGAAATGCGTCTTCTGCGGCAGCATCGGCCGTCGAAGATGCCCCGGACAGCTTTTTAAGCAGTTGATCGTACTTTTTGGGGACATACTCTTCATGTTCCTCCCTTTGCAGGAGTTTTCCCATTTCTGAGGATGTCATATTCTTCCTGTCAACCCGTTGATGGGCATTTCCCCCGTCCTCGATCACCGGCAACTTCTGCAGCAGCATAATGAGGGCAGGGGAAATCTGTCTTTTCTTTTTGTTTGCCAAATGAATGATCCCTTGGAGCATCTCCGTGGGGAAACATTTCAGGTTCTCTGGGACGAGCGCCGTTTCCGGTTGGAGGGAGAACTGCCTTTCCGCCACTTCCAGGAGTTGTTCTTTCAAGTCAGGGTGAAAATTCTTGATCAGATCGGCAATCTTGGCCAGTGCCTCGTATTTCTCGGCACTCACCTGCCTGCCTGTTCGGATTTCGTATAAATAATCCTGGATCATGTTTTCGTAACTTACGACCGCCTTCTGCCAATACTGCCTTTTATCATTGAGCGTCCGGATGGTTTCCGGGAGGTCAGAGTCGGCCGACTTCTCAGCATCGGAATTTTTCAACTCCGTTCTCGATGCATGAAATGCCATTCGGGAAATGAATTCAAGCCAGAAATTCTCATCCCTCATTTTCTTCCGGGTCTTCTTTTCATCCGTCAGTTGAAAATAGTCGGCATCGATGGTCTTTACCTGGATGCCATTGATAGACGAACGGGCGAGGAGATCTTCCAGTTTGCCCATGGCCCGGATATCGGATAGTTTGGAAGACAAGATTCTGCTGAACTGTAATAAATCTTTCCTGGTTACGGTACGCTTCAGGCTGAGGGAAATGACACGGAAAACGTTGAGGGCGTGGACATATTCCCGGAAGGTATTATTTTTTTTGTCCAGCACATTTTCATTGAGCATGAGCGTATTACCGGCGACACCAATGATCATCTCCGATCTCCCTTGAAGGTAGTTCTGGATGAGCGTGTAGGCCAGATCAACACTTTCATCGATACGGGCATGGCCGGCCGGGTACATTCCGATGTTCATTTTGATCAGATTGAGGGCCGAGATTATGCGGGATATTTGTTTGAGATCTGTAGGCGAGGATATTCCTGTACTTCTCATTCTTCCGGTATTTTCATCCTTAAGTCCATTATTTGTATCATTCATGAATGTGCCTTATGAATGCTCTATAAGTAAGGGAGAAAAATTAACCTTTTTGTGTGGGAAAGTATAGGAAACACTGGATTGTATGTCAAGGGATATTGTGTATATCTATATATAAAACAACTTGATATTGTTTGTTTATAGAAGAATTCTTTTTAGCGACACTTCTCATAATGAAGATTAAATTTTTTAAAAAATACGCCCCATAAATTTTTAATTCAGGCGGCTTTTTCTTTGGTGCAATCAAAGGCAAAAAGATTTATAATGGAACCGCTTGAATGGACTTAACTGCAAAGAAGAAGATGTTTATCTGAAAAATAAGAGGAGGTTTTATAATGGCTGATTTTTTCTTTGAAACGGTGGCGGGTAAAGAAAAGCCGTATGTTGAATCTCTGCGACAACTTTTAGGACAATTCATGTCACCGTTTACTCCCGGCGACAGCGTCGGGATCAAGCTCCATTGGGGGGAGCGGGGTAATAAAGGCTATCTGCCTCCTGACTACGCAAAAGAAATCGCCGGCTGGCTCACCGCACAGGGAGTAAAACCATTTGTTTTTGATACAACGGTACTCTATTCCGGCGGCCGGCGCACCGCTGAAGATTCTCTGAATACGGCAGCCAATCATGCTTACACAGCAGAATTTCTCGGATGTCCCGTCATTATCGCCGACGGTATTGAGGGGAGAGATGTCATTTCTATTCCCGCAGGCTATAAGCATTTCGAAACAGTCCAGATAGGATCTGTCTTTGAAAAGGCGAAAGGTTTTGTTATCTTTTCCCATTTCAAGGGACATATGGTTTCTTTGTTTGGCGGGTCCATCAAGAATATTTCCATGGGATTTGCCTCCCGTGCGCAGAAACAGCTAATGCATGCCGATTATCATCCTGTTCTTGATCGAAAGAAATGTACCCGCTGCAGCATTTGCGTCAATATCTGTCCGACAAAGGCAGCCACGATCTCTGAACCCGATTATCCCTGCTATGATCTGAAAAAGTGCATCGGTTGCGCACAGTGTATTGCCATGTGTCCGGAATTGGCCCTCCAGATCTTCTGGAATTCGGATATGACAGTTTTTCAGGAAAAACTTATTGAGACAGCGGCTGCCGTCTGGAAGAAAATTCAAGGAAAGACCATCGTCATCAACGCCCTGCTTAATATCACCGTAGAATGTGATTGCCTGCCGGGGAAGCATCCCGTTATCGCGCCGGATTATGGCTTTATTGGCTGCTATAATCCTGTGGAAGTGGATGCGGAATCCCTGAAGATGACAGGACAGGATATCTTTGAGAAAGTCCATCCTGGAATTCCCTGGCAGAGGCAGTTTTCATATGCCCGGGAAATCGGATTTATGAACCCTGTGAATAAAGAGAAGATTTAGAAACGAAAAGAGACGACTGTGAAAGCACGCACCTCAGAAACAGGCGATCTCTCATCCACTACACCCCTCATTCTTTAACATGCGTCCAGGTTGTATCAGGATTGTATGATCTCATCTCCCGGACGATCTTTGCTGTGTTTGAACCAAGGTTCTTCTGATAAACTTTCCCCTGCTGATTGACAATAAAGGTCATGACTCCTGATTTTCCCCAGGTTGAGGGAAATGCGGCCAGGGCGAAGCCTCCAACCATGTTACCGTTGATGATATAATTATATTTTCCTCCCGGCGCATTTTTTCCCTGCCTTGTTAATATCTTGAAATAGTAGCCATGAAAAGGTGTTGGCTTCTCTTCCCTGAAGGCAGTCTTTTCCTTCTTATATCCCTCATGCCAGGCTCGTGCCAAAAGCTCGCCCAAGGGGCTTACCTCTTCTCCCGGCGCGTTTCTCCAGAAGAGGCCGTTTCTCTTCCCGTGATCACTTCGGAGTTTTTGCGCGTATGCAACTATACCGTCATCATCCCAGTCTTTAATCGCATACTCGCGTTGCGCCTTCACATAGGCGCGGCTGACCAGTATAGCGGTGAGTTCGTTTTCTCCTATCCGGCGGTTCAGTATCTCTTCTTTACCTGCTTTAGTGTCAAAGAACCATTGATTATCTTTTTTTACAATGGGAATAGGAAACGGCCAGTTCTCGTTTCCTATGTGCAGAATTACTTTTGAATCGCCGTCTTTCACAAGGCTGGTTTTTTCAGCCAAGTGTTTGGCAAGTTCTTCAAATTCCGCGGCATCCTGCACTCTGTCACCGGAGCGAAGTTCTTCTCCAGAGTGCCCAAATATCTGATCGAGTGCGGCTTTGTCTTTTGTCTTTACGGCATCAGTAAGACTTTTCAAGGCGTCTTCGGGAGAGGAAAAGAAACTCTGCAATGGCGCCCCGGATACCGGTATAATCCATGCAAAAACAAACACTGCGGTTAACAAAAACAAAGTGATGAAAGCCTTCTCCCACGATGGGCGATATGCTGGTTTCTGCTCTATTGTACCCATAATTCCCTTCCTTTCCATATCCATTAATTCTCTATTGCCAAAAATTATTTAACACAAACCTGCCTGCTACCGGCCACGTCTTTCCCCGGATGAACTCTTGCCGCCAGGAGCGCTTCCTCTGCTTGCAGGGGCGGATGATGTATTGGGGGACTGCACGGATGGTCGTGTTTCCGTGCCGCTCCGACGGCTGGACTGGCCGCGGAGGCTCTGCGCCCTTGCCTCACTGCTTCCTCTGTAACCGCCAAAAGTAACTGACGGTGTCTTGGGGGGCTGTATGCTTTCGCCAGCAGGACGGGACTGCGAAGAACCTCTGATTATACCAGCGGTCGGCCCGGAAGCCGGCATGGACGGCTGTCGGCTGATACGGTCCGTCTGCCGTTGGCTGATTGTGCCGAGACTCTGCTTGCCGCGATTGCTAAACGAACTGGTGTCGCCCTTGGGACCGAAAATGACTCCCGTGCGCTTTACCTGTGTTGTCTCTCTTCCCCTGACGTCAGGCGTGTGCACAACCCCGCCCGCGCTAACACTACCTGGTTGTGATGCCCGAAACTTTTCAGGGTCACCGTGAGACATGTCATGCCTCCATGTCTGATTTATGGAAGACCTGCTTCTGTTGACATTAACATTCGGCACGTGGATATAAGGTCTGGCATTATTGACCCAGCCCGGCCGATTCCAGCCATGATAGATTACGTGGTGGCTGCGCCAGTCAAAGTCCATGCACAACCAGCCTCCAATTGCCAGACCAAAACCGTAGGTGATGAAGGGCGGAGAACCCTGAGCCCAGCTATCTTCATATACAACGGAAACATCATACTGGGGAACATACATATACTCTGGTTGAGCCGGAATTATCGCGATGTTTTCCCCGTCGATAATGACTTGCTGGTTATCGTTACTCTCCAGATTGCCGATGTCTTTGGCTTGCCACCTGAGACGCTGGATTGATCTTGTCACATCTTCCTGCTGGTTAAGAAAGGCATCGCCAAGATCGGCAGTCCAGTCCAAATCCCCGGCCATCATGTCCAAAATGTCCGGATAGTAGGCAATTGCCTTGACAGATTCATCCCAACTCTGTCCGTCAATGCCTGAGACAGTCCCGCCTTTTTTCAACCATGTGTCCGCGTTGTTAATTTCCTCCGGATACGTTGAGGCCGGCAATATCACGGCCAACAAGGGATCAGGATAAAGAGCGATGGGTGCGAGTAGCTCGTCAAGTTCCTGACCGGAAAATACGTATACAGGGGACGAATCAGCGCCCATAGCCTGCGTCAGGAAAGTGCCAAAAAGAAAAATAATAAAAATTATTGTGCTTAATGTTTTTTTCATATTGCCTGATTAGGATAAAGTTTTGCAGGATTATAAGCTATCAAAAAAG